>JAABUQ010000750.1_pt1 | contig 75172 bp, 59 predicted proteins | sample 5560001 | NCBI WGS metagenome assembly JAABUQ01 (sample SAMN10711888, study PRJNA513371) | rock metagenome | isolation source: Antarctica rocks | place: Antarctica: Victoria Land, Finger Mt nord | collected 2015-12-18 | reverse complement strand
TTCCCAAACCTGTTTGCTTGGGTGATGGAGCAGATGGGTGAGTTGCCCCGACCCAGAATCTCTAAAAAGTTAGCAAAGTCTCAAAGACTTACCCTGCAAAGTGTCCCGGCTTAAATTGGTAGCCATAGTAATCAATTACGTCATCAATGCCGATGCGATGTCCTTTAATGCGAATGTCATCGGGGGACAAAAACTCAAAATAATCTTCTAATAAAGTTGTTGAACTGTTCATGAGCGGCGGCTCCAGATTCGGTTTGGTTTGAGCTATTGCGCGTTGGTGAGGGCGTCAGAATTTGAGTTTTGAGACTGCCGACTCCAAATCTTCATCTAGCACCTCTAAGTATTTTTGCAAAGCCGACAAGGTTTTGTGACCTGAAGTTTTTTGAATTGGTTAATGGTCTTCTTAAGCGGGTTGCTCCTGTAATGCTCGTCTATGGTGTGACTCGCATACTCACGTTCAACACAAACGACTTTAGGCGCTTCTCTGAAATCACTGTTGTCCATCCCTCGGAGATCACATTGGCAAAGTAGATTATTCTGGTGTAAAGCGCCCAAAGCCTTGATGCCTCGTGCTGCCAGCGGGCAGGATTGACCCGGATTAACAATTCAAAGGGGGACTCTATCAGGAGCGCAATCGGGTAGAGCGTTTGATTAATCGACTCAAGCAGTACCGACGCATAGCAACGTGTTATAAAAAGTATGCCATCAACTACCTGGCGATGTTCATGATTGGTGCTATCCGTCTCTGGTTATAAGTTTGCAGACACGACCTACTATACAGTCTTGATACATTTAATTTCTTCTCCCTGCCGCTATGACGTTTCATTCAGTACCAGCTGAACCTAGCCCTGATTCTACCCTCAGCCTGGTTTCTCCCAGCGTTCCACCCGATTTACTTACACAAGGCGTCCCTATAAAACTGGGAATTATGGCTTCTGGGAATGGCAGTAACTTTGAGGCAGTTGCCAGCGCGATCGCCCAAGGGCAGCTCAACGCCCAAATTCAAGTCTTGATTTACAATAACCCGGAAGCTAAGGCTGCAGCACGAGCAGCCAACTGGGCTGTCCCATCTGTTTTGTTGAATCATCGCAACTTTCAGCACCGCGAAGATTTTGATCGACAAATTGTCCAGACCTTACGGCAGTATGAGGTGGAGTGGGTCGTAATGGCAGGCTGGATGCGATTAGTGACACCAGTTCTTATTGATGCCTTCCCAGACCGAATTATCAATATCCATCCAAGTTTATTGCCCAGTTTTCGCGGAGTCCGGGCAGTGGAGCAGGCGCTAGATGCCAAAGTGAAAATTACTGGCTGTACCGTTCATATAGTGTGTTTAGAAGTGGACAGTGGCCCGATTTTGCTCCAAGCTGCTGTGCCGGTGCTGCCCGAAGACACTGCAGAAACGCTCCATGCCCGGATTCAAGTTCAGGAAAATCGGATTTTGCCGCTCGCGATCGCCCTTGCCGCTATTCAAGCTAGATCGGAATCGACCTACAGCTCAATACAGGAAAGATAGGATTGAGTCGCGTCGGGTCAAAGTGCCGCCGAAATCAAAGTCTCTTCCAAGAAAAGGACATGGCAAGAAAACGGTCTGGATTTTTCCGTACTCTACAGCATCGTCTAAAGCTAGCTCACAAGAGGGCGAACCTAACTTTCTTGGTTTTTTTAGGCACAACTTTTTTGGTTTGGTGTTTAAGTACAGAAGCATCACCCACCTTGGCAAGTGTTACGGCGATAAATCCGATTGTCCAAGGTCTGCTTAACGCCCCCCAAATGGTCCAGCAAGGTAGAGAGCTATACGAAGCAGGACAATTCTCTCAGGCAGTAATAGTTTGGCAACGGGCAAACTCGGCCTTCAAAGCCCAAGGTGATGTGCTGAACCAAGCTATGGTATTAAGCAACCTCTCGTTGGCTTATCAGCAACTCGGACAGTGGTCCCAAGCAACCACAGCGATCGCAGACAGCCTGAAACTGTTACAAACAAAGCGGGACATGGGCGGATTTAAAGAGCGATTAAAGCTCCTTGCCCAAGCCCTGAACACTCAGGGTAGTTTGCAGTTGGCACTAGGACAATCTGAACAAGCTCTAACTACCTGGCAACGGGCTACTACTACTTATACTCAAGTAGGTGATGAGATTGGGATTACCCGTAGCCTGATCAATCAAGCCCAAGCCTTGCAAGCTTTGGGGTTTTACCTTCGGGCCAAGACGACATTAACCCAGGTGAACCAAACGCTGCAAAAACAACCTGACTCCTTAATCAAGGCAGCTGGATTGCGCAGTCTTGGCAATGCTCTGCGGGTAGTTGGTGATTTAGAACGGTCGCGGCAGATACTGCAGCAAAGTTTGGCTGTGGCGCGCCATTTGAAATCACCCTTGGACATCGGGGAGTCGCTATCTAGCTTAGGCAATACTGCCCGAACCCAGCAAGACACCCAAGTAGCGTTAGCTTTCTATCAACAGGCTGCTACTGCATCCTCTTCCCAAACGACAAGAATACAGGCCCAACTGAATCAATTAAGTCTATTACTGGAAACAAAGCAGATGAGAGCGGCACAGGCTTTGTTGCCGCACATCCAATCTCAGGTCACTACCTTACCCCTAAATCAGACTGCGGTCTATGCCCGAATTGATTTGGCTCAGAGTTTGATAAAGCTGAAGAACTGGAGATTATCTGCTCAGCTATTAGCCGAAGCCGTTCAACAGGCGAAAAGCCTGGGAGACCAGCGAGCCGAAGCTTATGCTCTCGGCAATCTCGGTGGGCTGTACGAACAAACTCAGCAGAGGTCAATTGCTCAAGACCTGACCCAGCAAGCCCTCCTCCTCGCCCAGGCGATTAATGCCCCGGACATTGCGTATCGCTGGCAATGGCAGTTAGGACGCCTTCTCCAAGCGCAGAGAGATACTCAAGGCGCGATTGCAGCTTATACACAGGCAGTAAACACTCTACAGTCCCTCCGTCGTGATTTGGTCGCCATCAATCTAGAAGCCCAGTTTTCTTTTCGGGATGAGGTGGAACCTGTTTATCGGCAGCTAGTCGATTTGCTCTTGCAGTCTCAGGGCAACTCGGAACCTAGTCAGCCCAACTTAGCGCAAGCTCGTAATGTGATCGAATCTCTCCAGTTAGCCGAACTAGACAACTTCTTTCGCTCAGCCTGTTTGGAAGGCAAATCAGTACTAATTGATCAGGTAGTTGACCAGCACAATCCAAGTGCTGCAGTTATCTACCCAATTATTTTGCCGGATCGCTTAGAAGTCATCCTTAAACTGCCCCAGCAGCCTCTAAGCCGCTACACGATTCATCAATCCCAGCGTGAAGTGGAACAAATCCTAGAGCAACTGCAGCAAAAGATCACAGAACCCGACACTGTTAAAGAAGTTAAAGCTTTATCTCAAAAGGTATATGGCTGGTTAGTTCAACCAGCCGAGGCAGAGTTGGAGAACAAAGCAGTCAAAACACTGGTGTTTGTGCTGGACGGGTCCTTACGGAATATCCCCATGGCAGCCCTCTATGACGGTAAGCAGTATCTAGTAGAGAAATACGCTATAGCCTTAAATCTAGGTTTACAACTTCTGGACCCTAAACCTTTGCCACAGGGAAAGTTAAAAGCTTTAACTGCCGGACTGAGCGATCAACCCGAAAACTTTCCGAATTTTTCGGCGCTACCCGAAGTCAAGTTTGAATTCAATTTAATTGAGCAAGCTGGGGTGTCTACTAGCGAACTCCTTAATCGGCAGTTCACCAGCAAGGCGCTCGAAAAACAGATTGACTCGTCTTCTTTTAATGTGATCCATCTTGCAACTCACGGTCAGTTTAGTTCTCAAGCCAAAGATACATTTATTCTCGCCTCGGATCGCCCAATTAATGTTAATGAGCTGGATACCTTACTAAGGACTAGAAGCCAAGGCAAGTTAAATGCTGTCGAATTACTGGTTCTCAGCGCCTGTGAGACAGCAACTGGTGATAAACGAGCTGCTTTGGGACTTGCTGGGGTAGCAGTTCGGGCCGGGGCACGCAGCACGCTGGCCTCTCTGTGGCATATAGATGATGAGGCTACTGCTATCTTTGTAGGTGAGTTTTATCGAGAATTAGTCGGGGCCAAGGTTACTAAAGCCGAAGCCCTTCGACTCGCCCAACTGACTCTATTGCAAAAGTATCCTAATTTCAGTCGTCCTGGTTATTGGGCACCTTATGTTCTAGTGGGAAACTGGTTTTGATCAACGTCACGCATGAGGCTACAGCCTGTATTAAGCTCAACCTTTCCTAAGCTGAAAAACATTTAAGTTGCCTAACGGCATCTCAGTTCAGCAGCAAGAAGAACCGAAACAATCGTTAGTCTTACAAAAAGATTGTACATTGTCATCTAATTCTTCGCTCCACTAAACTCTGGGGAGTAATATTCTGGCGTTGCGTATGTATGTGCTCAATTAAGCCAGGAGTGAGATGGTCTTATCTTTACGGTCCTACGGTGCAATCAAGCAAAACAGTGTCTAAGCTGAGAATTCTTTCCCTCAATAATCATCAGATTTACATATCTACGGAAGATAGCAATGTTAAGCAGAAGGCAATTTTTAGTGGCAAGTGCAGGGTTGGGAGCAGGATTTCTCATCCATGATCTGCTCAGGGCGAAGAGAACCTATGCAGCCTCGCCGCCGATAACGAAATTTACCGAGCCTCTGCCCATCCCGTTCCCAGGTCCGCCACCTAGCACATTGATGCTCGCGTCGGGTTCGCACTCGTTCCACAGCAGTCTGGGGGCCGTACCTACCTGGGGCTACGGCGGGTTCCCGTACCTCGGTCCGACTTTCGAGGTCACAAGGGGAACGCCAGTTAGGATTACCGCAGTCAACAACCTCGGTTCCCACCCGCTGGCAGCGTCGCTCGACACGACGTTGCACGGCGTAAAGGCGTCTGACGCAACCAATCCGCGGACAGTGATACACCTACACGGCAGCAACACCGAAGCCCAAAGCGATGGTTATCCGGAGGACTGGATCGTGCCTGGGCAGACCTATGTGTACAATTTCAACAACAATCAAGAAGCAGCGACACTGTGGTATCACGACCATACGCTTGGTATTACCGGCTTGAACGTTCAGGCTGGCTTGGCTGGGCTATACCTGATTAGGGATACCGACGATCCTGTAGGTGGCAATGGACCCCTCGGTATCCCTGCCGGACCTCCCTATGAGGTGCCGCTGGTGCTGCAGGACCAGTCGTTCAATCTTGATGGATCGCTGTACTTTCCCCCACCCCCTTGGAAAGATGTGTTCTACGGTGACGTTGCGATCGTCAATGGGAAGGCGTGGCCAAACCTCAACGTCGACCGAACCATCTACCGCTTCCGGCTCGTCAACGCCTCAAACTCCCGATTCTACAGACTCAAGCTGTCGTCGAAGCAGCCATTGATTCAAATCGGCACCGACCAAGGATTCCTCAACGCTCCAGTGTATTTATCTGAACTGCTGCTTGGTCCCGGCGAACGGGCTGATATGCTCATCGACTTCTCCAGCAGTTTGCCAGGAGATAAGATCGTCTTGCAAAATGACGCTCCTGCACCGTATCCGAAGGGTCTAGCCACGCTCATAGACCACATTTACTTGCCGCTGCCCGAAATCATGCAGTTTACGGTGAATCAGGGCGCTGCCGTTCCTGGGGTTGTTCCCACTACTCTGCGAGTACACAAACCATTGATAACGCCGATTGCTACTTCACCGGTGCGACAGCGCTTCCTGACGTTAACAGATGTCACGGTGAACAATAAGGCGTTGGCGATCCTGCTCAACTACGTCTACTGGGATGAAGCGGTCAAGAACCCGGCATTGATGGAGCAGCCGCAGGTGGACACCGTAGAGCAGTGGAACATCATCAATCTTCAACCGTTCGCCCACACGGTGCATCTGCAGCAGACGAGGAGCGCTTAGAAGGTAACTGCCATGGACAAGACCTTCTTGCTAACTCATAAGGAAACGCTCTAGCCGCAAGCTAGGGCGTTTCTGTTTTGGGCAAGTTTGTAACCAGGAATGACTTGGACTTGGGGTCAGGAACCAAGAGCGGACACAAGCCCGTCAGCGTTGCCCCCGAAGCTTGATGATTGGGTTAGGGGGTACGCTTTGTGCTTTGCTCGACAACCGCAGCGAATGGATCAGGCAGGCGATCACCAAGTGAAGGCGGAGCCTAATAGTGGTCAAGTTATGTTATCGTCTTTACCCTGCTCCACACTTTCACCGGCAGTATAATTTCGCTCAACCTCTCTAGCACTCGCTCTACGCTTATTAAATGCTTCTATCGTCTCCCCAGGTGCGGGATTTGAATCTACTGGGTTAGCTGGCGTACTCTTTAGGAACTTGCGGATACGTGTAATCAAAGATTTGAAAAACGACATTGTATTTGTCCTTCATAAGGAATTTCTAAGCCGCTCAATTTGCGATTGGAGCCGCATTAGTTGCTACCAGTCTGGTTTCCAAGTCATTCCGTGTTGACCTAAAAGATTTAAGCTTGGCTTCCAACTGACTTTTACGAGAAACGAATTCACCATAGTACGAAGTGTTACCCAAGTATTTCCCCAAAAAGGAAACATAGTTCACCTTGCTAAACATGACTCTATTTACGATTGTGGCTGAATCTCACAATAGTTGGTTAGTAAAAGACCCAGATCCCCTACTGGCTAATCCAGCACTGCTGCCACTGGCTGTCCTAGCGCAGACAGATTCTCCCGCAAGGCTGCTGGAGGAGGTTGCCGCCAGGGTGGAGCTGATTGAAGAACCGCAGCAGCAGCGGGATATCTCGGCCTATACTGAGATATTGGCTTTCTCTAAAGTTTGACAAAGACTTGATTCGGCGGTTTCTAAGGGAGGAGCTAATGCAGGAATCAGTGATTTATCACTCAAGTTGGCGTTCAGGCTGAAGTAGAACGTCCCATAGGCAGGAAACTCCCTATTCTTGCGTCCCAGCCTGCTTACGCATCGTGCTTTCTGGTTTTGGGCTGGATACCATGATAATTGGGCTGTTTATTAACCGTTACGAATTTGGGGTAGCAGTTTAAAGCTGTATCAACAGGTTAATAACACCCCCTATTTTTTGCATAAGAGTGCAGTACTAACGATTGGCTTTGAGGCAATATAGACTAAGTTAGCGGACTGCAACAAGCTAGTCCAATCAGCTCTGAGTGATGCATCCTCTAGATTAACCAGGCGGAGTGTGGCAAGTGTTGTCAAGGCCTCGTACCAAATACCATTGGTAGCATAAAGAGCAATACGCTGCTGTGGTGTCGCTGCCTCTAGCTGACTCTTAAGGGTAGGACTTAGCATGACTCTTTGTACCCACCCATCTACGTAGTCTTTGACATCAGTTAGTTTTGGCGAGTCACAATTAGCTTTAATTTTGAAGAACCAATGATACATCTTACCAATTTTTAATGGTGTTGACGTGGATGGAAGGCGTAAGCTGACAACACCCGGCATTCGAGGTAGCGAGACATGAGTCCGGTAAACATCATTATCTTCTGCATCCTGCAGCACAAACTCTACAGAGCGTAAAGACGTGTGCGAATAAGGAACATAAAACCAGAAGGTTGGGTATTCAGCGACTGTTTTTCCCCAGACATAGGCCACTTTTCCTTGAACCTTACCCAGATTTTTCTCAATCACAGGCACTAAGGCAGTGAGAGGCGGGTTAAGAGTACAGTTACCACGGCCTGCTGCTCCTCTGGGACGTCCAGTAGGAGTCCCGTTATCTGGTAATGGTGGTTGAGCAAAGTGAACTTGTAAGCTAGCAGGAATGTTGCTGAAGGTCGCGTCAGGCTTTGCCCATACTGGCATAGCGTAACTCAAGAAGCTAACGAGTGCCAAAGTGATAGCGTAGGGGTGTGTTATCTTCTGCATAAGCAACCTCATTGATATTTATAGTTCCAAGTTCAGAAGTTTGGTGCTGTTGTCTGATTTAGCAGGCTTGTATACTAATACACTTCCACCTGTAATAACTAAAGCCAGTGCTGACGGAACAAGGGGTACCCAACCACCCTGGGTCAAGATAACGAAGCAGAGAATGTATAAGGCTCCTACTGCAGCTCCAATCGCTAGTCCCAAGGGTAGTAGTGACCGGAAACGCCAACCGAGCATGCCTCCCACTAAAGACCAGCCCCAGACCCAGACGACTTCGCTCGACTGAGGCCAAACCCAAAGCATTGACCGTCGATCTAAAACTGCGCTAAGGAGCTGACTCACCATCTGTGCCTGTAAAAATACTCCGGGTATTTGCTTCTGGGAGGATTCTTGTCCCATACTGTATGGTGTGGACCAATAATCACCACCAGCCCAAAAGCTTTGGTCGGTAACGCCAATGAGAATGATCCGACCCTTCAGCTCTTTATCTAGGGTGATCCTATTATTCAGGATATCTCTGAGAGTGACTTGCGGTGCAATGTCCGCAAGAGAGTCGAAGGGGCGGTAGTTGAGCAGCAATTGGTAACCCTTCGCATCCACTTTTTGGTAACCGCCCCCGTGGGCCGACAATTGATTAAAGACGACGTTACCGATTTGTAAATACCCTTCTTTTGTGACTTTTGCCTGAATGCCCTTTGCCTCTAAATAATCAAGTGTAAGCTGGAGGCTAAAGGCATATTTTGTGGCACAGCGAGAGGTGAGTGGTGGGGTCAAATGTAAGAGTTGGCGACGAACGATGTTATCACTGTCGACCACAACATCACTAAAGCCCAAACGTTCTTTCGGAATCCCAGGAGGGGGTTGAACACCGGCGGGATCTAACTCAGGGTCACTAACTTTGCACACAGCAACTAAGTGTTTATCCTGCCGCAGACGAGTTCCTAAATCCGCATAGTTGGGATCTACTGGGAAAGGATGATAAATATCTAAGCCAATGGCTTGAGGTTGATACTGCTCTAGTTTTTGCAAAAGTCGATCTAGTACACGATCTGATAGTGACCCCTGCTTCTGCTGCTGAGCCTCAATATCTGCTCCGGTGACGGTTACTACTAGGAGTCGGGGATCAGGTTTTTCCTCTGACCGCAGCCGCATTAGTTGGTCAAAAGCCTTTAGCTCCAATGGTTGAAGCATTCCCAGGTGCCGCACCCCTATAAGTAAAGATGTTATCACCACACTCGCAAAAAACACTGTGCGGAGGCTACGCCAGCCAAATCGAATTTGGCGATCGCACTCAGAGACACCGCGCAAAGAGCGCCAAGTCGGCGGCACCTCGGCAGGATTCTGGCAGATCACCGGTAACCAGGTAGCACAAGGAAATTTATCTTCCAGACCTTGTAGTCTTTCCCGCGCCTCCCGCACTGCTAGATAGAAGGACTGACCACCAGCAAAGGCATTAAGAAAATACTTCAAAAATCTTTGTGCAACCTGATCCGGCACGGGTTCCCGCATAACAATGATTTGCGGAATGTGTAAACAAGCCAGTTCGCGCGCCAATCCCAACCCATCACAGGAGTTAAAAATCGCTAGCTTTAAGCCGTGTTCTACAGCTGTCTGTAGGGCATACCTTAAGTCGCCAATCGTTAAGCTATCGGTTTGATTAATATAAATCTGATTGATTTTCTCCTCGTTCCCATGGTGCTTGGAAATAGCTTGACTCGAACTATGCCCAGCAAAAAAAAGTATGTCCCAGCCATGCCCCCAAAGTTTCTCAGTTAACTCTTTGCGCTGTGGCTCCACCAGAAAGCTAATTTCTGCATCGGGTAACTGCTTTAGCAAGGCTCGATCTGCTTGAGTATCAATCCCAACACTATTACCCAGAATGGCTAAAACTCTGACCTTGGCTCTAGGAGACGATGCTTGTTTTACACGTTCATAAGCTGGGGCACTCAAGGCGAACTCAGCTTTGGTGTAGCGTTCGAACAAATCACAAAGATGCCAGGGCAATCGCTGCAGTTGAATGTCTTCGGCTTGAAGGATCACCCGCACTTCGTCTGATGGCATTAATTTTTCTAGCAATTTCTCTCTGATAGAGCGAAACGACTCAAACTGAAGCCAGGTATTTAGACTGTTGAGCAACACTTGGGCTGCTTTGTGGCAGTCATCCATGATCGAAACATTCGTCACTTGGACTGCTGGGGCTTCTAGCCGAGAACGCAACCCCAAACGCCAGTAAGCTGATTGCCAGTATCTGTAGTGCTCGGGAATCTCTGGGGCTGGTGGTAACCTGCCTGTGATTTCTGTTGAGGGGCGATCGCCATCCGCTCCAATTTGAAGTGTGACAGGAAATCCCTGCTTAAAGTTTCCATCCCCTAGCTTCAAAACAACTAATTTACCCACAACTGTGCTCTGTTTCACTCATAGCAGCCTTGTTGAGAAAAGAGGGTACGCGCTCAGCCTACTGTTTATTTATCAGAACAGAGCCAGGAAATTATGCAAACCCCAGTTTTGTCAAGCTAACACTTCCGTAGTTCACACGTGCCGCTCAACCCACTTGCGGTCAAAGATCAATTCATAAAGATGGTTATGGACTTTGAGAGCACCCTGTTGCTTAACTACTAGCCCCGACAAGAGCAATTCCCTTTCCTCCGGAGTATCAACGGCTACAACTTTTCCTTGATGCAAAATTTGTCGATAGAGGTTTAGTAGCTGAACAGGTTGCCGTTCACTCTTGAGGATGCGATCGCGAATGGTTTTCAAATGCTCTGGCTCGTCCTGTGATTCCCAATTGTCTATCACGTTCGTTCGCACCAAGTTTTCAATCCACTCGGCTTCACCAGTTGTAGGAATAGGGGATGAAGAACTGCGGATGAGCTTACAGAGCTTTTGGGTTAGAAAAGGCTGACCACTTGTCCAAGCTAACACTTCTTTAAGCACCACCTGAGGATTGCTAACTTTCTCTGTCAATCCATAAAGCAAAGGCTGAGCTTCATGGACTTGAAAACCATTTAGTTGAATTGCCTGGCCAATGTTAAAGGGTGTTCTCTTATGGTCAGTAATTAAGGCTACCAGCGCAAAGCGGGACAAAAGGGGACAGACTATTATCCTGCAAAAGAGCTGAGATGCTGACCAGGCATAGCAAAATCAACCAGAGGTTAAAATCCTTGCAGCATATACTGTCCCGCCTTATGTTGGTAGCCGTAATTAAGTCTGAAGGTGTTGCTACGCCAAAGAGAGCAAAGGTTAAACGCTGATACTCTGGGTTGATACTGCGCTGGTTGTAGCAGAAGCGAATCAGCGCAAAAAAGTCATTAACTGGGAAATTTAAGCCCAAAACACTATCAATTTCATCTATAAATATAAAAAGTTTTTCACTATCTACTTGATTTAGTAAAATGTCTTCTATAAATCGACTTAAGCACTGGAGAGGCGACAAATCTTTTTGCTCATTCCACCAAGCTTTAAGATTCACCTTTCCTAACAAGTCAAAACTCTGCCATAACTCCACCGCTAATCCCTTGTACCATTGAACAGGAGTGATGTTCTCACTGCCAATGCGGGTCATGTCAATTGCCGCACAGCTAAATCCTTCTTTCTGAAGAGTATGCATCATACGAACCATTAGGCTTGACTTGCCCATCTGCCGTGTATTCAGAATGTAACAAAACTCCCCAAGCTTCAACGCCTTATAGAGGTGACGGTCTGCAGAGCGCACCGCATAAGTGGGAGCATCCATGGGCAAACTACCCCCAACTTGATAATCGTAGGTCGAGCTTTGTTCTGCACTCCTAAGAAGTGCGTTCTCGAATACCAGTTCAGCTTGAGTAGCTTTGAGAATTTCTAGTGTTTGTGACAGTTCTTGAGTGCGCTCCTCGACTTTTTGTTCTAGGGTACGGTTGTATTCGGCTAATGCTTCTTTCGCCTGCTGCAAAGCGACATTCTTGAGTGCCAACTCCTGGTTAAACTGAATCCGCTCCGCCTCCGCCCGTTTGCGTTGTGTAATGTCTTGAAAGGCGGCTATGGCATAGACAATTTGACCCTTCTCATCAAAAATTGGGGTAGCTGACGTCTCCAAGGGAATGAGCTTGTCTGCTTGGTGAATTTCAATATCATCGATGGTTGTACTTTTACCTTTCAGTGCTTGCATAAGGGGCTGCTGTTCGGTGGGGTACAACTGCTCCGTCCCCGCGCGATAGGCTTGATAAATCTCGGTTAAACGATCAGCATTGACTTCAGGTACGATTTCCTTACCAAGTATCTGCTGAGCAGTCTGATTGGCATAGTAGGGTTGACCCTTGGCGTTAACCACGAATACGCCTACCGGCACAGCTTCCAGAAATTGAGCCAGCCTTCTCTCACTTTCGCGCAACGCCGCTTCCGCCCGCTGACGCTCTCTGACTTCTTGCTGCAGATTGATCAATAATGTTGCTTGAGCTTGCCGTGCTAAACGTTCCTGTTCCAGAGCCGCTTTCATCTGCTGCACGTGTTGCAGAGTTTTGTTCGTAGTAATTTCTAAATCCTGAAAATTGATTGGCTTAGTCAGAAAGTCAAAAGCACCGCCATTCATCGCAGTTCTAATATTTTCCAGATCGCCATAGGCAGAAATAATTACTGCTTTGAGTGTGGGATATAGCTCATTGATCTTAGTCAGCAAAGTTAGCCCATCCATTTCTGGCATAGAGATATCGGTTAACACAATATCTGTATCAGGCTGGGCTTGCAGCTTTTCTAGTGCTTCTAAACCATTATGAGCAAAAATAAACTGGAGTTGCTGTTGCCGAATTTCTTTCCTAAATTTCTGACGGATCAGGAGTTCTAAGTCAGGCTCATCATCCACAACCAGGATTTTAGCTATCATACTTTACTCCCTAACTAATATCATCTACAAATTCAGTATTTTCTCCTTCAGCTTTTCAAATTCAATTGGCTTGTTGATATAGTCATCAGCTCCATATTGTCTAGCAGTTTGGTAATTATTCTCATCGCCATAAGCGGTAATAATAAATACTTTTAAATGAGGAAACCTTTCTTTGAGAATTTTGAGTAGTTCAAGACCGTTCATTCCTGGCATATTAATATCTGCTAGAATCAGGACTAAGCCTTCAGTTATCTTGCCTTGTAAGTATTCTAGCGCTTGCTCTGCCGAAAAGGCAAAGTCAAGGTTAATTATGCCTTTTTTAATCTCCCGCCTAAATTGCTGCATAAACAACAGCTCGACATCTGTTTCGTCGTCTACAACCATGACTTTCATTTTTGAATTTCGCTCTTATTAGCAATTTTAGGCAAAGTGATAATAAATTCTGTGTAAGTTCCCACTTCAGTCTCTACCCTTAAATCTCCTTGATGCTCCTGGACAATAATATCGTGACTAATAGATAAACCTAGACCAGTACCTTGACCGGGCGGCTTAGTGGTAAAAAAAGGATTAAAAATCCTAGTCAGCGCTTGCGGGGAAATGCCTTTGCCGTTATCTCGAATTCGTATTTCTATCTGCTCATCCAAATCTTTAGTACTGACCGAAACTGCGGGCGAAAATCCCTCACCTTTTTCTTTTCTCTTTTCATTAGCTGCATAGCAAGCATTGTTAATTACATTTAGAAAAACTCGGCTAATATCTTGTGACACGACATTCAGTTGTTCGATATTATCGTCATAGTCCGTTTGTATAGTGATTTTGAAGGAAGGCTCTTTGGCGCGCATTCCGTGATAAGCTAGATTAAGTGATTCTGCTAGCAAAGTGTTGATATCGGTCAGTTGTCGTTCACCAGCTTGCCCCCGAGAGTGCATTAGCATTCTAAGCACAATATTATCAGCTCTTTTGCCATGCTCATTGATTTTTTTGGCGTTTTGGCTCAGATCACTTAAAATTTCTTCAATATATTCTCTGTTTTTTGAGTCTAGCCGGTCTTTTTGATTTTCAATCTCTTCAAGCAGTTCCTGGGTTAACTCTATGGAAAGTTCAGCAAAGTTGTTAACAAAATTTAAGGGATTTTTGATCTCATGGGCAATGCCCGCTGTCAGCGCTCCTAAAGAAGCCAATTTCTCCTGCGCTATAATTTGAGCTTGCGTGACTTTTAGCTTTTGCAAGGCTGATCCCAATTCATGATTTTTTTCTTGTAATTCTTGCGTTCTCGCTTCTACTTTCTGTTCTAGAGTCTGGCTGTAATTCTCTAACTGCTCGTAGAGGCGAGAATTCTCAATAGAGATAGCAGCTTGGGCAGAAAGGATTTTTAAGACTTCGACATGATCAGTCGTAAATGCCTCTGTGGTGAGATTATTTTCCAGATATAAAATGCCGCTAAGTTTACCTTGATGGAGCAGGGGAGTGCAGAGAATTGATTTAGGTTGAGTGGTGACAATGTAAGAATCACGAGTAAATTGTCCCTGATGGACGGCATCGTTCAAAACTACACTTTCCCGGCTACGGGCGACGTAGTTGATGATGGCAGATGATAGGAGAGGTATCTGGTAGTCAATATCTACAGGATTTACTGGAATCGATTGCAGGATAGTAACTTCATCCGAATCAACTGCCCCTTCAGCTTCGATAACCCAGTTACCTTCTTTATCAAGAACCAGAAAGCCTTTTTGGGCTCCAGCATTTTCAATCACGATTTCCATCAGCTTTGCTAGCAACTTATCTAGAGCGATTTCACCGGCTAGGGCTTGCGATGCTTTGATTACAGTCATCAAATCTAGAACTCCCATATTAGTGCCAGTTGTCGAAGAATGGGTGCTAACATTAGTTTGACCTGCTTCAGTCGAGGCTAATCCAAAAATAAACTGAGGATATTTTTCCTCTAAATCCTCCACTTTACGTTTAGCACCCCAAAGTTGGTAACAATAATGAGCTTCTTTAATGTAAACTTTAGCAATCTTCTCTTTACCTTTATTAAGCCAAAATTTTGCCATTAGTTCATTACTCAATGCTTCATCTTGAATAAAGTCATTTTCTTTTGCTGATTCAATAGCTTGTTCATATGAGTCGATTGCTTTTATATCATTACCAGAAATGCGATGCATTTCCGCAGCGACTAAAAGATACTTATGTAGGAAATTTGCAGAGCAGTTGCCCACCCAGATTTTCAGTTGATTTTGATTTGCTTCCAATTTTTCCCAATATTGCTTCTGCTCTGCTTCTGAAGCCATCGGATAAAGCGCTGCTAGAATTAGTGAGAAATAAAAATTATGTTCGGATACTAAGTACTGACCTCTAATAGAAGCAAGCAGATTTTGTCCTTTTAGAGCACAGTCGAGAGCGAGCGCAAACTCACCATACAGATAGAGTACCTGAGATTTAAAAATGTGATAGTAGCAAAGTGATGCGGAATTGAGTTGCGGCTCACCACTGTTTAGATATTGAGTTTCACTAATTTGGTCGTTTCGGAAATCAATTTTCCCTTGGGTTTTACCGCTCAAATTAAATATATTCAAATGAAATCCAAGTATTAATTCAATGCATAGTCGATTTTTCGTATTTTGGCTAAATAGTAAAAAATGATTAGCTTCTTCTAGAATTTTTTCTAAGTTTACTCCCCGACTAAATTTGTTTAATAAAACGTAAATCAAATTGTATCCTGCATACAGTAGCTCCCCTGAATTTAATCCTGCTTTATATCCTTCTAAATAAATTTCATCATTATCTTTAATCGGATTCACCCAACTATTTAACCAATAACCGAATATAAGAGAAACTTTACATTTCTGAGCCTGATTATTAAACTTATCACTCAGCTTCATAGCGAGTAAGCCAAATTCATGTGCAGATGTATAGTCCCCCAAAATAGAACTCGTAATAATACCGTAGTCAGCATAGACTTTCGCTGACTCGGGTAAGTTACCATATTTGAGACAAAGATTAACCCGCTTAACGGCAATCAAAGCAAATAAACCCATATCTAAAAGATAGGCAGTTGAATCCACAGAGTTTAAGATTTTTAAGGCAGCTATTTTTTCTGGAATCTTTATTTCTGGTAAATCTATCAAAGATGCAATTGTTCTGTCTCCTAAGTTTTTCTTAGCTTCAGCGTTTTCTTCTTCCATTGCAGTTTCCCAGTCTAATGGCAGTTCAATGCCCAACATTGCTAAACACTTTATTCCTACTTTCATTGCATCTTCGTATCTACCGCTCGTAGCATACTGCACAATCAGCGTCTTATAAAGTTCTGCTTTTTCTACAACTGATCTTGTCCGATCCAAAGTCAGTTCAATTAATTCTTTTGCTTTTTCAAAATTGCCATTGAGATATTCAACTTCTGCTAGTTCTTTATAAAGAGCAAAAGCCAACTCATAGTTTTCTTTCCAAGCGTTTATGGGTAAACTATTCTTGCCAATAACTAAATACTCTCTTGCGGAAGCGTAAGCCGTTGCGGCTTTTGCTTTTTGACCTGCTTCCAAATTCAATTGAGCTAATTCTAGTTTTTCTTTTTCAGTTTTAATCAAGTCCCAACCTTGATTCAGGTGGGCAACAAAATTAAATATTTTTTCTGCTCTTTCTTCTGGAGGTGTATTATTTAGTAATATGCGACCGATTTTAAGGTGAATTACTTTCTTTTGATCGTCATCAGTTAATGCATAAGCAGCCTGCTGTACTCGATCATGTAGAAATTTGTGGTTGAGAATTAACATTTGAGAATCACCCACTTCGTAACCTATAGTTTCTAACTCTGAGGTCGGGAAAATTAACCCCTGTTGAGTTGCTGGCGAAAGATATGTAAAAGTTTCAACAGACGATTTTTCATTGATAATAGAGAGAGTATTTAAATCAAAACCATTGACTATACAAGCCGCCAAACGTAGAACTTGCTGCGTTACTTTTGGTAGTTTTTTCAACTTGCCAATCATCAAATTCACCACATTATCGGTAATATTCATCTCTTCGATTTGAGAAATATCCCATTGCCACTTACCTTTTTGTGAATTGAAGATGAGCAATTTTTCCTGATATAAAGTTTTGAGGAATTCATTAATAAAAAAAGGATTTCCTTCGGTCTTACGCTTCACTAGTTTTGCTAACGGTTTTAGTTTGTCAATATCTTTATGCAACGTATCAGCAAGTAGTTGAGCAATTTGGTTGAAATTTAAGGGTTTTAATGTAATTTGACTAATAGCAGTTTGCTCTTTCAACGTGTTAAGAGTGAGCATTAACGGATGTATAGAGTCAACTTCATTATCTCGATACGCTCCAATCAAAAATAGATATTGCATCTGATCATCTGTCATCATCAACTCTATCAATTTGAGAGATGCAGCGTCAGACCACTGTAAATCATCGAGAAAGATGACTAACGGATGAGACTGCTGACAAAATACGTGGATGAAATTTTGAAACACCAGGTTAAAGCGATTTTGAGACTCTGCTGCTCCTAGCTGTTGTACAGATGGTTGAGGTCCAACAATTAATTCCACTTCGGGAATCACATCAATAATAACTTGCCCATTGGAACCGAAAGCAGACAAGAGTTTCTCTCGCCACTGAGACAGCTGGGTTTCATTTTCGCTCAATAGTTGTCGCACCAACGATTGAAATGCGCGGACGACAGCCGAGTAGGGAATATTGCGCTGAAACTGTTCAAATTTACCAGAAACGAAATAGCCTCTTTGCCGAGTAATGGGTTTATAAATTTCTTGTACTAGAGCTGACTTACCAATACCAGAATAACCTGTCACCACCATCATTTCGGTCTTGAACTGATTGGAGTTTTGGTGAGGATTCAATTCTCCTCCCCCTACCCGTTCAAACGCCATTAGTAAGGCTTCAATTTCTTTTTCCCTACCATAGAGTTTTTGCGGAATTTGAAACTTCTCTGAAACATCTTGACGAGCTAAAGGAAATTCCAAAATCAGACCATTAGTTTTTAACTGTTCTAGACATGACTGCAAATCGGCTTTTATTCCGTAAGCACTTTGGTATCTAGATTCAGCAGTTTTCGCTAACAGCTTTACAACAATATCTGAAACCACCTTTGGGATTTCTGAATTGATGTTATGAGGTGGTATAGGTGGTTTGGCAATATGACAATGCACCAGCTCGATTGCATCAGAAACCTCAAAAGGCAGTTGATTAGTCAGTAATTCAAAAAAAGTAACACCAAGAGAGTAAAAATCACTCCGGTAATCTATACCCCGGTTCATTCGTCCAGTTTGTTCTGGTGATATATAGGGTAAACTGCCTTCTAAGGCATTAGGATTTTTAATTATGGGATTTTCGTATAACAATCGTGTGGCTATACCAAAATCAATGATTTTAAGCTGTCCATTAACTGTTTGGAAAACGATGTTACAGGGATTAATATCCTTGTGAATAATATTTTGCTGGTGAATTTCTCCTAAAATTTCGGTAATCCGAATTGCGAGAGAGATGAATTCTTCTAGCTTCAACCTTCTGTAATTTATCAGTGTCTTTAAAGATCCACCGCCAAAATCCTCCAAGAACATTACTAAAGTGTTACCATATTTACGCAAGTCATAAGCCTTAACTACGCCTTCTAGGTCGAGGGAGCGAATAATTTTATATTCCTGCTGATATCTGGTGATTTCTGCTGGCGTGGGATAGTCTTGTTTAAGCAGCTTGAGGATAAAGGTTTGATTGTCCAGTTCTCGGCGTGCTCGATAGACTAATGTATTTGCACTTTCATAAATTTGATCTAGAAGTTGGTAACCGGGAATTGCTAGCATAGTAAGATTTTCCTAAATAAAGGGTTGATAGCTCCCCTGATTTTTTATAGGCACTCATCTTAAGTACCCCTATCTAGTGCATACTCCCTCTCTATACTGCTATGCAACTAGAGAGGGAGTAAAGTAAATGAATCGTCAACAGAATGCTAAAAGAGTTTACCGTCCCAAGGTAATCCTTGTTGGTAGCGGAGTCTGTCACGCCAACGCCACGGTGCAAATATCTCAGATTCATGCAGATCCCAAATTCTGCAAAGAGGGGCACTAGAGCCAGAAACAGATACAATTGAGTTCACCGCTCGCCGAGCAGCCTCATTCGCTCCTTCCATAGTTGCTAAATCTGTGTTAGTGCGTACATAATCAGAGGCGAGAAAAAGGTTAGGTATTGTGGTATCGGCATCCGGTCGTAGTTGCCATGTGTTGACTAAGTTAACTAATAAAGGTTCTAAGTTGATATTGTCTGTTAGCTGAAAGCGAGCCTTGACTTTCCCGCCTTCAACAACTTCCTCTACAAAGTCTAGATCCACAAGTGTTCTGAGAAGGACGTTAGCAACATGTTCATCATGAACATCTTTATTATTTTTGAGATACTCCTTAATTTCATCAAGGCTTACCTCTTGTTTAGAGCCTATCCACTTGAAGAGTTCTTGCTCAACGTTAACAATGTCAGGATCAATAAACCATCCGTGTAGGTTTTCATCCTTGAGTACTTCTTTGCCGTTAACGTTTAGGCTTTTTTTCAATTGATACCAAACTTCTTTGGCAATCTCATCTTCATCACAGTCCCTAGCATATTTGTTGAAGCGAGTTCCCTTGCTTTCATCCTGGTCTTTATCCGTGATTTTAGTTCCTTGTAGTTGAGGATTTAGGATAGGTCCCCAGTTTGATATAACAACAGAAAGAATTCCTTTAACCTGACCGTCTCCATATTCACTTAAATCCACATCTGACCAAAATTGTTTTTGCGAGATTGAAGTAAGGCACCAAGGAGTATCGACATATAGAACATGTCCAGTAGCGATTTTTACATCCTCTTTCAAATAAAACTGAATACCATTCATCCAAGCAGTATTTTGCGCTAAAGTAACGATATTATTGAAAGTTGGTTCGTGAACGTCCAGCTTACTAATTCTTATCAATTTACCCATAATTTCTATAGGAAGGGCTGCAATATAATAATCGCCATTGACTTGATATTCTCTATTAGTGGTTTGATCTTTAATAGTTACACTCTTGATCATTCCCCCTTTTTCGTCATAGTTTAGAGATCTAACGAGGCTATTGAAACTGTAATCCACTCCTAAGTTTTGTAAATAACGAAGCCAAGGAGTAATCCAAACTTCACTGGTTGGTCCATTTAGCACTCGGTCAGCACTTCTGTTAGAGCCTGCAATATCAAAAACAAGTTGCAGGAAAATATCTCCCACTGTTTTAGTGCTGGCAAGTTTAGCTTTGGAAGCAACAAGCGATTCAGTTAACCCTTTAGCCAGTAAACTTTTATAGGCAGGAGAGTGTTTGTCCGCTTCTATATATTCCCACCAAGGAATTTTTTCATACTCCTCAACGCGACGCTCTTTGCTGCTAGTTATTATCTGCCATATTTTTTCTGCGAACGAAATTAATTCTCCCTCTTTTAGTCTCGTATTTCTCGAAATTACTTTTAAAAAAACTTCAATATTTGCTTTAATTTCATCTATTGTTTTGGGAGATCTTGCTGGTAAATCAACTGGCTCTAAACCAAAACGTGCTATTAACGTTCGTGTTGTGCCAACAAGATTGTCAAATACCCCATTGTGATTATTCTTGTAGGGTATACGTTTCATCGTATCAGTAACATGTTGGTAAAATCCTGGAAAAAATCTCAACCCATGTTCTCCGGGAAGGTTTTTTCTTCCATCTTTACCGCTACCCTCAAAAGGGATGCTACGGGCTTTTCCTCCTGGAACCGGTCTAGCCTCATAAACATGAACATCAAAGCCTCTTTCTACCAGCTCGTGCGCTGCGCTCATCCCTGCTACTCCACCACCCAAGACAATTACTTTCTTTTTCACGGTTAAATCCTCATTGCTATAATTCTTCGAGCGTTTTCACCACTCTAGCCAGTTGCCGCTCAATGTTCTACGTCTCAAACTGATTTAAGTCGTTTCCATTATTTTTCTATCGTAAACGGATTTGCATGATTATAAACATATAAGTTTTATATAAACCCCCATGCAAAATTTCATAACAACTCACAGGCTCTTAAGAAAAACTAATATAAAGCTAATGTAAGACTCATGCCAAAATTATAGGAGCTCATAATTGCTGATTCTCGAAATACTGCCGATACAGCTGACAGCTAAGTGTTGCTTTATTGTCATCTAGCTTAATCAGCCCCATACTGCTTAACTTGTAAGCTAGAATTGGTTCTAGTGGCACAGGTTCAGTGGCACTCATGACGGTATGAAAAGCGATCGCCAATGCCGGCTGTTCTTGCAAAGTTGCCCAATGGCGCTGCAAGTGATGGACGTAAATTCCGGTGGATGTGGGGGCAGCTTTCAGCAGTTCCACGAGTCTTACACCTCTGCGACTGAGGTGATAGAGCGCTAAGTGTATCAGTCCAGGATGCCCCCCAACCATTGCCATTAGAAGTCTTGCTTCCTCACCATCTGTCCAGTTGAGTCCATAGCGCTGGGCTAACTGCTGCACTTGGTCTAGGCTAAAGCCGGTCAACTGAATCGGTAGCCCCACATTGAAAGGGGACTGGTTAAGCTGGAGGGGAACATAAATTTCAGTCGAGTGAACAACAATGAGACGAAGCTTTTGCCAGACGGGCAGTCTTTTGGCTTCTTCGTACCATGAACGCAACAGGGGTAAAAAATCCTTTGCCACTTGAGGATACTCAAAAATCTGATTCACCTCATCCAGTGCCAAGACGAGAGGTGAGTCAATTTGCTCTAGCACATAGCCCCGGAAATAGAGGGTGCAGCTGACTTTGCTGCCGATGTCTTCATCCCAATAGTCGTCTAGTCTCGGTTCGAGCTGAAGCTGCTGGGTAACGTTGGCACACAGCCAGCGCAAAAATCGATTCAGATCACTCAAAATTGCCAGGTCAATCTGATCCAAGTTCAGGCTAACTGTGCGGTAGCCTTGACGATTGGCATAGTCCAAACTCCTCAGCAGTAGTGAGGTTTTGCCCATTTCCTTAGGAGCTTTAATGCGCACTAAGGCTCCAGGGTTACTAATTTCTTGATAAACCTGCTCCTCAATTGGAGAGCGTTTAATGTAAAGGGGAGAGTCTAGAGGGACTGAGCCACTGGGGTAGCGGGGCGAGATATCTTGATTGACGGGGGAAAAGGCTGCATTTTGCCGACTCAGCGTTGCCTTTAGAGGCGTTTGGGCTGCGCCATAAGACTCTAGCAGCGCTCGACAGTTCTTTTTGGTAACGCGCTGACCAATAATCTCGGAGAGTCGCCGGCACAACTCCGGGGCAACGACATTAGTAAAGTAGCCGGGGCTATAGCCCCCCTCTTGGGCAATTTTGCTATAGGTCTGATACTGCCAGATGCCCCGCAAAATCAGAATTTCTGTGGAATTAAGGGGACGGTTTTGGGTTTCAAGCAGCTGGTAGTTAAGAATCTCAAGGAGAGAGTCGAGGGTCATGGTAACTCAAGCGCCATCTTCCTAGTTATGAATTGACTTGACAATAAACAATAATATCGTTTTCTGGTACGTCACAAACCACAAGTATAGAGTAATACATCAATAGCTGTACAAATAATCTAGCTAGTAAACAAGTTTTGTTCCTGTAGGGCAGGCATCACATTTTTTACGGCGCTAAGACTTGCATGAGGTTTATGCAAACTTTAAATTAGTTTTTGCATTAGTTTTCCTATGAAGTTCAATATATTGTAAATAGCAGAAACTAAACTAATATTACTATATGAATTCTACAATTAACTCGAAGGAAAAGTTTAGGATAACCAAAATGATAATATCAAAAAACACAAGTTAAGTTTATTGCTAAAAAGCTTAGAATTGTTGCTGAGGAACAAACTAAGCTGCATCTACTAAGGTAGGTTTTATCAAAAGAGCTTGGGCACGCAAAAGGTGGTGATTGCTTTAACGGCTCAAGTGTGGTGCATCCGCTAATCATAAAAATAATTATCAGGAGAAAGTTTCAAATGGAGGAGCAACTACTAAAGCTAGTAACAGAAACTTGTAGACATAAACCTGGCACCCTCAAGCGCCAGCTTGGTTTAACCCAGATAGTCCGACTGATTATTAAGTCAGGCAAGCTTTGGAAAGACAATACTCCTAACTATGAAGATGCATTGCAGCAAACCTGGATTTATTTTTGCCGTAATCTTTGTGAAGCCACTACAGCTGATAAGTATGACCCACGTCGGAGCAGTGTGATCACTTGGCTGAATGCATACCTCAAACGACGACTCCAAGATGGCCGCATCCAAGATCATAATAAGCAAGTTCAGTTCGCTACCGAAAAAATGTGGGAGACGGATGAACCGTTTGACTTGATAGAGACGCTAGAAGCGCCTGCTGATATTCCACCGATTCTGGAAACCACAACAGAATGGGCTATGACAGATCCAGATGGCGAGTTGCGCTGCATCTATATCCAAGGACATCCCGAGGTGAGTTGTCAATTTTTAATTCTGCAACGGTTACCTCCAGAGACGAGTTGGGAAAAGTTGGCAGCCAAATGCAGCATTTCGGTTTCGACTTTGAGTAGTTTCTATCGGCGACATTGTATTCCGCGCTTGCGCCAGTTTGGCAACTCCCAAGGATACCTGTAGAAAAGAGCGTTCCGTCCGGCAAGATTTGAGGATAGTCAGGGGGAGACTTTGTCAGATCACAAAATTTTCCGTAAAGCTGACATCACCAAGAGTGACCTTGACGCTAAACAGTTCTCCCGGTTTTCCACTAAACTGCAATTGAATGTAATTATCCGCACTTCTGGCTTGGGCTTCTAGAAAAATTGTGCCGAATTCATCAAATACAATGAGTTGAAGCAGTGATGGCAAATAAGTTTGACTGCCAGTTGGATGCACCTGTATGAGAATATCAGTTTTCTGAGTCGATTCTGGTCTAAGTTCGACGATCAAGGCCACAGAGTGACCAGCTAGCTGCATCCCCAAGTCCATTAACTTAGCCCGTCTAATTCCAGCTTCCGGGTGGTTAGAGTCATTCTTTCTAGAATTCTCAAACCTTCTAAAATTGAAAGCTAGGCTTGCTTCTGCTGGACCGAATAGAGCTTCAACCGTTTGCCAGCCTATCTCAAAAACATTCTCCAGCCACTGGCTCAAGTTCACCAGCGTTTTCTGCTCAGCATTGGCAACAGATTCTGCATCTGCTACGGGTTGCATCAGGTGACTTAAGCGAGTGAGTAAATCTTCTAGCGGTTGCAATTGGCTGATAGGTAATTGCTCTATCGCTGCCGTCTGGGTAAATCCCAGCACAGTTGCTTCTCGGAGCGATTCATCCAACTGCACAACTACATAGCCAATCCGGTCTGACCAAACTTCTGGCGGAATATAGCAGGTTGGCGCATGTGTTCTCATGGGACGACACTCCAAGTAACCTACTCCTGTCACTTCTAGATCGGCAACGTCGTTACACAGACGCATAACTGGGTTCCAGCTGTCGCTAGCCGTGAGGTCTGTGAGAATGCCCATCATTTGTAAGTAGTCATGCATTACACACACGGCAAGTGTATTCAAACGGCATTGCTCTGACTTTTGCGGCGTAGGCTGCCCAGCGGCAAATTCTTGCGCTATCCTACGTGCCGCTCGGGTGATTGGTAGCGATAAGGGAAAATCTTTTGTCTGACTCGTACTGTTAGCCATAAAAGGGTTCTCCTATTAAAAATGTCACCTTTTTCATATACGTTGTATTAGCTTGCCCACTTACAAGATCTTGAAATCATTATTTTTCTTGCCAAAGCTTGCCCGACTTAACAATTAGCCGAACTATCTGGGTTAAACCAAGCTGGCGCTCGGTACTGTTAGATTTATGTCTATGAGTCTCTGCCACCAGTCGATGTAGCTCCATTTCATCCATAGCAGTCAATTCTTACTCCATGATCTATACTCAAGCCTGCTGTTTATTTATCAGCACAGGGTCAGGAAATTATGCAAACCCCTGCTTCACTGAAAAGGGAGCAGGAGTCAGGAGAATAGAGAAAGAAGTAGCCACCCCAGGAGTGCCGCAGGCCATCGCCTCAATTGCTACTAGTCCAAACGGTTCGTAGTGACGCAGATCCTGGCACCCGCTTTGCTATGAATCATCGCATCTATATACTCAGCGCCGACCTCTAATCCATCAAAAACGACTTCACCAACACTCACACTCTCCTAAATGTGGACTTTTGTACCATATTGCATAATTTCTTGAATTTGGACCTAATAAGCCAATAGAAGTTGGCAAGTTTCAGCTTCGGATGAAACTACATATAAAACAGCGTCCCAAGATACTCCTGTACTTTGGAAACATCTCGGTGAACGCCTGAATATTTAGCGAAAAAATCCGTAAAGCTGTGGCTTTAGTCGGTAGATACTTAGAGCCTTCCTGCAAAAGTGCGACTTACTCCTCGCTCTTGAGCCATATGTTGAGGTAGAGCCGCGACAACAACCTTTCCGAATCAGAAAAGAGTTTCATTAGCAATTGTAATGAGTTGGACTATGACTAGTGGCAACGATATTCCGAATCAATCCAACTCTAAATTCACGCTGCAGCCGGAAGAGGAGTTGCAGTTTGCCAAGTTTCTGGTGAATCATTCCTTAGATGCTGCCTTTTGGCTGGGACCAGATGCACGCTTCCTCTACGTGAATGATGCGGCTTGCTGCTTGCTGGGATACTCTCGTGAGGAATTACTCTCCTTGACTATGCACGCCGTGGCTCCAGACTTTCCGTTAGAAGTTTGGTTAGAGCAATGGCGATCGCTCAAGCAGCAGGGCTCCCTCACCTTTGAATCTCGATATCGGACAAAGAAAGGCCGGCTCTTTCCGATGGAGGTCACCTTTACCTATGTGGAATACAACGGTAGAGAGTTTAGCTATGCCTTTGCCCGTGAGAAGGCCACTGACGCGCTAAGGACGGACGAAGCTAAGTTTCGCGCTTTGGTAGAAACGACTGACGCCATCATCTTTATCGTTCGAGACACACAGTTTTGCTACGTAAATCCTGCCGCAGAGGCTATTACTGGCTACAAAAAAGAGGAACTGCTAGCCCACTTAGATTTTCGCCAACTGAGCAAGCTTAAAGAGCGCAGGCGGGTACACACAAAGTGTGGATTAGCTTTCCCCCAACACCAAGAGATTAAGATTCTGACTAAAAGCGGCACGGAGCGCTGGCTGGCTTGCTCAGTTGGAGTGGTTGATTTCGAGGGAAAGCCAGCCTCACTGATAACAGCCATCGACATCACTAATCGAAAACTTGCAGAAGTAGAGCTTCGCCAGGCTCTAGAACAAGAAAAAGAATTTAGCTTTCTAAGAGCGTGCTTTATCTCTATGGTCTGCCATGAATTCCGCAATCCACTGAACGTCGTCTCATTCTCTACCAGCTTAATGAGACGTAATAGCCACCAATGGACTGAGTCGAAAAAACTCCAGTATTTCGATTACATTCAAACAGCCGTTGAACAGATCAGACAGTTGTTAGATGAGCTTCTAAACACCGGTAAGTCAGAAGCAGGAAAACTCAAGTTCGAGCCAAGACCACTCGCACTGATTCCATTCTGTTATGATCTAGTGGCACAAATGCAAATGGTCAACAACAGCAGCCAACACACAATCACTTTTGCTAGTCGAGGTAACTGCTCAACAGTTCGCGTGGATAAAAAACTGCTGCAATCTATTCTGACGAATTTGCTCTCGAATGCGATTAAGTATTCCCCTGCCGGCAGCACAGTTGATTTGGAACTCTCTTGTCAAAATGGGAATGTGATTTTCCAGATTAAAGATGCGGGGATTGGCATTCCAGCAGCAGATCAACAACGACTGTTTGAGCCATTCCATCGAGGAAGCAATGTTGGCGACGTACCGGGTACTGGACTGGGACTAGCGGTTGTCAAAAAGCTTGTGGACTTACACGGCGGTCAAATCGCCGTGACTAGTGTTGTTGGGGTAGGTACTACTTTTACTGTCACATTGTCCATTGAGCAACCAGTGAAGTGAGAAGTAACTATGAAAAAAATTCTGGTGATTGAAGATGAGGTACAAAACCGAGACCTCTTGCTAGAAGGCCTTGAGGCTGAAGGTTTCTACACTATAGGTGCTGAAAACGGGCTTATCGGCGTCCAGCGTGCACAGGAACAGTTGCCCGATTTGGTAATTTGCGACATTATGATGCCCCAACTCGATGGTTATGGCGTTCTAACCACGCTGCGCCAAAACCCCGTCACAGCGATTATTCCCTTCATTTTTCTCACTGCCAAGGTTACTAAGGCTGAACGCCGCCAAGGCATGAAGCTGGGAGCGGATGACTATATCATTAAGCCCTCTACAATAGAGGAATTACTGGGAGTGATCAACGTCCGATTGGAAAAACAAGCCACTCTCCGGCAGTGGTATGCTGAGCAGTTCCAGCAAGCCCCAAAACCACCAGCCGCTGACACTACGATATCAACAGCCCCAAAGTCGATCTTTCCATCTGTCCCCCAACTGAGCAAAGTCTTTGATTTCATCGAAGCCAATTATCATCAACCGATTACCCTGCACGACGTCGCTCAGGCAGTTGGTTATTCTCGGGCTTACTTAACCAATTTAGTGGGAAGCCAGACGGGACAGACAGTGAATCGCTGGATAGTTAAGCGCCGGATGGCAGCAGCGTGTTCTTTCCTCCTAGAGACTGACCAGTCACTAGAAGAAATTGCAGCAGCAGTGGGCTATCAAAACATATGTCATTTCTTTCGCCAATTTCGCCAACACCATGGGACAACTCCCCACGCTTGGAGAACAGCGCATCGAGCTCACTCCGGCACCAAGTATAACCAAAACAGTCGTAATGCCCTACACATGCGCCCAGCGCTTTGATCCCTGCCGCTAATCAGTCCAATCAGCTGGAATGGCCAGGATACCAGCTGTTATCATTACCATCCTACGACAGATTTGCGCTTAGCAGAACCAAAAAAATCGTTAGTCTGATCGAAACATTGTGCATTGTCATCCAATTCATTGCCTTTTATATTGTTAGATATAAATCTTCTTTGTTCTACGATAGGTGGATGAATTTAAGTGAATTAGAGGCGATCAAATTAATAAAAACTAGGCAAGTCACAGAACTAAAAAGATCAAAAATGAGCAATTTTTTACGTTCAAGACCACAGAATTTGCACTTGTTACGTAAAAACATACAGCAATTTTAAGTGATTTTTAAAACATTCCTCAGCCTAGGCAAGTTACCAGCGCTACATCATAAATCAAATCAGATTGTTGTACAAGCCGGAGCTAAATACATGTCCTGAATTCTGGCAACAAAAACCAAAAATCCTTCGTTTTAATTGAGGCTAAAGCAATGATTTTAATCATGAAAATAGATACTCTACCAGGATAAATTGAGCGAATCAGCAAAGAAATATGCATTTGGAACATTACGCAAGAGAAAATTTTGTTTAAACGGGCTAGCCGAGAATTCCGTTATGGAGAACTTACTGAGGTGTTTGTAAAAACGCCATTAGGGTTTGTCGCAGGGCAAACGCATCTAAATTCGCCAGAGAATATTCGTAGTGTTTTCGACTTCACCCTATAACCTAGGTCCAGACAGAGAATTCTCAATAAGTCCGGCTTTATTACAAGATGCGTTCGCCCCGGTGGGGGGGTAGTGTTACAACTCAAATCTTAAGAACAGACGTGTAACAGCTTAGTATTAATTTCTTCTGAATACGGAAGCGAAAGCTTTTTCCAATGCTTTATGTCTAGAAAAACCTCAATTTTCGCCAATAATTCAGTGTTTCCAGTTTGAGTCCAAATAGAGGTTGAACGTTCAAGATGAAAACAAAAACTCCTCAAAAGTCAGCCAGAAGTTCTATGAGTGGAATCGCAGTTATTGGAATGGGCTGCCATTATCCCGGTACGAGTGACATACCACAACTTTGGGAAAACATACTTGCAAGGCGGCGTCAGTTCCGACAGCTACCTGCTCGGCGATTGCCGCTGTCTGAATACTACGACCCAGACCCCACAGTACCGGATAAAACCTACGGAACTCGCGCTGCTGTGATTGATGGCTTTGAGTTCGACTGGGTCAGCAAGCGCATTCCCAAAACAGCTGTCGAGTCAACTGATATCGTTCACTGGCTGGCGCTTGAGGTCGCGTTGAAGGCTTTGGAGGATGCTGGATATACCCGTGAAAGCGTTGCCACCGAACGTTCGGGGGTCGTACTGGGAAACACGCTAACCGGGGAGCAAACGCGGTCCAGTACGATGCGATTGCGCTGGCCCTACGTCCGGCGAGCCTTGCGTGCGGCAGCAAAGGTCAAGGGTCTACCGCCACAAGCTGTAGAAGAACTTGCAGAGACTATGGAGGAATTTTACAAGTCTGCCTTCTCACCAATTACTGAAGATACCCTGGCTGGCGGTCTTTCTAACACCATTGCTGGCAGGATTTGCAACTTTCTCAACTTTCACGGCGGCGGATACACGGTGGACGGTGCCTGTTCTTCCTCGCTGATTGCGGTGACTACTGCTGCTACCGCTTTAACCAACGGCGATCTCGATCTGGCAATGGCTGGAGGTGTTGATGTCAGTCTGGACACTTTTGAACTGATTGGATTTGCCAAGACGGGGGCGCTGACAGGTCAAGATATGACGGTCTATGATCGCAAAGCAAGTGGCTTCCTTCCCGGAGAGGGGTGCGGCTTTGTTGTCTTGAAGCGTTTAGAGGATGCGCGAGCGGACAGCGACTACGTGTACGCAGTTCTGCAAGGCTGGGGAATATCGTCTGACGGCAAAGGCGGAATCACAGCGCCCTCCCAGTCAGGTCAAGCTAAGGCTCTGCGCCGCGCCTATGACCGAGCGGGTTACAGCCCCCACGAACTTGATTTTATTGAGGGACACGGTACGGGTACGCCTGTAGGCGATCGCGCAGAACTAGAAGGTATCGCACTAGCCATCAGTTCTGACGGTGAGTTAAAGCCTCGCTCCGTTGGTATCACCTCTTTCAAGTCACTCGTCGGACATACCAAAGCCGCCGCAGGCATCGGCGGCTTTATCAAGGCTGTGATGGCTGTCAATCAGCGAGTTTTGCCCCCCACTGCTGGCTGTAAAGACGCCAACCCAGTGTTTGAGAATTCTGCCCAGTCTCTTTACCCAATCCTGACCGGAGAAATCCGCAGCCAGACAGAAAAGCTTCGGGCTGGTGTTTCTGGTATGGGATTTGGCGGCATTAACTGCCACGTCACCATTGAGTCTGGGGATGCTCCCGCTCCTCACCTCAAACCGCCTATTGAGGAGTCAGCTCTGCTGGTTTCCAACCAAGAGACAGAACTATTTGTTCTCAGCGCAGCTTCCGTTCCAGCACTGCTTCAACGCACCCAGGCAGTAATGATCGAAGCGCAAGGAATGAGCGTGGCTGAACTCGTTGACCTAGCCGCACAACTTGCTAGCGAAACCTCCCAACAACTAACAGTTCGGGCTGCTGTCATCGCTGGTACGCCAGAAGAGCTAGTTGAACGTCTCCAGCAGATCGAGCTGATGCTCAATGACACCCCCCCAGCCCGAGGAGAGGTAATGGTTTCTCCCCCAAAAGATATCTGGCTCGGGAACGCAGTTCAGCGCAGCCGAGTTGCTTTTCTATTTGCGGGTCAAGGGTCTCAAAAGTTGAACATGGCTCGCACCCTTGTAGAACGTTATCCTTGGGCACGCCAACTTGTGAACCAAGCTGACACATGGTTTCGGGAAATGGGAGTTGAACCAGTCAGCAAATTTATCTATCGTCGGTTAGACCGTGCTGTCAGTGGAGAACAGGTTCAAGAATGGTCGAAACAGCTAGCTCATACCGAAGTGGCTCCACCAGCCATCTGCTTGACCTCCCTGCTTTGGAAACGTTACCTTGATCGTCTCGGCATTAAGCCAGTGGCAGTGGGGAGTCACAGCCTTGGAGAACTAACGGCTTTTCATGAGGCAGGAGCATTTGATGAAAAAACTCTCCTGTGCTTTGCTGCCATTCGAGGGCGGGCTATGTCTGCCTCTAAGGACAACGCCGGAACTATGGCGAGTTTAGGCTGCTCCAAGGAAACCGCTGAGAGACTCTTGCAGAGAGTCAGGGGCTATGTAGTTGTGGCGAATATCAATAGTCCGATGCAGACAGTGATTTCTGGCGAATCGTCGAGTGTTGAACAGGCAATCCAACTCGCGGCGGCTGAGGATATCCAGACCCGTCAGCTTGCGGTTGCCAACGCCTTTCATTCTCAGATGGTTTCGAAGGCAGCGGAGTACTTGCGTGCCGAGGCTCCGATTCCCGAGAAACTTGCAGAAACCTCTGTATCGCTGTTTTCCAGCGTCAACGGACAGCCAGTGTACTCCGAACTCAACTTGCGTGAGCACTTTGCCAATCAGATAACCGCACAGGTGGACTTCATCTCGCTAGTCAAAGCGATCACGTTGGAGTGTGACCTAATGGTGGAAGTAGGGCCGGGAAGGGTGCTTTCTGGTTTGGCAAATACCATCACCACAGCGAGTGGTCCCTTGTGTCTTCCCTTGGAGTCAAAGCCGGGATGCGATCGTGATCTGAATACCTTTTTGGGCAGCTTCTTTGTTCATGGGGGTGAAGTCAACTGGAAAGCGCTTTACGAGAACCGTCTTGTACGCCCCTTTATTCCAGCTTCACAACGTATTTTTATCGAGAACCCTTGTGAACGACCTTTCCAAGTGGCCGCCGTAGAGGTATCTCCTCACCTTGCGTTTTCTGGGGGTGCGCTTGATCTGGAGCAGACTACCAACTCTGGAAATCGATTGCTCTCCGTACAAACTATGTCTCACTTTGTTCGACGGGCTTCGCCTACGCAAACAGACGAAGAATTGGAAGATATACTGTCCAACTACTTTGCTCAGCGCGGCTCGTTTTTGGCTGAGTTGATTCGAGCAGACATTGAAACCTTGCCACTCCTGTCAACAACCAATGGAGAAAATCATGATTAATTCAAAAAATCTCTCAAATAAGCCACCGAACGAAGAGTTGGTCAAGTTTCTGTCTGACTACTTTGCCCTGCGCGGCTCATTTTTAGCTCAAGTGATCCGAGCTGACTTTCAAACCTTTCCGCGTTTGATTAACCACAATGGTGCAGCTGCCCACAATGGCAATGGTAAAGCCCATGATAATGGTACAGTCAAAACTCAAACCATTCAGCCTGCCATTGTTTCTAACCCAGTTGCACAAAAGCAGAAAGAGGTCATTCGCCAGCAGACCACAGACGTTGAGGCGCTTCTAGTTGACTTAGTGGTACAGCAAACTGGGTATCCACCAGAGAGCATCGGACTGGATTCACGATTGCTAGACGATCTAAATTTGGATTCCATCAAGGCAGGTGAATTGGTCGCTGCTGCTGCCAAGAAATGTGGTGTGGCAGGTGAGCTTGACCCATCTTCTCTGGCAAACGCCACCCTAAAAGAAGTTGCCGAAGCGATTCGCTCTGTAATGCCTATGAAGGAAACAGCGCCTACCACTGCAACTAAGAATACCGTGGCACCTGCCCTCAATGCCGTTGAAGCTGTAGAAGAATCCGTTGACCTATCCAAGCTACTACTGAAGTTAGTAGAAGAGCGTACAGGTTTTCCTCAAGAAACCCTATCGATGGACTTGCGCCTGCTGGACGATTTGAATCTTGACTCCATTAAGGCAGCAGACTTTGTTGCTACTGTGGCTAAGCAAGTTGGTGCGGCAGGGGAGCTAGACCCTTCTACTCTAGCCAACGCCACCTTAGCTGATGTTGTTGCGGCTCTTCAGAAAGGTCAGCCAATCCCTCAGTCAAGGATTCAGCGTGTTTCTACCGTACCTACCGCTCCTAAACCGAACCCTAAAGATTCCACTCAGAAGCTTGAAGAAATCTCGAACTGGGTACGTAACTTTGCGGTTGAGTATGTGCCTCAAGATGCTCCACAACGAGAGGCAGAGGATTGGTCTAAGGCAAAGGTTCTCATTGTTGCCGATGAGGTTGAAAGCCTGGTCACCAAGGCTCTGGGCGAACAGCTCTTGACTCAAGGTGCTCAGGTGGAGAAGGTGACATACGAGCAGGTTTCGGCAGATGAGAGCGGTTTGCCCATTGGTTTCTCCCATTATCTGGCGCTGCTACCCCAAACGATTTCGGCCCAAGACTTTCTTCCTCTGGCTCAGATGATGGCACGGCTCAAAAGTATTGCTACTCCTCCCAAGGCTGACACTAGTACTTATGTAGCTTACGTGCAGTTTGGTGGTGGTCGCTTTGGCAGAGACACTCAAGCCATGAGCCCAGAAGTGTGTTGTGCCGCTGCCTTCGCCCGGAGCTTACACCTAGAGCGCTCAGACTTACGGGTTCGGGTGGTAGACTTTGCCCAAGAGATTGAGTCGAACCGCGCCGCTGAGTTGTTTATGGCTGAGCTAGGAGGAACAGCATCGATTGCCACCGTGGGTTACGATGCTGACTTAGTTCGCTTAGTTCCCCGCTCGTATCTCCAGCAGCCTGCCAACTACAGTAAGCGATCGCTTGCCTGGTCGGAACAGGATGTCATCCTGGTAACAGGGGGAGCCAAGGGGATTACTGCTGAGTGTACCCTTGCCCTTGCCCAGTCCACGGGTGTGAAAATGGCTTTGGTTGGTCGCACTCCCGCTCCCACCCGGGACGACCGCTCCAGCGAGGTTGCACGCACTCTAGAGCAATTCCAAGCTCAAGGACTGACCTGTCGCTATTACTCCTGCGACATTGCCAACGCTGATGCAGTTGCCCAGCTCGTCGAAACCGTTACCACTGAGTTAGGAGCAATTACGGGCGTCATTCATGGCGCAGGTCTCAACACGCCCCGTCGGGTCGAGCAAGTGAGCCTCAATGCGGCTCAGGCGGAAGTTTCTCCTAAACTTCTCGGTGCCTATAACCTCTTGCAAGTCTTAGCTTCAGCACCTCCCAAACTCTTTATTGCCTTTAGCTCGATTATCGGGGTTACGGGAATGCCCGGAAACGCCTGGTATGGATTTGCCAACGAATCCTTGGACATTATACTCCGCCGCTTCGAGAGCGAGCATTCAGAAACCAGCGTCCTCTCCCTTGCCTATAGTGTTTGGGGTGAAGTTGGCATGGGGGTCCGCCTGGGAAGCGTGAAAAACCTATCTCGTATGGGTATTGGCGCTATTCCCACCCAGGAAGGAGTCGGTCGCTTCCTCAAGCTTTTTGAATGCGACCCTGGAGTGAAACAGGTAGTCATCGCTGCCCGCTTGGGAGGACTCGATACTTGGTCTCCTGCCCCTTTACCCCCTGCTACTGGGCTCCGTTTCATCGAGCAGGTTCTCTATATAGAACCCGGTGTGGAGTTGAAAGCTCAGACTCATCTCAGTCTCGAACTCGACCTCTATGTACAAGACCACAGCTGGCGTGGCTCGTACTTGTTCCCGACAGTATTTGGCTTGGAAGCGATGGCACAGGCGACTGCCTATGTCACTGGCGAGGCACAGCCTAAAATTGTGCGTATTGAAGACATCTCCCTCAGGCGACCTGTGGTTGTTAACCCCACCACCGGGGTAGAAATCGAAGTTCATGCCGAAGTGACGGAAGCTGATGCAGCAGGAGAACGACGGGTTAAAGTCGGCATCCGGACTGAGCAGACTGGCTTCACAACCGACCACTTTGCAGCCACCTTGGTACTGGGTAAGCCGACATTAGGAGTGAAAGCGCCACTAAAACTGGGTAAGGCACTCGATCTAGCTCCCCAAACAGATCTCTATGGAGACCTGCTCTTTCAGGGACCGCGCTTCCAACGGATGGGTTCAATTTTCTCACTCACTCAAGAAAGCAGCGTCTTCCGTTCCTACGTGCACGCATCTGCCGACCTTTTGGCGGAAAGCTTTGCACCAAGCCAGGGTAGCGCTCTCGTGCTGGGCGACCCGTACTTCAGGGATGTTTTGCTTCAATCGGTACAGCTCACCATTCCACAGGACATCTGCTTGCCAGTACACATCAACAAAATCGAATTTTTCCAGAATCCCAGCTCGGATGCAGGTTCCAGAGTGGTAACCGTGTTTCTCCAGAAACGTGAAGGTCGCGAGTATATCAGCGAGGTTGTTGGCACGGACGAGCAGGGATACGTGGTAGAACGCATGACTGGGTATCGACTGCGCATTCTCGAAGAGCATCCGGAAAACCCGACGGCTGCTGAGCTGGCTTTCCCTGAAGAGCGCGATCGTAGCATCCTGCACGAGGTTTTAACTACTACTTTTAAGGGGTTTGGCTTAGATCAGCCAGCGGTAGCTCTTGGATATGCTCCCAATTTGCAGGCAAAGTCTAAAAAGCAGAGGCTTCAGCAGGAACTGCCTATTATTACCAGCGCACTCCGGACGAAGCTGGGGTTGCCACCGGAAGCGGAGATGGACTTCGGAATCAAGACCTTATCTTCAGGAAAATCGGAGTTTACAGGAGCTAGTACAGTCGGACTCGACCTGTCGTTGTCCCATTGCGATCACTACTGTCTGTGCGTTGTGGAAGAAACTCCTCAAGGATGTGATATCGAGTCGATTACCCACCGTACAGAGGCAGACTGGGTAGCACTTCTCAGTTCAGAACGCAGCGGTGTAGTCGATGAACTAGTACAAGGGGGCGACATTCCAGACAGGGCTGGCACTAGAATCTGGTCTGCATTAGAAGCCGTTCGTAAGGCATTCAATGGCAGCCATCCAAAATTCTCTGTCGTAGCGAAAAAAGGAGAGGGAGTACTGCTCAAGGCTCAGACTCCAGCAAGTGATTACTTAGTAGTCACAGTGCCTGTCAAGCTCACCCGTCCTCCAGAAAGGATGATAGCTATCCTTGTACCCCAACCCCAGCAACAGGCAAAATCATTGTCTATCGTGCCTCTGGCTAGTGATATTGATCGCCACAGCACACGCTATACACACGATGGACCCCAGGGACAACTAGCCTACGAGCAACGTTTTCAAGTGAGTTTCAAAGACAGTGGCAGCATCAGTCGCCGCGTGTACTTCTCACAATACTTTCGGTGGATAGGGAAGATCCGCGAACTGCCGATGGAGAGTATTGCCTCACAGATGCTATCCGACTTCTTGAGCGGCGATTGGGGCATGGTAACGAATGCTGTCAGTCTGCGAGTCTTAGGAGAAGCAACCTCCTACGATGTGATCCAAGCCCGGGCCTGGGTGGGAAATGTGGTTGGCTCTTCTTTTGACACCTACATTGAGTTCTGCAAAGTGCTACCGGATGATTCTCTAGAGCGGCTGGCGATCGCTGAAGTGAAGGCAACTTGGGTGCGTTTGGTCAGCTACGGAGTGCCCACACCCATGCCCTTCCCGCCATATCTGCAGGAGTATCTCGATCTGTTTGCTGCCAAGCAGCCAGCAACTCTCGATCTGAAACAACCAACAACTCTTCCCCTACCACCTCTGCCATCCAGCCTTGCCCAACTCAATAGCGGCTCGATAGTTTACGAAGCTCCTACTTCCTCGAACCGTTATGGTAGGTTACTCCGATCTGAAGTTTTCCAAACCACCCTAGAAGAATCGAATCTAGTAGGTAACGTCTACTACGGCAATTACTTCATCTGGCAAGGACGAATTCTAGATCTCTTCCTGTACTCAGTCGCACCGGATTATCTGCGAGTTTCTAATCCCCGTGGCGAAATAGTCTGCCTTTATAGCCGAATGGACTACTTGCGGGAGGCAATGCCCTTCGATAGGATTTGCGTCTTTCTCTATGTCAAGTCAGTCTCCCAATCTGGAGCCCTGTTTAACTTTGAGTTTTTCCGGGAGCAACTTGACGGCAGTATGGAAAAACTCCATGTCGGACAACAAGAAGTAGTTTGGGTAACTCGGCTTGCAGACGGTACTCCCCTAGCAGCAAACTGGCCGCCGGAAATCATGCAAGCACTGCTGGAAATCCCTCCTGTAGAGCCAAGGGAAGCGATCCCGCTGCTAAGTAGATTCATGGTTTGAAGCAATAGCCAAGTTTTTGGCGACTACCCCCCCCTTAGCTTTTGCTCAGAGCAACTTCTTCTATACAAAAAAGGAATGTTACCAATGCAGCACACAAATAAGCAGCTACGAGACCAGTTGCGACGCGTTCACATCCTAGCCTCAGTCATTTTAGGGATATTCATTTATTCTCCCTGGCGGACTAATCAGACATATGCGATCGCCATGAGCTTCGCCATCTTCCCCATTTTGGCTTTCAGTGGACTCTGGATGTGGCAAGCAACCCGCATCAACAAGTGGCTCAAGCAAATACCTGGTTCATCCCCGCCTGAAGAAGTTAGGGATTAGGATTTTCGGGTTTGTCTATAAACTCAATTCTGTGAAATATTGTTACGAAAATTTTCGCCTCGCAGAAAATCAGTGTCTTTTTCCTGACAAATATTTAGCGACTGAAAACCACAGATTTTGCAGTTTACAGATACGACCTAATCCCTATTGCAAGCCTCACTAACTGTCCGTCACCTATTCTGAGAATTCAACTGCAAAAGAATTTGACAATGAACAACAATCAATCATTAGAGTATGACGTTGTAATTATGGGTGCTGGTTTTGCTGGTCTCTGCCAAGCCCGACACCTAATGCTCAACATTCCCAATATCAAGATCGCCCTCATTGACCCTCGTTCGGAAGAGCAGCAGGCAAAAGACCTAAAAGTTGGAGAGTCTTTGGTAGAAGTTGCTTCTCTTTTCCTATTCAAAGAATTAGGTCTTCATGAGTATCTAATTGAAAATCATGTACCGAAAATAGGGTTGAACTTTCATTGGCCCAAAACCCCGGAAAAAACTGCGGATATTGAAGACTACTACCATATCTGGACTAACCGCCAGCCACCAATTGTTTCTTTTCAAATTAACCGAGTTAAATTTGAACGAGACTTGCTCAAAATGAATCAGGATGTGGGGGTAGTCTTCTACAACGGTCACGTCATTGATGTCGATCTAACTCCTGGTAATGACATCAAAACAGTTGACATTAAGACAGCCAGTGAAAAGATTGTACTGAAGGCTAAACACATCATTGATGCTGCTGGTCGCAAGTTTATCGTTGGACGCAAAACTGACAATCTCCTGTTTGGTTCAGAAAACTTGTTTGGGCTCAACAATGGTGCAACATGGATGCGCGTTAAAAACGTAGACCGTACTATCTTTCACGATGGCTACGATCCTGAAGGCTCATCATCTAGCCACTACTACGCTACCAATCACTACTTCGGTCATGGTCACTGGCTGTGGATGATTCCTATTGATACCAAAGCGATGGAGTTATCTATTGGAATTATGCATCACCACGATGTGATTCCAGCTAAACACATTAATACTCAAGATAAATTCTTGGCTTTTCTTAAGGAGAATCATAATATTCTCTACAAGCTAGTTGAAAGTGGAGAAAAAGTTGATTTTCATTACCGTCCACAGGTTGCCCATCGAAGTAAGACCATGTTTTCCTTCGATAACTGGTATGTAATTGGTGATGCAGCCTGCATTTTCGATGCTTTTTATTCATTGGGAACGACTATGATTGCCTTCGCTATTGAAAGTGTCACGGAGATTATCCAGGCTAAGTTAGCGAAGGCAGTAGATGCAGAACAAAAACGCTCTGCGTACAACGAATTTAATGTTGCTTATACCCGCAGTGTCAACATATTGTACCGCGATCATGTTCAGCAATTAGGCGATGCCAGTATTATGAGCTGGCGAATTTACTTTGAGTACATGTGGTGGTTCGGAGTAATCGTGCCTCTATATATGGGCAAGTGGCATTTAGATTTGGAGTTTATTAATTTATTTGTCAAAAATCTGAACAGTAATGTAGATGGACTCTTTACCGACTTATACAAGCAGTTCAACCAACTTGTAGAGCAAGGTACTAATATTGGGCTGTTAGATTGTTACCGTGCAGATCAGTTGATTTGGGGTTACTACACTCCCAAGCACTTCGACGACTTCCTAGAGAATGCCAAGCTGGAACCGTTACGCTGCAATGTTTTTGCTGGCTTAAAAAACACCTGTTTTTACGCCGCTATCTGGTATGCAATGTTTCAATGGAAGGGTTTTGGTATCCAAGGTATATTGAATCTACACCATCTCTATCACTTCTTGCGGTTGTTGGCATTGTCTGTTCAAGGAGCAATAGGTGAGTTGATCTATAAGTTCAGGATTAAGAGTTTGCCAGCTAACAGTCACATCGAGAAGATGCGCCAAGAGTTTAAGAGCTACCAATACCGAGCAAGACTTCAACCTTGGATGGCTGAGTTATCCACTCAAGCAGAAGTTTCTTCTCAGTTGGCATCCGAGGAATCCAATCAAGTAGAAAACCCTGAATTAGTGGTAATCGACTAATGAGCATGAAACTTGTTACTCTCATGCTTGACATTTTATCCACAACAGTATTAGCAGAAGTTAGCAATGCAAAACAATCAATCATTAGAGTATGATGTCGTAATTATGGGCGCGGGATTTGCTGGTCTTTGCCAAGCTCGACACTTGATGCTCAAAATCCCTAACATTAAGATTGCCCTAGTAGACCCTCGCCCGGAAGATAGACCTGAGAACGATCTCAAAATTGGTGAGTCAACTGTCGAAATGGCCGCCCTCTTAATTGGTAAAGAGTTGGGTCTGTACGACTACATGATTGAAAATCATCCACCTAAGGCTGGGCTAAATTTTCATTGGGCGAAAGAATCAGGCAAAACCGAGACTATCGACGATTACTATCACGTTTGGATCAATCGTCAGCCACCTATCCCTACTTTTCAGATTAACCGTGCCAAGTTTGAGCGTGACCTACTCAAAATGAATAAGGAGATGGGAATAAAATTCTACAATGGGCGTGTAGCAGATGTCGATCTGACTCCCGGCGATGCCATCAAAACTATCATAGTCAAGCTTGATAGCGAACAGATAGAATTAAAAGCCAAACACGTCATTGATGCTGCAGGTCGCAAGTTCATTATTGGGCGGAAGAAAGACAATCTTCTGTTTGGACCAGAAAATCTGTTTGGACTAAATAATGGCTCTGCTTGGGTGCGTGTTAAAAATGTGGATCGCACGCTGTTCCATAGCGGTTACGATCCTCTGGTGTCTGCTGTCAGTCATTACTACGCCACCAATCACTACTTCGGACCTGGTCATTGGCTGTGGATGATTCCCATTGATACTAAAACGGGGGAATTGTCGATTGGCGTTATGCATCATCACGATGTCATCTCAGCAGATCGCATCAATACCGAGGAGAAGTTTTATGCCTTTTTGAAAGCTAATCACACCATTCTCTACAACCTCATCCAAAGTGGTGAGAACGTGGACTTCCACTACTGGTCTAGGGTGGCGCATAAAAGTAAAACCATGTTCTCTGCCGATAACTGGTATATCATTGGCGATGCAGCCTGTATTTTCGATGCCTTTTATTCCTTGGGAACAAGTATGATTTCTGTCGCCATTGAAAGCGTCACAGAAATTATTCGCGCTAAGCTTGCAGGTGAGGCTGATGCTGAAGAGAGAAGGGCAATTTACAACGAATTCAATCTTACCTTCGTCAGCAGCGTCAACACCTTCATCCGTGACCATGCCAAGCAGTTGGGTCATGCCAGTATTATGAGTTGGCGGATTTATTTCGAGTATATGTGGTGGTTTGGCATCCTCGTACCTATGTACATTGGCAAATGGCATTTAGACCCCAAATTCCTACGTTTGTTCATCGGTCCTTTCCGCTCATTTTTAGATGGATTATTCCCGGATATTTACCAACAGTTCAATAAATTGGTGGACAGAGGCAGCAATATTGGTTTGATGGATGCTGTCCGAGCGGATCAGTTAATCGGGCACTACTACACGTTTAAGCACTTTGAAGACTTTCTGGAAAACACTAAGTTTGAACCTCAGCGGTGCAACATTTTTGCCAGTATGAAACACACCTTCTTCTACATTGCTGTCTGGTACGCGATGTTTCAATGGAAGGGTTTTGGGCTTGGCGGTCTGCTCAAACCACGAAATCTTTATCATATGCTTTACCTGTTAGCTCAATCAGGTATATCTGCGATGGGTGAGTTACGTCACAAATTCCAGACTAGAGGCTTACCTAGCAATAGTACCGTCGAACAGATGCGCCAAGAGTTCAAGAATTATCAATATCAACCAGAACTACAGCTTTGGAATGTGAAGGTTACAGAGGAGTTCAAGTCTAAGACAGTAGAAAGGGTCTGAGTACTGCTAACAAATCAAAATCAAATTTTCCACAAATAAGCAGTAGTCATCGGAGTTGGAAATAGCCAGCTACTATTATTCCCTCGAATTTCTCCTAGCTACAACTAAATAATCAATCCGGTTGTAGCTATTCATCCTGAAGTTATTTACTGAATTTGTCCTTCAACAGGAGTTAATAATGCATAACACTGAGTCCCTAGTGTATGATGTTGTGATTATGGGCGCTGGCTTTGCTGGTCTTTGCCAAGCTCGACACCTGATGCTCAATATTCCAGGTATTCGCATTGCCATAGTCGATCCGCGTCCGGAAGAGCGCACGGATAAAGATTTAAAAATCGGTGAATCAACAATCGAAATTGCTGCTCTTTTTCTAGCTAAGGAATTGGGGCTCCATGATTACCTGATTGAAAACCATGCACCTAAACAAGGGCTAAACTTCCATTGGCCTAAAGATCCAGCTAAAACCGATACCCTCGAAGACTACTATCACGCCGGGTCTAACCGACAAGTTCCCATTCCTTCCTTTCAAATTAACCGAGCCAAGTTAGAGCAGGACTTGCTCAAAATGGATACAAAGATGGGGGCGGTTTTCTATAGCGGACGTGTACTTGATGTCGATTTGACTCCCAAGGATGCTACCAAGACTGTTGCCATCAAGGTCGGCACTGAAGAGATGGAACTGAAGGCAAAACATGTCATTGATGCCGCTGGTCGCAAGTTTATCATCGGACGCAAAACCGACAATCTTCTCTTTGGACCAGAAAACCTGATGGGTCTTGACACTGGCTCAGCTTGGATGCGAGTCAAACATGTGGATCGGACTATCTTCCACAGCGGGTATGACCCATTTAACGCCTCGACTAGTCATTACTACTCCACCAATCACTATTTTGGTCACGGGCACTGGCTGTGGATGATTCCGATTGACACGAAGACAATGGAACTGTCTATTGGTGTGATGCAGCATCATCAGGTGCTAGCCGCTGAGCAGGTCAATACTGAGGAAAGATTCCGGGAGTTCCTCAAAGCTAATCACAAGATTCTCGCCAATATCATCGACAGTGGTGAACCAGTCGATTTCAATTACTGGCCGAGGGTTGCCCATAGAAGTAAAACCATGTTCTCCCCGGACAACTGGTATGTAATTGGCGATGCTGCCTACATCCTCGATGCCTTCTACTCCTATGGAACGACAACCATCGCCTTGGCGATTGAGGGCGTAACGGAGATTATTCGGGCTAAGCTGGCAGGTGAGGCAGATGTGGAGCAAAAACGGTCGGCTTATAACGAGTTCAACCTGGCTTACGCACGTAGCGTCAACTGTCTCTATCGCGGTCACGCTCAGCAGTTAGGACATGCTAGTGTCATGAGCTGGCGCATTTATTTCGAGTATATGTGGTGGTTCGGAGTACAGGTGCCTATGTACGTTGGTAAATGGCATCTGGATCTGACATTCATCCCCATCTTTTTGAAAACCCTCAACGCCAATATAGATGGACTCTTCGCTGATTTATGCCAACAGTTCAATCAACTGGTGGAACGTGATGCCAACATCGGACTTATGGACTGTTACCGTGCCGACCAATTGATTGGCAATTATCACACCCTCAAGCACTTCGATGACTTTCTCGAAAACACAAAATTTGAGTCTCGTCGCTGCAACGTCTTTGCTAGCTTAAAATACACCTGCTTCTACGTTGCCATCTGGTACTTGTTGTTCCAGTGGAAAGGCTTCGGTATCCCTGGTTTGTTGAAACCACGAAATATCTATCACTTCTTCCGACTGTTAGCTTTGTCGGGTCAAGCTGCAATAGGAGAGCTGGTTTATAAGTTCAAAACTAGAGGTTTGCCTGCCAATACTGAAATTGAGGCAATGCGCCAACAGTTCAAGAGTTATCAATTCCGACCTGAACTCCAGCCTTGGTTTGGGGAAATCACCGTAAAAGAAAATTATGTTTCCCAGCCCGAATCTCAAAACACAGATGTATCCGAAGCCTTGGGAATGGCAAGAATAGGCTGAATTTATCTCATCAGTTAGATGAGAGTCAAACAAGTGTTGAAATTTGATTGTCGTTGAAAATAATTAGGAAAGATTGAACTATGTACACGACTCAGTCACAAGAGTATGATGTTGTGATTATGGGCGCGGGATTTGCTGGCTTGTGCCAAGCTCGACACCTGATGCTCAACATTCCTAACATCAAAGTCGCCCTGGTAGATCCACGTCCGGTAGAGCGATCAGAGAAAGACTTAAAAATAGGCGAGTCTCTAATTGAAGTTGCTGCTCTTTTTCTGTGCAAGGAGTTAGGACTCCATGATTATCTTATTGAAAACCACCCCCCCAAGTCCGGGCTAAACTTTCATTGGCCAAAAGATCCGACTCAGACTAAGTCTCTCGATGACTACTATCACATCTGGGCCAACCGCCAGACTCCTATTGCTTCCTTCCATCTCCACCGAGCTAAATTCGAGCAGGATCTGCTCAAAATGAATCAAGATATGGGAGCAGTTTTCTACAACGGACGTGTGGTAGAGGTGGATCTAACTCCCAGCGATGCCATCAAGACTGTTGAAATCAAGCTCGGTAGCGAAAAGATGGAACTGAAAGCTAAACATGTCATTGACGCTGCTGGTCGTAAGTTCATCATTGGGCGCAAGACAGATAATCTTCTATTTGGACCAGAAAACCTGCTTGGACTCAACAATGGTTCTACGTGGCTGCGGGTCAAAAACGTGGAGCGCACCATCTTCCACTCAGGCTATCACCCAGATGGGGCATCAACTAGCCATTACTACTCTACCAATCACTATTTTGGTCACGGTCACTGGTTGTGGATGATTCCCATTGACAAGAAATCAATGGAACTGTCTATTGGTGTTATCCACCATCATGATGTGATTCCGGCTGAACGGATCAATACTCAGAACAAGTTCTGTGCTTTTCTAAAAGCCAATCACAATCTTCTCGCCCAGCTCATCGACAGTGGTGAAATCGTGGATTTTAATTACTGGCCGAAGATTGCCCATGAAAGTAAAACCATGTTCTCCCCGGACAACTGGTATGTGATTGGCGATGCAGCTCATATTTTCGACGCCTTCTATTCCTATGGGACAACTATGATTGCATTTGCCGTGGAAAGCGTCACGGAAATCATCCGAGCTAAGCTAGCAGGGGAAGCAGATGCTGAAAACAAGCGATCTGCTTACAACGACTTCAACTTGGCTTATGGTCGCAGTGTCAACTGTCTTTACCGAGGTCATGCTCAGCAACTCGGTCATGCCAGTGTAATGAGCTGGCGCATTTACTTTGAGTATATGTGGTGGTTTGGAGTCCATGTACCTACTTACATAGGCAAGTGGCACTTGGATCTGAAGTTTGTCCCCAAGTACGTCCAGATTGCCAACAATAATGTAGATGGAATCTTCGCTGATTTATGTAAGCAGTTCAACCAACTGGTAGAGCGGGGTGCAAATATCGGGCTAATGGATGCCTACCGAGCGGATCAGTTGCTTGGGGACTACGGCACGCTGAAGCACTTTGATGACTTCCTCGAGAACACCAAGTTTGAACCCAAGCGGTGCAACGTTTTTGCCAGCATGAAATACGCCTACTTCTACATTGCACTTTGGTATCTGCTGTTCCAATGGAAGGGCTTTGGTCTCCCAGGCTTGCTGAGTCCACGAAATCTATACCACGTTTTTCGCATGTTGGCATTGTCGGCCAAAGCTGCACTGAGCGAGTTGATCTACAAGTTCAAAACCAGGGGTTTGCCTGAGAACAGTCAAGTCGAGAAGATGCGCCAGGAGTTCAAGAGCTACCAGTACCGACCAGCATGGCAGCCTTTAAACAAAAAACTGGTGGAGCTAGGTAAGTAGGTGTACGTCAGCTCGCTAACCTGGGGTAACACTTCGCAAACACCGACTCTACAAGGAGAAGCAGCCAATGGTAAGTACGATTCAACCGAAAATAATCATCCAACCTTGGGCAAAGGCATTTGCCCACCCAGCCACTGAATTTGGCCCGACACCGCTCCAGACGATCTCCGGTGCCATCCCTAAGGGATTGCGGGGGTCTTTCTATCGCAATGGTCCGGCTCGATTCGAGCGCGGGGGACAGCGAGTTGGACATTGGTGTGATGGAGATGGGGCAATTCTAGCGGTTCATTTCACTAATACAGGTGCCACTGGGGTTTATCGTTACGTGCAAACCCAAGAGTATCAGGCTGAAGAAAAAGCTGGGAATCTGATCTTTGGCAGTTATGGTCGGACGCCCTCAGGACCAATCTGGAAACAGATTGGGATACCCATAAAGAATTGTCCCAATGCGGCGGTGCTAGCCTTACCAGATCGGCTCTTGGCTCTTTGGGAGGCGGGGTCTCCCTATGCTCTCGATCTAGAAACCCTAGAGACTTTTGGCGTCGATAAAAGACTAGGTCTAGACGAGGGTTTACCTTATTCTGCTCACCCTAAGCGTGACCCAGAAACGGGAGATATTTACAACTTTGGAGTTAGCTACGGTTCAAGAGGTATTTTACATCTCTATCGCGGTGATTATACAGGAAAGATCCAGCAACAAGCGGCTATTACCCTGGATGAGTTGCCCCTGATTCATGATTTTATCCTCACAAGGGAATATCTAGTCTTTTTCATTCCCCCGGTGCGTTTGAATCTACTGCCATTCCTAACAAAGAGGAAAAGTTTCAGTGATTCCCTTTCCTGGCGACCGAAAAAAGGAACACAGATTTTGGTGATTGACCGAAGGACGCTGTCAGTTGTCAGTCGTGGAAAAGCTGAACCTTGGTTCCAGTGGCGTTTTGGCAATGGTTATGTCGATGCTAATGGAACTGTGGTTGTGGAGGTTCTTCGCTATGAGGATTTTCAGATCAATCAGTTCCTCAAGGAAGTGGCTACAGGTCAAACGCACACAGTTGCTAAGGGAACACTCTGGCAGATTCACCTCGACCCCCGAGCGGGGAAAGTAATAGCAAGGCATCAATTATTGGATCGAGGTTGCGAGTATCCCACCGTTGCTCCCGATCAGGTAGGGAAACCTTGGCGCTTTACCTATTTATCGGTACATCGGCAGGGGGTAGATATTAGCCAGGAGTTGCCTGGGGCGATCACCCGTTTTGATTATCAAACTCGAACCCTTACGGAAGCGCATCTGGGTGAAAACCGTTATCCAGTCAGCCCTATCTATGCTCCTGACGCTGAAAATCGAAGTCAAGGATGGATTTTGACGGAGGTGTTTGATGGCGATAGTTGCAGCAGCGAAGTTTGGATATTTGATGCCGATCGTCTTGATGCTGAACCAATTTGTAGGCTGGCATTACCCTCTGTTGTTCCTTTAGGGTTTCATGGGACCTGGAAATCTGCCCAATAGCCAACGAACCGTAGTTTAAAATTCCGTTCCCAAGCCCATATGTAGTAACGTTTGTCAATTTTTGCCTTATGGAATCAACAATTAGGGCTCAGCCAACAAAAATTCTAGAAATTAATGAACTTCAAAAGGGACTCAAGCGGGTTGGCTTGACTCTGACAGAGTCTGAACTCAGTGAACTTAATATAGGAAGCACCATTTCCTTAGAAGGTATGGAGTTAAGTGAAATTGGTTCAGTCTTTATCCTTGCCTCAGCAATTTCTGTTCTGAATTTAGGTAAGCCCAAAAAGCCTATTACCTTTCGAGAATTACCACAAGCATTTGAAGAGTCTGGATGTTGTGGTATTCCCATCTACTGTTGGAATTCTGATTTTCTTAGGAAGCGCTGCCTTTACCTGACTCTAGTGGATGGCAAGCCAGCGGTTTGTACCTGCTGCAAAATGTAGGAAAGTACGCAATCAATACCTCACCAATACTGCTAAGAGCATGTTGAAAAGTATCCTGCACCTCTTGGGATTGTTGTGTTTTACAGCTATTATGCTTTTTATGCCCTTTGGTAGATATTTTAGATAGCTTGCAAACTCAAAATTACCGAAACTTTGCTTCTCAAACACCCATTAAAGTCAATGAAATATGTAATTGGTATTGTAGTACTTGTGTTCGTTTTGGCGCTAGCTGGAATCATATATCAGGCGATCGCCACTGCTAGAGACTTAGAGAAATATCCGCCTCCTGGCAAGCTGGTGGATGTGGGAGGCTACCAACTGCATCTTAACTGCCAGGGTGAAGGTAGTCCAACCGTTGTGATGGACTATGGACTGGGCGGTTCATCCCTCGTCTGGAGTCGGGTGCAGCCAGAGGTTGCCTCATTGACGCGAGTGTGTACTTACGATCGCGCCGGATACGGTTGGAGCGACCCTAGCCCCCAATCTCGCACTAGTCAACAAATGGTTCGGGAATTATACACGTTACTCAAAAATTCTGGTATCGAAGGACCTTACCTGTTGGTTGGCCATTCCTTAGGGGGACTAAATTTGCGCCTGTTTGCTAGCCAGCATCCAGACGAAGTGGCAGGACTGATTTTAGTGGATGCGGTTCCTGCCAATGTTTACTCGCGGCTTCCAGCTTTCCAGAAGAGTATGGCAAGCACGCAACGGCTATTTAGCACCTTATCTTTTATTTCTAAAATAGGCTTGTTGCGTCTATTAATCCAATTAAGGGGAACTGAAGTCGCACCGGATTTTGTCAAGCAGTTACCTTTAGAAATTCAACCTATCATTCTTGCCAAGTTTCTCCCCCGAACGTTTGATACTGCGATCGCTGAAAATCAATTAATGACGAGTAGTGCTGAGCAAGTTAGCCAGACAACACTTCCCAAAGATATACCTTTGTTCGTGATGTCGCACGGAGTCAATATGTTTTCTGATTTATCAAAACAACAAGCAGAGCAAGCTGAATTGAATTGGCAGGAATTACAAGCAGAAATAGCTAACTTGTCTTCAAAAAGCAAGCTGAGTATCGCCCAAGAAAGTGGTCATAATATTCACCTCGATCAACCTAAAGTCATCGTTAATGCCATTCATCAACTTCTCGCTCATATTCGACATAATTAGTAAAAACAGCAATGGATTGAAGAAACTTTGTTATATGCCAATGTTTTTGTTCATAGAAGTGTAAAAACGATTATTTTTTGCTTGATTCTACTAGCTACCGAACTTAGCTTTAATCAACTATCCAGAGGTATTAAATGAAGAAAAAACTTAACCCAAAAAGCATCAAGCCATTCCAGCTGCTTTATGGTGTTGTAGGGTTAACTGCCCTGTCAATATTCAACCCGGTAGAACCCGTAAAGGCCGTTTCGTTAAGTTGTGGTCCTGGTAATGATTGGGTTAGTAATTGTAGCAGTGGCATCTTTGATTTCTCTAATTCTGTCACGATTAACGTTAATTTTGGTTTCAGCCCAAATAATTTGCCTGACTTTACGGCACACCTCTCAGGTTTAACTAGTATTGTTATTAGCAATCCAATTGATGCCATTGTTGACGACCCTTTGCTAGGAAATATTGGGAGTTTGGACGGTCAACAGGATGTTATTCAAACCGAAAATTTTTCCAGTCTATCGAGTGGTTCGACACCTTTTGTTCCGCTAATCACGGCGAGGGTAGGTGACGGAGTCCCTGACTTAACTACAACGCCACACGATTCGACACTCCCTTACAAGTCGTTATACTCAGCCGGTGCGATTGTTCAACAAGGGAGCAATTCAGCCCTAGCCGATAGCTTCTTTAAGCTTTTTATCGAAATTCAGGGAACGCCAGAAGGAACAGTACGGACTCGCTCTCCTGTTATGTTAACAAGTGTGCCTTCCCTGATTGGGTGGCCACCTGGGGCTGAGCAGAATTCCGTTAATTTCATCAGTAGTGACATCACGCCCTTATTTACAGCAGGTCCTGATGGTCTTTTCTGGACGGGTGATGAAGTAGAGGTGGCTCGACTCGTTCCTGGCACTGACGGTAGCTCCGTCGCCTTAAATCTTACTCCGGTTCCCGAACCCTCCACTGTTATCTCTTCTGTCCTGGTTGGACTCGGGATGATTTTTGGGGGCCGAAAAAAACTACTTAGAACTAGGAAAAGTTCCTTGAACTCTCCAGCACAGGCAGACTAAAAAAATTATTGATGTTGAGAAAGTTCAATTTATGCTAGTCAAAAAATTACTTGTAACACTCTCAACTCCATGCCTGCTGCCGCGTAGCATCACGGTGCAAATCTTGAAACAAATTACCTGCCTCTGGGCGGGCGCTGCTGGAAGAAGAAATGATTGATGAACAAGAGTTGCGTTTAGCGAACTCAAACAGCGAATTATTCACTTAACAGCTATGGTGCAGAAGTCAAGTTTGAAGAACCAACTAGTCTTAAAACCTGCAGTTCGTCAAGGAGCCATTATCTTAATGGTTGCTGTAGCTTTAGCTACCGGTGCAGCTACTGTATATAGCCTTTCACGTTCCCAGCTTACTAAGCAAAGTCCTTCACCAACTCCCTTAACCAGTAAAGCAGTTGTTGATGCCGTTGCAGCCTTGGGGTATTTAGAACCTAAAGGAGAAGTAATTAAGCTATCTGCTCCTGCCTTCGTGGAAGGTGCGCGGGTTGACCAACTGCTTGTTAACAGGGGAGATAGGGTCAAGGCGGGGCAAGTAGTGGGAATTCTTGACAGTCGCGATCGCCTCCAAGCTGCCCTCCAGCAAGCCCAAAAACAAGTTAGAGTTGCCCAAGCACGTCTAGAGCAAGTCAAAGCGGGAGCCAAAGCTGGTGACATTCTAGCGCAAGATTCAAAATTACAAGGCAGCAAGGCTGAGTTAGAGGGGCAAATTAACACTCAACGAGCAACCATTGCTAACTTAGAAGCTCAGTTACAAGGGGAAAAGAGTGCCCAAGAGGCAACGATTGAGCGGGTTAAAGCTGAGCTACGCAATGCCAAAACTGATTGTGGGCGCTATCAGTCGCTATATCAAACTGGGGCAGTTTCTGCTCAGTCCCATAACAGCATTTGCCTCAAACAAGAAACCAATCAAGAACTTCTTCAGGAAGCTTATGCCAATCTTAACCGGATTGTGACTAGTCGAGGAAAACAGATCCAAGAGGCAAAAGCGAACCTCAATCGGACAATTACAACACAGCAAAAACAGATCGACGAAGCGGGAGCAACTTTAAAAGCGGTCGCAGAAGTCCGTCCTGTGGACGTACAAGTTACTCAAGCCGAGCTTGAAGCAGCACAAGCGGCTGTCCAAAAAGCTCAGGCAGATCTGGCTTTAGCCTATGTGAGATCACCTAAAGAAGGTCAAATTCTGAAAATTCATACCTGGCCGGGGGAACTTGTCAGCAATCAAGGAATTGTTGATCTAGGTCAGACGAACCAGATGTATGTAACAGCAGAAGTTTATGAAACAGATATCAGTCACGTCCGGAGTGGTCAACGAGCAACCATCAAAGTCGATGGGGTAATCGGAGACTTACAGGGAACAGTGGAGGAGCTTGGTTTGCAGATTGGCAAAAAAGATGTCCTAGGTACCGACCCAGTTGCAGATGCTGATGTCAGGGTAGTGGAGGTTAAAATTCGCTTGGATGCAAAAGATAGCCAACGAGTAGCAGGTTTAACTAACTTACAGGTGAACGTGCTCATTGATACATTTGCTCTCAAAAAAAGCATCAAAAATTAGCTCCTAATCAATTCTGCAAAAAAACTTCTATGTTTGGAAAACTACCTACTGCATGGTTACAGCTTAGACACGAAAAAGTACGCTTAATCGTAGCGTTATCAGGAGTAATTTTTGCTGTAGTTATTATCTTTATGCAACTGGGGATAAGGGATGCTCTATTTGATAGTGCGGTTCGCCTTCATCAAGGATTAAAAGGAGATTGCTTTTTAATTAGTCCTCGCTCGACGGCTTTAATTGCTATGCAAAGCTTTACCGAACGTCGCTTATTACAAGCTTTAGCTTTTCCTGAAGTAGAGTTTATTAGTCCCATCTATTTAGATTTTACTCAGTGGAGAAATCCCCAAACGAGAAATTATTGGCGCAATATATTTGTTATTGGATTTGATCTGAGGCATCAAATTTTTGACTTTCCAGGAGTTGATGAAAATCTAGATAAACTCAAAATTCCTGATATGGTTTTATTCGACCGGAATTCAAGAACTGAATTTGGTCAGATTGTTTCAGAGTTTCAGAACCAGGGAAATGTGACGACAGAAGTCAGTAACAAGGGTTTAGAGCGGAGAATAAAGGTAACGGGATTATTTGAGTTAGGAACCTCCTTTGGTTCTGATGGAAATATACTGACTAGCCATCTCAACTTTTTGCGGATGTTCAACAATCGTCATCAAGGGTTTATTAATATAGGGTTGATAAAGTTAAAACCAGAAGTAAATGTCCAGGAATTTATTAGCCAATTAAAAGAATATTTACCAAAAGACGTTAAAGTTCTCTCGAAGCAAGAATTAATAGATTTTGAGAAAAACTATTGGCAGACTAGTACGGCAATCGGGTTTATTTTTAATTTAGGTGTTTTTCTGGGAATCATTGTTGGGATTGTAGTTGTCCATCAAATTCTTTATACCAATATTTCCGAGCATCTGTCTGAGTACGCTACGCTTAAAGCAATGGGATATCGGCATAAATATCTATTATCTGTGGTTTTACAACAGGCTTTATTTATTGCTGTTTTAGGTTATATACCAGGGTTTATAATCTCTGTTATTCAGTATGAGTTTGCTAAACAAGCTACTCTTCTTCCCATCGCTATGACCCTTGACAGAGCAGGCGTCGTCTTAGGGTCAACCATTATCATGTGTTTTATTTCTGGTGCAACTGCTGTGGGAAAACTCAGAGCAGCAGATCCGGCTGATATTTTTTAGGTGTTACCTATCCATGCAACCTGTTATAGCGATTCGAAACTTGAACTATTATTTTGGCAAAGGTTCCTTAAAAAAGCAAGTTTTATTTGACATTGACTTGGAAATTTCTGCTGGGGACATTATCATTATGGCGGGTCCATCGGGTTCTGGTAAAACAACTTTGCTGTCCTTAATTGGAGGGTTGCGCTCAGTTAAAGAGGGAAGTTTAAGAATTTTAGGTAAGGAGCTAAATCGAGCTAATGAAGAGAAATTAGTTCAGATTCGTCACCACATTGGCTATATTTTTCAAGCTCATAACTTGTTACCGTTTATGACAGCTCAACAAAATGTACAAATGTCAATTGAGCTGCATGAAGATATTGGCAAAAAGGAAGCCCGTGCCAAATCTGAAGCTATACTCCAAGCAGTTGGTCTAGGTGAAAGAGTTAACTACTACCCAGGGAATCTCTCAGGGGGACAAAAACAGCGGGTAGCGATCGCCCGTGCTTTGGTAAGTCATCCCAAGTTGGTTTTAGCAGACGAACCCACTGCTGCATTAGACAAGAAAACAGGTCGAGGTGTTGTAGATCTAATGCAGCGTTTAGCCCAGGAACAAGGATGTACCATCTTGCTGGTGACTCACGACAATCGTATTTTGGATATTGCTGACCGCATTATTTATATGGAAGATGGTCGTTTATAGCGGCGATGATCTCACTAATCTCGATAGATATGGGCTGAGCCTGCTGACAAATGATCAGGTCGTCGCGGTCGATCAAGCTGGCGTTGTGGGTAGCCCTGTATACGCTGACTCAAGCGAAACTGTCCTTGAGTTTGCAAGGCATCAAGTTGTTCTTTCAGGGTTGGGATTAACCCAGTCTGTTTAGCCCAAATTAGAATGCCTACTGTACCTAACACAGGTAAACCCATCCGCCGAGCTACCCGTCGTGCGTTCTTTTCATCCAGCAAAATAGCTTCTACAGGTTCTTCAGAGAATAGAGCTATTGCCTCGGCCTCACCCGCATCCAACTCCATCTGAAATAGGGATACCAGAGACTCATTGGCTACTTCACGTACTATTAACCATGAAGCTGAGGCAACTTCCTGTGCCCCAGATTGACCTGCTCCTGTTCCTACCACTTCTTGCCAGACTGCTTGAGGCAGCAGCACTCCGTCTGGAAATCGCTGGCTCAACACCGAAAGTTGCCCAATCTTACTCAAGGCAATCAAAACGGAGGAATTGGTCACTGCTCTCAACTTAAGGACTCCAGCGTTGCCAAATCAGCTTCTAGTTCATCTAAGTCATAGCTGCGAACCACACCTTCAACGCCCAACAGCTCATGAAAGTCCCATTTGCTCATCTTAGCCAACTCACGAGCTTTGCCGAAAGAGAGGAGACCCTTTTGGTACAACCGCACAGCAAGCTCTTGACGCACACGCGAGAGGCGCTCCTCTGGCGGCAGCCGTAGCGCTTCTGCTAAGTCTTCAGGAATTTCCAAGACCAGCTTACTCATTGCTTTTACCCAGATTTTGCAGAATGCTTCAATTCTATTCAGTCAGGATACGATTGTTCTAAGATTCCGGCAATTTATACTGATCAACAATCCGCTTGGCGAACTCTGGCACATGAGCATCTAATTTTTCTGGGTGATTCCGCTTTACATAGAGATAATTGCGCGTGAAGTGTGAATCAACTGAGAAACGGGCGTATTCCAAACCTTTAGGACCAATCTTTTCAATCACCACACCCATCAGCTGGGCTGCCCACATGGGGAGAGTGACACCTTTGTCGTAGGCGGGGATGCTTTGTTGCACTGCTTGGTGGCGATCGCCTTTGGACATCACCGACTGGGTTTCCAACTGCTCTTGCACCAAATCCAGCATCTCCTGCCCTCGATTATTACGTACCACAATCCACTGCCAACCAAACGGAGCACCCATATAGCCCACGACTAAGTCTGCCAAGGAATTGACGTAGTCAAAGCAGCTCATGCAAGAGGGAGCAAAGACATCTTTGAGCTGATTCGTCTTGAGGCCAAAGAATGGTACCGTCTCAACGGAGCCATCCTCATGTTTGAAGTGAACCCGAAAATCCTGCATGAACTCGTAATGCACTACCGTTGCTGGGGAACGGCTGGTCGTCTCCAGAAATTTTTGCAGCCCAGCACGGGTGACGTTGTCTACGCAGGGCGTTCCCAAAACATAGAGCTTCTCTAAGCCTAGCTGTTTTTCCACTGCCCGTAATGCCTGGATTTGACAACCAACGCCAATCACCAGTAGCCGCTTCATGCCAGATTGTTCAATTTGCTCCAATACAGATAGATTAGGCGACAGTGTTGGCTTATTCACCCGCGCTGCCAGAATCTCTTCTGGAGTACGGGCAATGATAGGCATGGGCCCAAAGCGGTCTTCCTTGGTATTTTGAACACAGACAACACCTTCGACAATACCGCGATTGAGCATTTCGACGGCAATAGTACTCACAATCCCCGTCCACTGCGCTCCGGGGATCGGCTCAGTCTTACGCGCCGCCATCATCGTCTGGTTGACGCCAAAATACAGCTCATCGGAATTATCTAGGTTGCGGCTGCGATCGTGAGTCTGTTCTTCTAATTCAGCAATCTGCTGATTCAGGAAGGCGCAGGCTTCCTTAACGTAGTGGATGTAGTAGGTGTCGCACAACCCACACTCGCTGCAAAGTTCTTTAGCAGGGCGGCGGCTAGAGGGTTTCAGGGCTTTGGCTTTTTTGTGCCTGGTAGAATTAACTGAGGTCATTGAAAATTCCGTTTGTTATACGAGATAGCTTGTCTCAACAATAGATATTAACAGTGCCACTTTAAAAAGTGTCATTCGGTTCAAGAGTTGCCAGGGTAAAAACGCCTTACAATTTGGTCAGTGAGGGGTGAGCTGGACAAAAAAGCTTTTGGGGTCGAAACACGGCAAGACTCCCAAGAGCTTTTTTCAATTATTTTTGCTCGTCACAAACCAGTCAATTAGGCTACGAGCAATGCTGAGCTTTGGTGGAATGAGTGGTAAGTTTTTCTTAGTAAACCAAGCTGCATCTGTCAGTTCAGTTTCATCAATCTCGATTTCGCCACTGGCATAGGTGGCAGTAAAGCCAATCATGAGGGAATTTGGATAGGGCCAAGGTTGGCTACCAAAATATCTGATGTCTCTAATTTCAATTCTCACCTCCTCATAGATTTCCCGGATAATGGCACCTTCTAAAGACTCTCCTGGTTCTACAAAGCCAGCAAGGACACTATAGAAATTATCTGGAAAATTGTGGGCGCGAGCCAATAAAATTTCTGCTCCGCGCTCTACTAGAACAATAACTGCTGGCGAGAGCCGAGGATAACTTACTAAATTACATTTGGGGCATTGTTTGGCTCGTTTACCTAGCAACTGTAGTGTTTGTGTTCCACAATGACCACAATACTGATGTGTTCGATCCCAGTCTATAACCTGAAAAGCCCGACCAGCCAGGGAGAAAAAGTCTTCTTCCAAGTATTCATACAGCTTGCGCAGGGCTTCAAAAGTCGTGCCATTTGGCGGAATGCTATCTTGAGCAAGCTCGGCTGAGTAGCAATCTTGACCAGCAAGCGTTCCTAAGTACTGCTGACGTACCGGGATCAAACCCAATTCTGAGATATCAATCAAGTAGGGTATACTAGCCGGACTTTGTTTGCAAATCAGAAGCTTGTTACCAAGAAATGCAAACCACCATGCCGGCTGGGACTGTTCTTTTGGCGGATCGGTGCAGGGAATAAAGGTTCGATTCATTTGTGCAAAGCTGATTGTTCGCCTACTGGGCTCAATACAGTTCAGTTTAGAGTTCTATTTGAATATTGCTACTGAGCCCGGTTGTTAATCAATTTTAGTTATCAGTTTAATAGAAAAAGATATTTGCTTTTATTGATTTAGGCGGCTTAAAATGAAATTGGGCCTTATGCATCGACTTAAAATGAAGCAGAAGTAACCCCATAGATAAATCTAGGGGTTTCGACAAAAATGAGGACTGAGTAATGCAACAACCCGATCAACTAGACAAAACCAAATTCCTCTACCCTCGCAACCGCTACTGCGGTCAAGTCAAGCCAGAAAATATGTTGTTCAATGCTAACCTTCAGGAATTTGCTCAACGGGTCAGCTACATCTACAACCTAGGAAATAGTGGTAAGCTCGACCTAGAAGAGGCTTTCAGCCGGATTGAGCACCTCTGGGATCAGCTTGAGCGCAGCAAAAAGCAACTGGGAAGTGGTGAATAACTCGTTCAGAGCGAAGACAGAAGGGTTCAACCAAATCGACCGCTGATATACTCTTTAGCTTCTCGAGTAACAGGAGTATCGAAAATTTGCTCGGTAGGATTGAACTCGACTAGTTTCCCCCGACGTTTGCCACTCTCATCTGTTTCTGTGTTGAAAAATGCAGTCATATCTGATATCCGCGAAGCTTGCTGCATGTTATGGGTTACAACGATGATTGTGTAGTGTTCCTTGAGTTCAAGACAGAGTTCCTCAACCTGCTGGGTTGAAATCGGATCTAGGGCAGAACAGGGTTCATCCATTAACAGGACATCTGGCTTCATCGCGATCGCCCGTGCAATGCAAAGCCGCTGCTGCTGTCCTCCAGATAAAGCTGTGCCCTTCGCTTTTAGCTTGTCCTTCACCTCATCCCAAATAGCGGCTCGCCGGAGCGATTGCTCCACTAGTTCATCTAGATTACCCTTGTAACCATTGGCACGCGGTCCAAAGGCAATGTTTTCGTAAATTGACTTAGGAAAAGGGTTTGGTCTCTGGAATACCATCCCGACTTGACGCCGTAATTTTACCGGACTAATCTTTTGATCATAAATATTTTTATCCTGGTAAATAAGCCTGCCTTCAACAGTAGCTCCAGTTATCAAATCGTTCATCCGGTTGAAGCAGCGCAGCAAGGTACTTTTACCACATCCTGAAGGCCCGATAAAAGCTGTAATTTGTTTTTCAGGAACTTCCAAATATACCTCTTGAAGTGCCATGAAACCACTATAGAAAACTTTGAGACCTTGGACGTCAAAGACTGGGTTATTTTGCTTGCTTCTATTTTTGTTGTAACTCATGATTGTGCTGTAGTCGGTTATTAATGTGATTCAATCAGAATTCAGGATTTGGCAGGTTAATTTTGATGCTTATTTAAGTGTCGAGAAGCGTTGTCGAACATAAATTGCTGTGCCATTCAAAAGCAAAATCAAAAACAATAAAACAATGATTGTTGCAGCTGATGTGTTAGCAAAACCAGGTTCAGGGCGAGTGATATAACTGTAGATTTGAATTGGCAGAGCCATAAAGCGCTGGAACAAACCAGGATTGAACGTTAGAAAGCTCACAGCTCCAATTACAATCAAAGAAGCCGCATCACCAATGGAACGCGAAACCGAAATAATTACCCCTGTTAAAATGCCTGGAATGGCATAAGGTAAGACGTGATTCCAAACCGTCTGCCACTTTGTTGTTCCTAAACCATAGGAAGCTTCTCGTAGTGAGCTAGGAACAGCTCGAATTGCCTCTCTAGCAGTCACAATAATTATTGGTAAAGACAGTAAGGACAAAGTTAGTGCCCCAGAAATCAAAGTTGGACCAAAGCCCGCAAGATAATTGAAAACTCCTAACCCCAGTAGACCATAAACAATTGAAGGGACTCCAGCTAAATTGGCAATGTTAATCTCAATAATATCAGTCCACCAAGTTTTCGGCGCATATTCTTCGAGATACAAAGCTCCTCCTACGCCGATAGGTACTGAAATTAACATGACTAATACTCCTAGAAAAAGGCTGCCAAAAATAGCAGGACGTATACCGCCTTTATCGGCAAAACGAGAAGGATTTTCGGTCAAAAAGCCAGGTGTCAATAGTCTGCCTAACCCATCTTTAAGGACAACAAAGAGTAGGAGGGCAAGGACCACTAAACCGATACCCAGACCAATTAAAAAGATATATTCGAATATTTTGCTTATCTTTTCTCTTCTCTCTAAATGCGGATTGAATTCCTCACTTTGGTCGTGGGATTTGTTTGGGTAAACAGAATTAGACATTTCTATTACTCGTACTTTTCTTTGTAGCGATTAGCAATCCAATGACCAACAACGTTTAAAGCTAGAGTTATCAGAAACAGAACAGCTCCCACAGCATATAAGGTTCTGTAGTTGGTACTTCCACGGGGGCTATCTCCCCCTGAAATTTGAGCCATATAAGCCGTCATCGTTGACACTGATTGAAAGGGATTAAGAGTTAGTCGAGGCTCTTGCCCAGCGGCAATCAGAACAGTCATAGTTTCACCAACGGCTCTAGAAATACCCAGAAGAATCGCGGCAGAAATTCCAGAAAGAGCGGCAGGGAGGACAACTGTGATTATGGTTTCTAGTTTAGTGACTCCTATTGCGTAAGCTCCTTCCCGTAAAGAGCGAGGAACAGATTGCAGGGCATCTATGCTGATGGAGCCTACTGTAGGAACAATCATTATTCCCATCATCAGCCCAGCGCTCAAGGCATTAAACACTTCAAGGGGAAGAAAAGACCGCAGAGCCGGAGTCACAAATAAAAGAGCAAAGTAGCCATAGACAACCGTAGGCACTCCCGCCAGTAGTTCTACAGCTGGGCGTAAAATAGCCGCCACATTGGGTGAAGCATATTCGCTTAAGTAGATAGCAGCAGATAAACCCAGAGGAATGGCTACGAGCATAGCAATGGTTGTAGTAAGTAAAGTACCATTGATCAAAGGCCAAATCCCAAAATGTTGCTCTGCGAATAAAGGTGTCCACTTAGTATCGAGAAAGAACTGAGCGAGTGAAACCTTCTGGAAAAACTCAAACGTTACCTGGAAGATAATAAAAACAATTCCAAAAGTAGTGAAGACGGAAACTAACCCGCAACAAAGTAGAATCGCCTCAATAATTTTTTCCCTAATGTCTTCAGATGCCTGCTTCTCAAGCGAATTTTGTTTGTATTCCTGCATTTAACTCATGCCCAAAATATTTTCTGTATAACAAGTAAGCTGTTCCTTTCAAAGAAAGTCAGTGATCGGCTCACCAGGTTTTGCGTTTTCAAATCTAGTACCAGTTGCGCCAGAGTCAAATTTTTGCTTTATCTTAGGGTAAGCCTCTTGGGGTAGCGGGATATAACCAACTTCAATGTCCCATTTGTTAGAATTTTCTATGTAGAAATCAACAAACTTTTTTACCTGTGGCTTGGTATCCAAAGATTTTTTGTTGACATAGATAAAAAGGGGACGAGACAAAGGCGCGTAAATGTTATTAACAACATTATCTATCGGAACTGGCTTCTCACACTGTCCTTTGGGATTTTGCACAGCAACCAAATTCAGCTTGTTTTTATTCTGCGTGTAGTAAGATATTCCGACATATCCTAATGCACCTGCATCGCCTGCAACTCCTTGTACAAGTATGTTTTGATTGTGGCTGGGAGTATAGTCTGTACGGCTGTTTTTAGCTTTACCGGTGACTGCTTGGGTGAAATAATCGAACGTTCCCGTATCAGAAGCAGGGGCATAAAGTTTGAGGGGCTGGTTGGGGAACTTTGGATTAACTTGATTCCAGTTATTTATTTTGTTAGTTGATTTATTGTTCCAGATTTTGTTGAGTTCTTTAATAGTCAAGCATTGAGCAAAGGTATTTCGACGATTAACAATTACAGCAAGACCATCTAGCGCAACAGGCACTTCTACAAAACTAATACCTTTCTTTTTACAGGCTTTAATTTCTTCATTTTTAATAGTGCGTGAGGCAGCAGCTATATCAATTTGACTATCACAAAACTTACTGAAGCCACCACCCGTGCCACTTGAAGCAACACTAACCTCAGCATTAGGGTTGGCTTTCTGGTATTCTTCAGCAACTGCTAGAGAGATCGGAAAACCCACAGCCGCACCATCAATACTCACCTGCTTCTTCTCCTGCTCCGCCCTGCTGCAAGAAGTTATACCAAAGGTGAGAACAATCAAAGATGTCAATAAGAAGCTTTTATTATTCTTAGCGTCACCCTGATTCAATTGACTTTTGTAATTTGTTAATTCAGATTTCCTCGTTCTTAGCTTGGTGTTCATCTCAATCAGACATGGTCCTTGGCCAAAGACTAAAATTTAATCACTAGGTACGCGCCGAAATACCCTACCTGTTGCCTAAGTGTTTTAAAGGGTAGAGGCAGTCCACAGCAAATGCTTTACAATCGGCACAGGCTGAAACTAGTCGATCTTACCATGAACTGCGGTAAGCCGGTGGATTTACTGTGAATTAAAACTTTAGCAGAAGCAATTGCTATTAGCAAGTCATAAAAAATGTCGATCTCCAGCACTCGTTCCCAGGCTCTGCCTGGGAATGCTCTCTGCGAGGCTCCAGCCTCCATTCACAGTTGAACCAGAGGCAGAGCCTCAGACCATGCGTTCCCAGGCGGGAGCCTGGGAACGAGAAATGAGGCGAAAGCTTGGGAACGAGAAATGGCTAAATTACAGAATTTTGTTTCAAAGTCGCATTAACAGAGGAAGGTGGCAATCCTTCGAGCGGGTTCCCTTCTAAAAGAGAGCCGTTTGGTGCCTCTAAAACGAACCCTGCATCGCGGATCATCTCTAAGTCGCTGCGAGCAGCCTGCCCTAGTGTAGTCAAGTAGTCCCCAATGAAGATGGAGTTCGCAGGATAAAGCCCAAAGGGCTGGAGCGATCGCAGGTGGACCTCCCGACCACCGGCAATTCGGATCTCCTGAGCCGGGAGCAAGAAACGGAAGAGACAGAGAATACGCAAACAGCGACGCGGATCTAGCTCTTGCAGACCTTCAAAGGGAGTGCCGGGGATAGGGATCAGAAAATTAACTGGGACACTCGTCACTTCCAGTTCACGCAGAGAAAGCGCCAGGTTGATCACGTCCTCGTCTGACTCCCCCATACCGAAGATACCCCCAGAGCAGGTGGTAATTCCTGCTGCCTTCACATTCTTCACCGTAACCATACGGTCGTCGAAGGTATGCGTAGTGCAGATTTCGGAGTGGTAGCCCTCTGAGGTGTTGAGGTTGTGATTCACCCGATCTACTCCTGCTTCCGCCAATCGGTGCGTCTGCTCTTCACTCAAGAGTCCAAGGCAAGTGCAGATTTTCAGATCGTATTTCGCCTTCACCTCTCGTACAGCATCCAGAACCTGATTGAAGATTGGCTCTGTGGGAGAGCGCCCAGAGATCACCAGGCAAAATGTCCCCGCTTTCAATTTCGTTGCTTGCTCAGCAGCGTCAAGGATTTTTCCCTTAGCAAGTAGCGGGTATTTCTCAATCTGCGCTGTAGAGATTTTGGACTGGGAACAGTAATGACAGTCCTCCGGGCAAAGACCGCTCTGGGCGTTGAGGAGAAAGTGTAGGCGTACCCGATTTCCCCAGTAGTGCCGACGCACTCGGTACACGGCAGCAAGCTGGTCAAGCAGGACTTCATCGGGAGCGCGAAGTACCGCATGCGCTTCCTCCCGAGTGAGCAGTTCACCAGCAAGGGAACGTTCAGCTAGGACGTTCCAGTTGGGAAGGTCCATTCGGAATTCTGTCATCTTCCTCTAATAACCTAAAAGCGGTAGTCATTTTCCAACCATACTTGAGTTTACACGACTCCTGGCAATTACACTGTTGAAGCCAGGGCTATCAAAAACAAGTTCTTGAAAGCGCTGTATTCTGTCTGCCTATCACCATGATGTCGATGGGAATGTCCAGCGCCATATGGTACAATTGTACCAATAAGCAATTTCGCCTTGCGATTAGTTCCGCATTCAGTCATAAGTCTAGTCAGAGAAAGATGATACAGTTAGCAGTTCTACTTACAACATACTAATGACCACCCAAACGACTGACGTTAACAGCACCGGCAAGCAAAAGGCTCTCAGCATTGTCCTAAAGCAGATTGAACAAAGCTTTGGCAAAGGGGCAATCATGCGCTTGGGTGATGCCACCCGGATGCGGGTAGAAACAATTTCTAGTGGCGCACTTACCTTAGATTTAGCTCTAGGTGGCGGCTTACCGAAGGGGCGGGTGATTGAAATCTATGGCCCGGAGAGTTCCGGTAAGACAACGTTAGCACTTCATGCAGTGGCAGAAGTGCAAAAAAGTGGTGGCGTAGCAGCCTTTGTTGATGCGGAACATGCCCTTGACCCTACTTATGCCGCAGCGCTGGGCGTAGATATTGAAAACCTGCTGGTTGCTCAACCTGACACTGGTGAATCAGCACTAGAAATTGTCGATCAGATGGTGCGCTCTACCGCCGTTGACATCGTGGTGATTGACTCAGTGGCGGCACTCGTTCCCCGAGCTGAAATTGAAGGGGAGATGGGTGATTCTCATATGGGCCTCCAGGCGCGGTTAATGAGCCAAGCCTTGCGGAAAATCACTGGTAACATTGGTAAGTCCGGCTGTACAGTGGTCTTCCTCAACCAACTACGGCAAAAAATCGGAGTTAGCTACGGCAACCCAGAAGTCACAACTGGCGGCAATGCCTTGAAGTTCTATGCCTCTGTCCGTTTAGACATTCGCCGGATTCAATCGTTGAAAAAAGGTACAGAAGAATTCGGTAATCGTGTCAAAGTCAAAGTTGCCAAGAACAAAGTCGCTCCACCCTTCCGAATTGCCGAGTTTGACATTATTTTTGGCAGTGGGATCTCTACTCTGGGTTGTGTCGTTGACTTGGCAGAAGAAACTGGGGTGATTGTCCGCAAGGGTGCTTGGTACAGCTACAAAGGAGATAATATCTCCCAAGGTCGGGACAACGCGATTAAATACTTGGAAGAAAACCCCGAAGTGGCGCAAGAAGTTCAGCAACAAGTGCGTCAGAAGTTGGAAATGGGAGCTGTTGTCTCTGCCAACTCCGTGGCGACGGTCGGTAATGACGACGAACAAGCTTCGGAGATGGAGATAGACCTAGAGGAATGAAGAGCAGCAACTAAGGAGCATGAGCTTTCTACTTTTTTCTGGTCGCGTCAGGAGGCTATGAGCCGTTCACGCCCTACCACACTGTTACGTTTGGGTTGGTCTGGACGGCAATCTTGCTCTACTCCACCTCCTCCCTACTGATGCACCGCGCCAAAACTTCAGCTTAATTTTTAGGCGGCGCTTGGTGCAGCCATTACGCATCAAATTGGTTACAACAAGTACATAACTGTCGAGTCCTACTGTTACCCTGATACGAGAATTTCGGTCAAACAAAAACGTTCCCTCAATGGCTCAAGCTGATTTTCGCTTCTATGCAGAACTTAACGATTTTCTGCCCCCCAGCAAGAGGCAAGTCAGATTCGCCCATTTCTTTGAAGGTCGAGTATCAATCAAAGACATGATTGAATCATTGGGCGTACCCCACACCGAAATTGACCTAATTTTGGTGAGCGGTGAATCAGTAGACTTCTCATATATATTGCAGGATGGCGATTGCATCGACGTTTATCCAGTCTCTGAATCTCGCCACATTATACCGACTATTAGTGTCCGACCAACAGCGCTGCTTGTCCCTCGATTCGTTCTTGACATTCACTTAGGCAAGCTAGCAACGTCCTTGCGGATGTTGGGCTTTGATACGTTGTACCGCAATGACTATACAGATGAGGAGTTAGCTCGCATCTCTAGCACCCAAGGGCGGATTCTACTGACACGCGATCGCGGGGTGCTGATGCGCCGCTTGGTCTCCCACGGCTACTATGTTCGGGGAACTAATCCTCAACAACAGGTAGTGGAGGTGCTGCGACGCTTTGATTTATTTGGTTCAGTGGCACCTTTTCAACGCTGCTTGCGTTGCAATGGCTTATTGAAGTCAGTCTCTAAGGAAACTATTATCGACCAACTGCCACCTCAAACGCAGCAATGCATGGATGAATTTCATCGCTGTATTGAATGTGATCAAATTTACTGGAAGGGATCACACTATAGACGGATGCAGCAATTCATCAAGCAGTTGCTTGACTCGTAACTATCGGAGTCAACTACCCTCAGCTGTGCTGTGGGGTACAGTGGGCGTAACGATTAAAGCAATTTATCAGCTAACGACGACCGTGAGCGCCACTATTAAGCCCCTCCTTCTATGGGTAGGCAGTGACAACTAATACAGTTATCCCCTTAGGCTGAGTGGGATTCTGCCTCTAGGACGACAAAGTTAAAGCTCACAGGAGGTTATTCTAATCTAGATAACAAAGAGCACTGGATGGGCGTTATACCGCAGTTGGCCCAGTGTCAAACATCGAAGAAGAGCAACCGTCAGATGTTTGAACAGTGCAAATAGATGGCATAGACGGTGTGGAGTTTTTGTTGCTTCCTCCACTCTGTTACCACCGAGGGAAGGCGAAACCCTTCATCAGAGCGGTCTTAGGTGGTTCACGTCTGGTGTTCCGTCATGATTCAGTCCATATATTGCCCCGACCGCTTTGGCTCAGCATTGACCCAAAGCGTTTGGGCTGTTACGACTTTGAACAGCGCTCATCGTGCCACAACTGACCGATGCTTATTGCTTCGACACGAATTTAGGCAGAGGAAATTTTGAGTCTAACTCTGGTTTCCCAGCAAAGTAGGCCCAAGTCCCAATCATGGCAGCTAGGAGCCAACCGAAAATAAAAACTACAGCTACTGTCAACATAGAGCCTCCTTCTAATACGTTGTTTATTGATTTGGCCTCATGCACACCTTAGCAACGGGATCAATAGGTTGCAATATTTATTAAAGAAACCTCGAAATTGTTACACATTTACACAAGTCTGTTAGAAAGCTAGTGAACCCCAACTGCACCTATCGCCAGTCTATGCTTGTTGGTGACTCGCTCTAGCCTTACTCTCTACCCAGCCCCGAAGGTGGGAACTATGAGAAAATAACAGCCTGGTTTCTTTCTGCTGAGACACCAGTGCGAGGGATTACGGCCTGGGCATAAGGTCCTAAGCGCAGTACCTTACCTAATGCATCGTTGTCTTCTCGCAAACCTTCGTAGAAGAAAAACACCTCCCCTTGGATACCGCGAGACCTGTTGTACTTGATCGCCTGCAAAAGGTACTCAGGACTAATGCGGTACGAGCCAAGCTTCACCAGAATGCCGGGGGCAAGTTTTGATAACTGCTCGACGGTGAACTGCTCGGTGACAAGCCTATCAACAATACGTCTGTAGCTCTCGAAGTCGCGGCGATAAATCTGTGGGTGGATCAGATCAACCAATCCACGCTCAAGCCACGCTTGGGAATCCTGCAGATATTCCTTGAGCCCCCAATCGTAAATACTAGGAGCCATCGACACTAAAAGGTCTGGCTTGATAGCTTTGACCTCCTGGTAGAGGTGAGCCAAGAATTCGGTAAGAATATCAGCACGCCACTGGAGCCATTGCCGCTCCTTGGGGTTCTGCGGCGGATTTCGATTGCATGCCTTGTTGTAACGTTCGACGGTTAGGAGATCGTAGCCACCTTCACAAGGGAGTGCAGGCAGTCTGTCATCCCCCTGGATGCCGTCAATATCATAGTTCTTAACGACTTCGAGTATTAAACTCAGCAGGAAATCCTGTACCTGAGGATCGAGGGCATTCATCCAATCGAAGCCGTTTTTATTTAGTAGGTTGCCACTGCGATCGCGGGCTGCCCACTCTGGTTTTTTCGCCAACAGCGGACCGCCGTTCTGATTGTAAGAACTGGCGAAACCGTATTCAAACCAGGGAATGACTTTGATGCCATAGGAGTGCGCCTCACCAATCAATTCAGCCAAGGGGTTCCGACCAACGTATTGCGGGTCAATCTCTACACCAAAATTCCGCATGACTTGACTGGGATAGAGCGTGACCGCCTTGTTCCAAACAACGGGAAACACCACATTAAATCCCGTCTCGGCAAGGAAGCCCATTGCCTCAGCAATGCTTTCCTTGGAATTTAGAACCTGACTATCAGTTTTGCTGATCCAGACGCCTCGCGTTTCCATCATCGCCGTTGTTCGTTCTGTTCTAAAGCGATATATCCCGAATCAGCAGTCTCCTGCTGTTGATCCGCTAACCTGATAGTAACCACATTGGCGTGCATCGCTGATACCATAATCAAAGCGACGAAGGAGACATCCATGTCTGTGCTAGAGGGTTCCTGGAAGCACGAATATATCACCAGCAATGGGGTCAAACTCCACTACGTCACTCAGGGGGAAGGTCCCCTGATGCTGATGCTGCATGGGTTCCCAGAGTTCTGGTACTCTTGGCGGCACCAGATCCCAGAGTTTGCCAAAGATTTTAAGGTCGTTGCCATTGACCTGCGTGGCTACAACGATAGTGATAAGCCAGAAGACAAATCGGCTTACGTGATGGATGAGTTCATTAAAGATGTCGAGGGGGTAATCAAGGGACTGGGATATGAGCGCTGCGTCCTGGTTGGTCATGACTGGGGGGGGGCGATCGCCTGGAGCTTTGCCTACGCTCACCCAGAAATGGTAGAGCGATTGATTGTGCTAAATCTGCCACACCCAGCGAAATTTGCTCAGGGTTTTCGCACGCCACAACAGTTGCTACGTAGCTCGTACGTCTTCTTCTTCCAGCTACCGTGGATACCGGAATTGCTCTTACAGTCGTCAGACTACCAAGCGATTGAAACCGCTTTTACAAGTATGGCTGTTGACAAGAGCGCTTTCACGAAGGCAGATCTGGAAGCTTATAAGAACGCCGCTGCCAAACGCGGTGCCCTAACAGCAATGCTGAACTATTACCGTAATTTTCTTCAACAAAAAATGCTAAGTCAGGATTGGAGCGTCCTCGAAGTTCCGACGCTGATGATTTGGGGCGAGAACGATACAGCGCTCGGCAAGGAGCTAACCTACGGCACTGAAGCACACGTTAGGAACTTGCAGATCAAGTACATTCCGAACTGTAGCCACTGGGTGCAGCAGGAGCAACCTCAACTAGTGAATCAGTATATGCGAGAGTTCCTTGCTATTTAGGATTACAAGTTTCCTAACTTGTTAGTTAGTCGGATCAGTATCAGGCAAATTATAGCTAGATCAGCATAAACGCCTGATGCTGCCAAGGTCTGCAAACGGTTGCATTATGAGGCTAGAGGGGATTGCTCATAATGATGCAGCAAATCCGCTGGATCGTCGTAAATAGCGATCGCGCCAGATAGTTGTTCATCACTAAAGCCACCACACCGAAGGGCAATCACCCCAACTCCTGCTTTACCAGCAGACTCAATATCGTAGGGTGCGTCTCCTAACATCACCGTTTTGTCAGCTTCGAGTTCTGCTTTGCTCAAGGCTGCTTCTACAATATCTGGTTCTGGTTTAGAGGCTTCCGCATCACTGGATGTGGTGACTTCCTGAATTAAATCTTCGATGTGGGCAACCTTAAGGAGAATATCCATCTCTTGCTGGGAAGCTGAACTGGCAATAATCAGGTGTAACCCGGCAGACTTCATTTTCTGTACTAACTCCCGCGAACCATTAGCTGAAGCTAGTTGCGGACCAAATTTAGTGAGAATCAGTTCCTTGCGACGATCAGCGATTTGCTTTCCGATTCCCTCCTTGCCATTGAGTTCTGGCACCACCTGGGGAATGAGTTGATCTCCACCCATGCCAATCAGCGGTCGTACCTTTTCAAATGGGATTTCGTACCCATAGGCGGCAAATGCCTCTACCCAGGCTTGAGCTTGAGCATCATTGCTTAAAACCAGAGTTCCATCAACATCTAAAATCACGCCCTTTAATGCCATAATCCTCTTCTCTCAGATTTAAAGCTTAATCGTTGCATGAGGAGCACAATCATTCATCCTTCTTAAGGGGAAGAAACGATAACAGCTGGCATGATGTGGGACAGTCCGGAAAGCCTGTTGCTGGTACGGGCGAGACGTCAATCCTGCGACTCAGAAGGTAATGACTATTTTGCCGAAGTGCGAGCCTTTCTCTAGATACTCAAATGCTGCTTGAGTTTGCTCGAATGAAAAGATTTTATCAATCACAGGATGGATGCGGTTAGCTTCAACTACGCCTGCTCCATCACAAACAGGTATATAAGGCAATGGAATATCTGGATTTACCAGCCCCTTGACAACTAACAAATCAAGATAGTTCAACGAAGCCGCCTCGATCTTGACCAGCACTTCCCTCTGCTTCGGATTAGGTTTAGGTTGCTCAGCCATCTGGAGGTTATTGATACCTATTCCTCGACTCAGTTCAATGACTTTCATAGAATATCTCAACGCTACAATTACGAGTATAGGTTAGCCTCACTGACTTTGTCCAAGACCTAGTTTGAGCTATTCTGAAGTCTTAGAGCAATTCATTGAAGTTATGCAGAAGAGATGCGACTTTGTGAATGAAGTTGAATTCGGTAGGTGATTACCCCGCGAGGTATTACTACCGGAACTTTCAGCGGACAGTAAAATTATGAGAACAATCACAATGGTTCAATTAGCACCTAAACTTCTAACTGTTGATGAGTTTATTAAGCAGTACGGCGATAACGAACGCTATGAGCTCATTGATGGGGAATTAATCGAGATGGAGCCGACTGGACCGCACGAGCAAGTAGCAGCTTTTATCGGTCGAAAACTGAATGTGGACATTGACCGCCAGAATGCAGCTTACTTAATTCCATATCGATGTCTGATTAAACTGTTAGGGACGCAGACTACGTTTCGCCCTGATGTGATTGCGCTGGATCGAACTCAGTTATTAAATGAACCGTTGTGGCAAAAGGAGCCTGTAATTACTTTGGGAGCCTCAATCAAACTTATTGTTGAAGTTGTTAGCACAAACTGGCAAAACGACTATGCCCGAAAGGTTGAGGACTACGCATTGTTTGGTGTTCCGGAGTATTGGATTGTAGACTATCTTGGTACTGGTGGAAGAGCATATATTGGCAAACCTAAACAGCCAACAATTACAATCTGTACATTAATTGAAGACGAGTATCAAAAACAATTGTTTCGAGGTGACGATCTGCTCGTTTCTTCAATTTTTTCAGGGTTACGACTGACGGCAAAGCAGATCTTTGCAGCAGCGCAGTAAGTAGTGCATTACATAGCAATCCGATTTGAATTGTGAAAGACGTATTGCCCGCGCAGCCTAGAAGCTAAAGAGCAAACAGATTTGGTATTCTGAGATCGTTCAACACTAGTAGGTAAAGCGATGACTCAGGTTGTAATTGTTGGGGCTGGACCTACTGGTGCAACGCTTGCACTACTTCTCGTGAAACGTGGCATCGCAGTCACACTGATTGAAGCATCCCGCAACTTCCGTCGAGTTTTTCGTGGTGAGGGGCTGATGCCAAGCGGACTGGATGCCCTTGAGCAGATGGGATTATCACCCGTGTTAGAACGCATCCCTCACCGCCCTTTGGATGTCTGGGAAGTCTTAATCGACAACCGATCGCTGTTTCGAGTTGATGAACCGATGGAACCTGGTGGTAAGCCCTGTACGCTGGTTTCACAGCCAGCCCTTCTCAAAGCCTTGATCGATGAGGCAAGCACTTATCCCAATTTTGAGTTTGTACACGCCCCTGTACAAGATTTGCTGTGGAACGAGCAACGGGTTTCTGGCGTGAAGCTGGGCGATGATCGCTCCATTTCTGCCGATCTAGTTATTGGGGCAGATGGTCGTAATTCAATTGTTCGGCAGCGAGCAAACATACCTCTAGAGCAACAGTCCCAAAGTTTTAACATTCTTTGGTTCAAATTGGCAGACAGTCCGCGTTTTGAGTCCGAGAATGTATTTTATTCAATTCTTAACGGTCATCATGCCTTTGGTTTATTTCGCGGATCGGAGGGAAATCTCCAAGTGGGCTGGTCGCTCCATGAGGATTTCCCTATGGACTGGAAACAAGTCGATTGGTCTAAGATGTTTGCGTCCGTATCACCTCCTTGGTTAGCAGAGCATTTCCGGACTCATGCAGAAACTATTGAGCGACCTGTTTTGTTGTCCGTTGTGGTCGGGCGCTGTCCGCGCTGGTATGTACAAGGATTACTGCTGCTGGGCGATGCTGCTCATCCGATGTCACCTATCCGGGCTCAGGGCATCAACATGGCTTTGCGGGATGTCATTGTTGCAGCAAACCATCTAGTTCCCCTGTTGCGTCAGGGAGCAGAACATGGGGCAATTGATGCGACGTTGCCACAGATTCAAGCTGAGCGGGAGCCGGAGATTGTTCGAGCGCAGCGGCTTCAAAGTGAAGAAGCAGCTCAGGCTGAACTACTGATGAAAAGCGCACTGATACGATGGCTAGCAAGCCACTTAGCTCCCCTTATCCGCAAGCGCGTTCGCCAGTCTTGGCTTAAACGACAGCGCGAGTTGCGGCAAGGAGTAACGCAGATACAGTTAACCGTTTGAGTCTGACTTGCCTGATCATCTGTAACTGGACTGATAGCTGCCTTTTTAACTCAATACATAATGTAGCAAGTATGTATAAAAATCAAACAGGAGAGCTCCTTTGGCTGATAAGTTCAAACAAGGCGATAAGGTTGAGTGGAAGACTCCACAAGGCAAGACGACCGGTAGGGTGAAGCAGAAGCTTACCTCTCCTACAGAGATCAAAGGGCACCACGTCGCTGCCTCAGAAGATAACCCAGAGTACCTTGTCGAAAGCGACAAGACGGGAAAAGAAGCGGCTCACAAGCCTGATGCTCTGACTAAGATTGAAGATTGACACTCCCTCGGCTATACTGACATGGCAATCGCTGATCACATCCGTAGTATTGATTCATAGCAATTATTACAACGACTGTTATATCTGAACATTTCGAGCGGTCAAACCATACCGACCTTCCACCAGCTCAAATTTGACCTGTGTTCCCGCTTGCAGAATGCGGTATCCTTCACCTGGAATCGCGGTAAAGTTAAAGAAAACATCCTCACCACCATCGTCTCTAGCAATCATTCCACTGCCTGCTTTAAGATCAAACCAACGCACAACACCCTGTAGCACGGGTAGACCATTCGCTCCTAAGCTCGGCGCACCCTCTGTCCACGTTTGTTGAGGAAGGCGAACTTGCTTCACTTCTGATGTGTTGTAAGTCTCATAGCGATAGTCTGCTCGGGTTTCCATCAAGGCACGTAAATCCTGCCGTAATTCCTCGAGCGTCGGTCGCCCCACAAAAAACCAACCATTGTAGATTTTGTGAACGATCAAGTCAGGACGAAGCACAAAGGTATAAGGTTGAGCGCGATAAGCATACTCGCCTTCGGTTTCATCCAAAATATTAATTTGCTTGATTACTTTCCGCTTTTCATCGCATAAAAAATGCCACTGTGCTCCTAGACCCGCTCGGAAGGCAGCTTGTACAATCGGAGGATCAACCCCAACTGTTGCCAGTTTGCCATAGTTCACGGCGAGTTCGCTCTGAAACTGAACTAAATGCGGCAGCTGCTGGCGATCGCGGGGGCAGAAAAACCCTCGATAAAACACTAGAATTAGCGGGTAGCCATCCGTGAACCCTAGATACTGATCCATCAAGCTTGGCTGCGTGAGCATAGAAAGTTTGATCGTTTCTTTGTCCTGGTTAGGTAGTTCAATATCAGGAAAGCGATCGCCCACATTCAAGTTAGTTGTCATTGTTGCTCCTTACATATTTGGGCATGTTGGCATGTCGTCTCCAACCAGTAGCCTCGCGAGACTAGGCAATGCTTCACTGTAGGTTGACAGCCGCCTTAAGTTTGCTCGGTTCCATTGCTGTCCGTAAAGCGTTACGAGAACCAGCAGAGTACAAAGATTTCCCACAAAGGAAGCGTTGGCGAGGAATGGATCTACTGGTAACAGCAAGAGAGCTTAACAAAGTAATCGGTGACTTCCAATATCCATCGGGTTATTAAGCATACTGAATACGACAAGGACAGTTGGACAAATGACCCATACTTTTAGCCCTGAGTCTTACGCTAGCTAACACCTCCAACTGCTGATACCTGAGAAAGGGATTGTGAGGTCAGCCTATAATCCAGTATGGCTGAATGTGATTCTTTAGCCGTGACCCGCTGCTGCGTATTACTGTTGAGCCAATCCTACAGGCAGCACTGGGGCAAGTGACTGGTAAACACGAAATAGAGCGTGTCGTTGCTCAGGCTGCGCCGAACCGATTCAGCCCTTCGATGCTTAGCGCGATCGCTCGTAATGCCAGTTCTTCATGGACACAGTCTGGTCATCTCACAGGTCGGCAGAAGAAAATCCGTACTCAGCCAATAGTCACTGTAGGCAGTGTTGCTTATGCCCTGGCTTTGGGCTATCTCGAAGGCGATCGCTGCCAACCTGTGAGTTAGTAGGGGCAACTGGAGAACTCTGCTGCTGGCAATCACGCTGGTAGTTTACAACTTTGCCATGAACCACAATGCGGGACAGCGTTATCATTTATCTTTAGTAGTATTTCAGGCAGGGCAGATGTCATCTCAATTGAACCGTGATCCAGAAAAACTTGAGGCGAAAGAAACCACGTTGTTTGATCGCACGTTTCGAGACAGTGAGGGCAAGATTGTTCTGGCTCAGATGCCCAACCTGCCGCTCCTGGTTGGGTTGGCAGCGACCTTACTTCAACTCATCTTACCCAGCGGCAACCTCCAGACAGGATTAGATTTAGTGGCGTTCGGCGCTTTGTTCACCTGGGCATGGCAGGAGCTATTTGAGGGGGTTAACTACTTCCGTCGGGCGATCGGCTTGGTTGTGTTAGTCGGCCTAATCGCGCTGAGACTTCACCTGAGTGGAGCGTGAATCTCGAAGTGTTCACGAAGTTAGGGGTTTCATCACAGTTCGACAGCGGATAACTCAGGTACCAGCGCACACAACGCAGGATGATCTGGGCTTCATAGTGACGCCACTCGAATGCGTTGGACTTGGTCATGGACAAAGGACAGAAAGGGGTACGAGCTTTCTACCCTATCACCTCTCTCTGTTTTTGCAACACAACCACCGATATAAAAAATACTATGACGTCGCTGAATCCGCTTCGGTTCTTTCACGCGACAGATATACTTCTGCACGCCCATTTGCTTAATTTTCTCTCCTTGGATAAGAGCACTAGTATAGGCAAGTGCCACCAATAAAATTAGTGTGTTTAGTCGCTGCCCCGACACCGACTGATGGCGTGTTGCGTGTTGCTCACGACCCTCTATGGACATACCGCAACTGTGATGGCTGTTTCCTTTACTAGGCAACGCACAGGCTCCGCCTCTTTGCAAGAGATTGCGGACAGCCCCGACCAGCAACTCTTGGCATCCAGTAGTGACGATCGCACGGTCATGGTATGGAATCTAGAACAAATCCTCAAGCTTGAGCCACTAACCTATGTCTGCAATTGGGTGCAGGATTATTTGCAGACAAATGTAGAAGTGGAAGCGCGCGATCAGACCCTCTGCAAAGGTAACAAGTTAATTTAACTATATATTAGTGATGGAGGTTGCGGATTTGTTTGCGAAACTCTTTGATTGCTAAAAGTGGGTTGGGATGCTGTATGTATGCAGCCAACAGTGTTATATCCAGAGCAGGAAGTAACTCGCTTACCGAAATGGATTCGTATTTGTCCCCCCGCAAGTGATATAAGGAAAATTGAGTATTTTCCCAAAACCAAACCTCTGTCACCTCTAGCTTTTTGTAAACGGCTAATTTATCCACCCCACCACTAGTGAAGACTACTTCTACAGCCAAGTCAGGAAATTCTTTTTCTGAGCCAATGCAGTAGCTTTCATCGGGTTCTGTGCCACCCCGCCGTTCTTGTCTATGCAGAGTCGTGGAACCGAGCGGGAAATATTCGGTGTCGGTTTCCTCAAAATAAACTTCCAACAGAGCCCCGATGCGTTTCTTGGCTCCTTCATGACGGCGGCTCGGTGACACGATTTCTAATACTCCGTCTAGATAGGTGACGCGATAGTAAGAGTTGTCTTCCAGCTTGACCAATAGCGCTTCATACTGCTGCCAGCTTACCTCACTGCTGAGAAACCGCTCCTCTCTTTCGAGATTGTCTAGTGTTTCCTGCTCTAAGTCTTGGATGAGCTCTGCTAGCATTTGTTTGCTTGCCCTCAACGGTATTCCACTTATTATCTACTATCTATCTCTGGGGGGCTCTAGCTTGACCCCTTAAGTTACCTTGAATTTTCCTATTTTTCCTACTTTTTATTGTCGTAAGAAATTAAAAATACCTACTTTTCTTATTTTTTATCGTCAGGAAAAATGTGAAAATATTAAAGACTTTGAGAGCAAGCTCATCCGCCGCTCCTTTACCTGCCAGTTCCATCCTCAACTGTTTTCGGCTCTCCGGTTTGTGGGTGAGCATCAGCCTCTTTCCTATCAACGGTTGAAGACGGATGATGGGGCTCGGTTGTTCATTATTCATTAACCGCTACGAGTTTGGGGTATCAGTTTAAAGTTAAATCAATACATTTAGGACACCTTCATGGAACGGCATAAGAGATTGCACATTAACTGGCAGGCATTAGTTGGCGCGGTGCTGTTTACCCTTACTCTTATCTTCACACTCAGCTTAGGTGGATAATTCAGTCAAAGCAACTCCTTGGAGATTGCTGTTCCAATGGTAAAAGTCTCCTCAGCTCTGTTCGATAAACATCTCGTAGTTGACTTGTAAATGAATCAGTTTGGGCAGGAAGGAATTATCAATCGGTAAAAGCACCATATTACTGTCTCATGTAGTCAGCTTCAAGAATAGTATATAAATATCTAGTTATCTGTTTAGAGAATTTGGTGTTAAGTTAGTCTGTACCTATCGTTATAATAGACTTGTTCAAAAGACGGACTTTGAGCTTGGATATCAATAATCAAGGTTTTGCGTCACACCACTGATAACTGATAGATGAAGTACCAAGTCGGCGGCAGCTTAGCCATTGAATCACCCAGCTATATAGAGCGACAGGCAGACGTGGTACTCTATGAGGCATTAAAGCAGGGTGAGTTTTGCTACGTCCTGAACTCCCGGCAAATGGGCAAGTCCTCACTTCTTGTGAGAACGAGGCATCGCCTGCAGCAAGAAGGATTTAAATGCACTGCTATCGATATGACTAATATTGGCAGTGAAATGATTACTCCAGCTCAGTGGTACAAAGGAGTTGTTGGCGAGTTATGGTCTGGTTTCAAGTTGTTAGGAAAAATTAACTTAAAGACCTGGTGGCAGGAGGAAGGAGATATCTCTTTACTCCAGAAACTGAGTCGGTTTATTGTCGAAGTGCTGCTGGTGCAATTTCCTAATGAAAGACTCTTTATCTTCATTGACGAAATTGATAGTATTCTCAGCCTCAATTTTTCTGTTGATGACTTTTTTGCTCTAATTAGATTCTGTTACAATCAACGAGCGATCAATCCAGAATACAACCGAATTACGTTTGCAATCTTCGGAGTAGCGACGCCTTCCGACTTAATTTTTGACAAAAACCGCGGCTACCAATTTAAGCCGGGACAGTATGCAAGTGAGGCCTTTGAGAGTGCGGAGATGGTTTAGCACTTCTAGGTAGGGGTAAGTCAGGCATGTGTTCGACAATGAACTCGAACAAGTCTGGAAAC
>JAABUQ010000749.1_pt1 | contig 75262 bp, 65 predicted proteins | sample 5560001 | NCBI WGS metagenome assembly JAABUQ01 (sample SAMN10711888, study PRJNA513371) | rock metagenome | isolation source: Antarctica rocks | place: Antarctica: Victoria Land, Finger Mt nord | collected 2015-12-18 | reverse complement strand
GGTTTCCGGGGCTTTTCTATAGCGGGGGCGGGATTCGAACCCGCGACCTTCGGGTTATGAGCCCGACGAGCTACCAGACTGCTCCACCCCGCGACGCACCTCAAGTTCTAGCACAGGCTTGCCTCAGGCGGCGCCTGTGGGACCGGCAACCCCGGCGCCTCCCGCAGCGCGGCGCAGCCGCGTCCGGACAGCCTGCCCCGGCACCGCTCCGGCCCGTCCAGAGCCTCCCTCACCCATCGCGACCCACGCCCGACGGGCGCCCCCCATGAACCCGGCAACGCCCCTGCTCCCCTGCCGAATACGATCCGCCCCATGCGCGTCGCCGTCGTCGACATCGGGACCAACTCCACCCGCCTGCTGATCGGCGACGTCGACGGGCAGGGCAACGTCGATGAGCTCGACCGCCGCTCGCAGGTCACGCGGCTGGGCGACCGGGTCGACAGCGAGGGGCGCCTCTCGGACGCTGCCATGGAGCGGGTCTTCGCGACCCTGGGCGAGTACCGTCGCGCGCTCGACGATCGGGGTGTGGTCGCCAACCTGGCCGTGCTCACCAGCGCGGTGCGCGACGCGACCAACGGTGAAGAGTTCTCAGAGCGCGTGCGCCGGGACTTCGGCCTCGACGCGCGCGTGCTCGCCGGCGCCGATGAGGCGCAGCTGACCTTCTTGGGGGCCACCAGCGGCCGCGACGAGGGTGCCACCGTGCCCACCGTGGTCATCGACGTCGGCGGAGGGTCGACCGAGTTCGTCGTCGGAGAGGGACGCAAGACCGGCTTTCACGTCTCCCTGCAGGCCGGCGTCGTGCGCATGAGCGAGCGCCACATCCACAGCGACCCGCCCGATCCGCAGGAGCTGCAGCGGCTCACCGCCGACGTCCGCGAGACGTTCGCCGCGGCGGTGCTCGAGGACGAGCGCGAGCGCGTACGGGCCGCTATTGCCGTGGCCGGGACCGCCACCTCGGCGGCTGCCATCGACCAGGAGCTCGACCCCTACGACCCCGCACGCGTGCACGGCTATCCGCTGCTGCTGGCCACCACCGAGATGCTGCTCGCGCGCCTGGCCGACCTGACCGAGGAGCAGCGTCGACAGGTGGTGGGGCTGCATCCCGACCGAGCGCCGACCATCGTGGCCGGCATGATCCTGCTCGGTGAAGCGATGCGCCTGTTCGGCCTCGACCAGGCGGAGGTGTCAGAGCACGACATCCTGCGCGGAGGCGCCCTGCGCCTCGCCGGCCTCGGCTGAGGACCGCCACCCAGCCTCGCGGACGACTGCGCCGGGCGGCGGCTGGTCCCTCGGGCCGCACGTACGCCCTGCACCATCCCCCGGACGCCCGACTGGACGCATGTTCGATTGAGTCGCCAGCGTCCAGGATCGATAGTGGACACAGTGGAGACGTTCGGCGGTGCCGTCACGGCTGTCGATGCGACCCACCTCATAGGCTCGGGCGACTCGCCGAGAGATCGGCAACTCCCGCCGCTTCGAGCCACCCTACCCCGGCCCCCTCGCACGAACCCCTGCCCGTCCGAGGGGCCAGCTCTGAAGGCCGCCCCCCGGGGCGGCCTTCTTGCTTTGGGCCAGGTCCGCTCAGCCGGCTCGCGAGGAACATGGTGGCCCCGCCAGCACTCGACCCGCGCGGCTCGCGAGGGCGCCCGGATCGCCTGAAGTGAAGGCGGCATCGCGGCCCTCCCAGCCGGGCTCGCGAGACGAGCGCGGTCCCGCTCAGCGGCCCACGCCGAGGGCGCGGGCCAGCGGCCAGGCGGGGGCGAAGGGCGGGCGTCGGGCTTCCTTTGTAAACCCCTGGCCCCCCCCCCCCACGACCGGCGCCCACGCCAGCCGCCAAAGCGAACCGGCAACCTACGCCAGGTTCGACTTGCGCGGGTAGGCGACGCTCGGGTCGGTGAGCACGTTGACCAGCGCCGGGCGGTCGGCCTCGAAGGCGCGCACCAGCGCCCCCCGGAGGTCCTGCGGGCGCTCCACCAGCTCGCCCTGGCCGCCGAGGGCGCGGACCACCTCGTCATAGCGCGTGCCGGGACGCAGGTCGGCGGCCACCGAGTAGCCGTAGAGGAACTCCATCGGGTGCTTCTCCAGGCCCCAGATCCCGTTGTTGCCCATCACCGCGACGACGTTGACCCCGTGGCGGGCCAGGGTGTCGAACTCCATGCCCGAGAAGCCGAAGGCGCCGTCGCCCATGAGCAGCACCACCTGGCGCCCGGGGTGGGCCAGCTTGGCCGCCAGCGCGTAGCCCGGACCGGAGCCCAGGCAGCCGAAGGGCCCCGGATCCAGCCAGCAGCCGGGCGCGTAGCTGTCGATCACCCGCCCGGCGTAGGAGACGAAGTCGCCTCCGTCGCCGATCACGATCGCGTCGCGGTCGATCACCTCGCCCAGCTCCTGGTACAGGCGCATGGGATGCAGCGGGGCGCGGTCGTCGTGGCGCTCGCCCAGCTCGCCCTCGCGGCGCTCGGTCTCGGCTTCGCGCAGCTGCGTCACCCAGGCGCGCGTGTCCAGGGGGCGATCTGCGGCGGCCGCGCTAAGCGCCGCCAGGCTGTCGGGCAGCGAGCCGTAGAGCTCGGCGGCCACCGCGCGCGGATGGGAGCGCTCGGGCTCGGCCACGTCGATGACCACGATCTCGGTCTCCTCGCCCAGCGAGGCCCCGAAGCCGAGGCGAAAGTCCATCGGCACCCCGATGACCAGGGCCACGTCAGCGCCCTGCAGCGCCTGGCCGCGGGTGCGCGAGAAGAACAGCTCGTGGTCGGCGGGCACGCAGCCACGAGCCAGGCCGTTGAGGAACACGGGTATGCGCAGCGTCTCGGCCAGCGCCAGCAGGGCCTTCTCGCCGTGACCCCAGTACGTGTTCGTCCCCGCCATGACGACCGGGCGCTGCGCTTCGGCGAGCAGGCGCCCGGCACGCTCGATGTCCGCCGAATCGGCGCGCGCAGTGTCGCGCGTGCGGGCCGGGCCATCGCCGTCGGGCGGGTCCGCGTCGGAGGCGGGATCCTCGGCCTCCATGAACACGACGTCGAGCGGGAAGTCCAGGAAGGTGGGGCCGCTGTGGGGAGCCAGGGCCACGGCCAGCGCCTCGTCGATGAGTCCCGGGATCTCCTCGGTGGACTGCGCCGTGGCCGCCAGCTTGGTCAGCGGGCGCACGAAGGGCACGTGGTCGATCTCCTGCAGCGAGCCCTGCCCCCAGCGCATCTGCGGCGCCCGTCCGCCCAGCGCCAGCACCGGGGAGTGGTTGGCCTGAGCGGAGGCCAGCGCGCTCAAACCGTTGGTCACCCCGGGCCCCGCGGTCAGCGCGCACACGCCGGGCTCGCGCGTGACCTTGGCCCAGCCCTCGGCCGCGAAGGCCGCGCTTGACTCGTGGCGCACGTCGACGATGTCGATGCCCTCCGAGCGACAGCCGTCATAGAGGGAGAAGAGGTGCCCGCCCGAGAGGGTGAACAGGCGGCTGACCCCGTGGGCCTTCAGTCGCCGGGCGATCAGGCGACCGCCGTGCGAGCGGGTGGTCTGGGGCGCCTCGCTGGCCATCAGCGCGACTCTACCGGGGAGGCCGCTCGGTCGCCCGCGAGCCCTCTGCCCCTACCCGTCCGCTCGGTCGCCCCGCAGCCCTCCGCCCCTTCCCGTCCGCTCGCCCGCCCGCCCCCCGAGCCCCTACCCGTCGAACCCGGCACCGCGACCCACGCGTGGCTCGATCACCGCGTTGGGGCCGGGGGGCGGCGGGGCCGAGTGCGCGCCGTGGATCGCGCGCCACAGCAGACGGTCAGAGAAGCGCTGGCTGATCTGGTCGAGGCCGCGGAAGCGCAGGGCGCGGGCCGCGGCGGGCGAAGCGGCGGGCGGGTTCTTGGCCAGCAGGTCCTGGCTGGGGGTCAGCGCGCTGTAGGGCTGCCCGTTGGTCGGGGAGCCGCTGAAGGCGTCGTACATCGGCGTGGCCAGGGTGTCGAACAGCCCCAGCGGGCGCATGCCGATGATCAGCTCCATCGAGTGCAGCATGGACAGCAGGTCATAGCGGGTGTGCACGACCTGGGCCTGCTTGGCGTAGGGGCTGATGACCAGGCCCACCGTGCGGTGGGCGTCGACGTGGTCGGCGCCGTCCTGGGAGTCGTCCTCGGTCACGAAGATGGCCGAGGAGCTCCAGATCGACGAATGCGAGATCGTGTCCACGATCTGGCCCAGGCCCTTGTCGTTGTCGGCCACCATCGCCTGGGGCGTGAACGAGCTCGGGTCGAGCACCCGCGTGTGGTCGTTGGACAGGACCAGGTAGTTGAACGCCGGGACGGCATCGTGGGCCAGCAGCTGGGACTGAAAGCGGGCCCGAAAGCACTGTGCGCGCGACTCCGAGCCCGCCGGGGCGCGGAGGAGCGGCGGGACGGAGTCGAACACCGTCTGGCCGGTGATCGCGTCCTTGCCGATCGAGGCGTCGTTGGGGTAGCAGTTGGGGGGAGGTGGGCCGACGTCCGACTTGGCGAACTTCTGCGCCACGAGCTGCGTCTCGGCCTGGTTGCGGTCCTTGTCGGTCAGGGGCACCACCCCGGCGATCGCCTCCCCGTAGTTGAAGAAGGAAATCCCCTGGCGGATGGCCTGGTCGAAGAGGAAGCCCGTCGAGGGCCAGGTGACCGCGTAGACCCCGAAGTCATAGGGTCGCCCCCCGGGGTTGTTGGCCCCGGCGCGGTAGTTCTGAAACCAGTTCTTGTTGACGTAGTCCGACACGTCCCCGGCGCTGGTCCAGAAGTGACCGTCGATCGAGGCCTCCGAGTTGGCGTAGAAGTGATCGAGCAGTCCGAAGCGCGAGGCCAGCGCGTGGGCGTTGGGCGTGTCCTGGGGCCCGAAGAGCGTGAGCTTGGGATCGCCGTCGCCCTGGGGGAGGTCTCCGAGCACCTGATCGTAGGTGCGGTTCTCACGCACGATGTAGAAGACGTGCTTGATCGGGCCGCCGGCGCGCAGCGGGGTGTCGGGCGGTGGCGCCTGCGCGTCGGTGGGCGTCAGCTGGGCGTCGGCCTGGCCGCTGAGCCTTTGGATCTGCGCGTCGCTGGGATAGTCGGCGATCGCGGCGCTGCCGATGTTCAACAGCGGCAGGTACTGCGTCGCGTTGATGGCGCTGTCGGTGTCAAGCGGCGAGTTGGGCTGCGGCCCGTTGGGGTTGGGACCGGTTCCCAGGCCCTTGGCCGAGACGTAGAGCAGCTTGGCGCAGCCCCCGGGCACCGACCCGGCGCCCCCCGCGCCGAAGGGCCGCAGGCGGTGGTGGCGCACGTGGCGCAGGCGCAGGCGCACATGGCGCGCCCCCCCGCGCGTGTGTACCGGCCCCCGTCCTCCCGAGCGGCGATGGGCGCTGACGCGGCGGTGAGCGCCGCGATGGTGGGCGCGGCGGTGGGTGCGGTGGCGCCGGCGTCGCCTGGCCCTGGCCTTCCGGTGTGCGCGCGGGCGCGAGACCGAGGCCGAGAAGCCGCAGGCCAGGCGACCCGGGGCGACGGCCTGCACGTCGGTGGGGTACTGAGCCGTGGGTATGCGCCCGATCAGCGAGAAGGCGGGCATGGAGTCCGGTCCGCTGCCCGACGGCGTGAGCCGGAAGGCGGCCAGCGCGTCGGCACCGGCCTCGGCCACCAGCAGCTGACGGCCGTCGGGCGTCACCGTCAGGGCCACCGGCGAGGTCCCCAGGCCCTCCGGTCGCCCGACGGCCAGCGTGCGCGCCAGCGCCATGGCGTGGGTGTCGATCACCGCCACCTCGTCGGAGTTGGCCAGGGCCACGTAGGCGCGCGGCGCCCGCGGGTCCACCGCGATGGCCTCCGGATGGGACAGCTGGGGGCCGACCTGGATGTCGGCGACCTTGGTCGCACTGCGCAGGTCGATCACCGACACGGTGCCCGGCGTCTCGTTTGACACCAGGCCGGTGTGCCCGTCGGGCAGGATGGCCGAGCCGTAGGGGTAGTTGCCCGTCTTGACGTAGCGCACCGAGCCGCTGGCGGTGTCGATCACCGCGGCCTGGTCGGCCAGGTTCAGCGGCACGAGCAGCGTGGAGCCATCGGGCGAGACGCTGAGCCGGTCGGGCCAGGAGATCCGCGTCCTGTTGGTGGGGGGAAAGTTCTGGGGAATCGGGGCGCTGGCGGGCGGCGGCACCGCGATGGCTCGATCTTCTCGCGCCTGTCCGCTGGCGGGGTCGAAGCGAAACACGTGGATGACGTCCCCGCCGGCGCCCGGGGTCCCGGGGGTGGGCGCCTGGGCGGTGTCGGTGGAGCCCGCCACACCGGAGACGTAGGCCAGCGAGTGCGCCGCGTCCAGCGCGATGCCGCCCGAGGCCCCGGGCACGGTCAGCGTCTGCACCACCTGGCCGCTGCGCACCGAGACGATGCGCACGTCGTTGATCCCGCGCCCGGAGTCGACCGTCCAGTACCAGCGCCCGTCGGGCGTGACCGCACCGCCGGTCGGCAGGTTGCCCAGCCCGACCAGGCGTCCGGCAAAGGGCTGCAGGTGGCGCCCGTTGTTGAGCAGCCCCAGGTCGGGGCCGATGCGCCCGTCCGACGCCGAGCCCTGGGCGCCCGAAACCGTCACCGCGGTCCCGGCGATGAGCAGGGCCACGGCGAGCAGTCCGCCCAGCGCTCTGATCCGGCGTCGCGAGGCGCTCATGAGCGCCACGCTAGCGGCGCGCCGGCGCTACTTGTCACAGCCCGGTGAACACTCAGACCTGGCGCTTATGCACGCGTGGCTCAGGGCTGCTTGTCGTAGTTGTTGGCCTGCACGTGGGGGTACTTCTGCAGGGCGCCCTGGAAGTTGATCGGCCGGTCCAGCGTGCAGCCGGGCTGGCCCGGCTGGGCGGGGTTGCCGGCGGTGGGGCCATGCTCGCCGCCGGTGTTGTTGCAGTCAAAGCTCGGGAAGGCGACCAGGTTCTTGGTGAGCAGCTCGCCCTGCAGCGAGTTCGGCCCCACGTAGGTGTTGCCGCGGTCGGTGGCGGGTCGCTGGGCGAAGGTGGCCAGCGTCTCGGCGCCGGTGGGGCCGAACACGCGCAGGTAATGCCCGACCTGGCCATTGCCGGCGGGCTGCGCCTGCGTCGCAGCCAGGGCGGAGCCGGGGTTGCCCAGGAACATGCTCGTCTGGGCCTGGTAGAGCTCGATGAACTGCAGGATCGGGTTGAGCTGAGCCAGGAAGGGATCGAGCGCCCCGAGCACCGGCGTGAGCCCGTTGAGGGTGTCGCGCAGGGCCGGCAGGCCCGTCCTGGACGCGGTGATCAGCGGATCCAGGTTGATGAAGGTGTTGCGCAGATCGGGCGCGAACGCGCGCACGTCGGCCAGCGTGGGGCGCAGGTCGCGGGCCACGGGCCGCAGGTTGCGCACCAGCGGGTCGGTGTTCAGCGAGAAGGTCTGCAGCTTTGCCAGCGTGCTCTTGGACTGGCGTATGAAGGCGGGGAAGTCCTTGAACACCTGGGCCAGCGCGTTCTGCTGGTCGGCGGTGGTCTGGAACACGGCGCCCGAGTTGACGATCACGTTGTGCAGCTGGGCGGTGTTGCGGCTCAACGCCCCGAACACCACTCCCGTGTTGCTGATGAGCTGACTCAGGGCGCCACTCTGGTCGTTGAGCACCTGGAGCAGGCTGGTGGCGTCCATGGCGAACTGCGGCAGGTTGCCGAAGGAGTCGTTGATGTCCTGTCCGTGCCCGGCCGAGCCCGCGGCCAGGTACTGCTGCCAGTTGCGGAAGGCTTCGCGTGTGCCCGGATCGAAGGCCTGGATGACCTGGTCGAGGTACACGTTCGGTTGCACCTGGCTGGCGGCCAGCCAGCCGCCGTCGCGCACCCGCTTTGAGTTGTGGCTGCCGAGGGTGAGCTCCACGAACGTCTCGCCCAGCAGCGTCTTCTCGCGCAGGACGGCGCGCGCGTCGGATCGCAGGGGCGCGTACTTGGGGTCGATCTCCATGGTCACCGAGGTGAGGTTGGGACGGGAGGGGTCGAGGGTCTTCTTGACGACCTTGCCCACGGTGATCCCGGCCACGCGCACGTCGGCCTGCTGGGCCAGCTGCACCGCCTGGGGGAAGGCCGCGTTGAAGCGGTAGCCCTTGGGCTTGAGCGGGACCGAGCCACCGAAGGACAGCCACAGGAAGAGCAGCAGCCCGAAGCACGACAGGGCGAAGATGACCATGGTCAGCAGGCGGCCGACGGTGGGTGCTTGCTTCTGCATGGCCTAGCCCTGCCCGTTCGCGCAGAGGGTGGGATCGAGCAGCACGTTGAGCGCGCCGCTGGCCTGGGCCTGGAGCAGGCCGGCCGGCTTGGTGATGTCGCCGACCTCGGCCTTCAGGGTGCTGCAGTTTGACTGCTGGGTGAGCGCGCGCAGGGTTCCGTTGGCGTCGGAGTTGCCGAACACCGACGCGCCGTTGTGCGTGACCCAGGCGATCCAGAACAGATAGCCCTCCTCGCGGTTGGGATCGGTGGTGGAGGCGTTGGGCCCACTCTTGTTGTAGCCGAGCATGTTGAACAGGTGGTTGAGCACCACGAAGCTCGAGGTCAGGCTCGGGGTGGCCTTGGCCAGGTTCTCCGAGGCCGGCTTGAGCGCGCGCACCAGCGGACGCGAGTCGACCACGAAGGGGCGGATCTGGTCGCGGATGACCGGTGTGGTCTTCCTGGCGAAGGGGATCACGGCCTTGTTGGCCGCCGGGAGAGCCTGCGCGGCGGGCACCAGGTTCTTGGCCGCCGGGCCCAGGACGTCGGCGAACGTGCGCACCTTGCCCAGGGTGGTGCGCGTCTGGATCAGGGTGCCGGGCAGGTCGGTGATGGCGCGCTTGATCGGCCCCGCGACGTTGGCAAAGCCGTTGAACACCTGCGACGAGTTGGCCACCAGGCTGGTCAGCTGGGGCCCGCGCTCGGCCAGCGCGGTGTTGAGCAGGTTCAGCGAGCGGATCACGCGGCTGAGGTTCTGATGGCGCATGGACACCGCGTGGTTCACGCGGGCCAGGTCGTGCAGCGTCGGGGAGAAGCGCTCGAAGAGCTGCTGTAGGTCAGTGGCGCGGTGGCGCAGGCCCTGGCTGGCGCCGCTGATCAGAAGGCGCAGGTAGTCGCGCGTGTCTGAGTCCAGGGTAGCCAGGAACTCGTCGGGATTTACGTCGGGCAGGGTGTTGCCCACCGGGATGACCCAGCCGGCCTGGGCCACGGGCGTCGTGCGGCTGCCGGGGCTGAGCTCGATGAACATGTCCTTCAGACCCGTCTTGGGACGCAGCAGCGCGGTGGCGTCGGTGTGGATGAGCTTGTCGTACTTGTGGTCGATGGCCATCGTCACGCGGGCGACGCCGTCGTGGAGCTTGACCGCGTCGATGCTGCCGACCTGCACCCCGGACACGCGCACCGTCTGGCCCTGACCGGGCGTGACCGCCTGGGCGGTGGAGAAGTCCGCGTACAGGTTGGTGGGCTTGGCCTGGATGAACGGGAAGCGCAGGCGCTCCTGCGAGAGGATGAAGCCGCCGACGCCGGCCGCGATCACGATCAGCACGATGAGCGCGAGGAAGTCCCGGTAGTACTTGCCGATCGCGCGCTTCACTTGACCGCGCCTCCTCCGATCGAGCGCAGCTGGCTCATGTCAACCGGCTTGGAGCTCACCTGCAGCTTGCTCTGCAGGCCCTGGCGCTTGATCGTGGCCTTGAGCGCCTTGAGCATCAGCAGGTTGGCGAGGTTCTGAAGCGTCTGATTCGCCGGCGTGTTGGGCACCGCGATCGGCCGCTGACCCGGCGGAGACGACGAGGGCGTGGTGGCCAGGCTGGGGACGGGCTGGGTCTCGCAGGGCACGTCGGGACGCAGCGGCGGGCGCTGGGCGGGAAGCGGCGGGTTGTTGCCCATCATCGGCTGGGAGCTGAGCAGGAACTGGTTGTTGGGCGCCGGGGTGGCGAACACCGGGGGGACGGCCAGCACGCGCTGCCACTGGCCATTCGCGTCGCCGGCGCGGCTCTCGCCGCCGATACCGGGTAGGAACTTCATGCCGTCCTGGTAGACCGGCCCGGTGGCAGGGAAGTTCGCGTCGGGCAGGGTCTCGTGCGTCCAGGGGATGATGACGTTGTTCTGGCAGCTGGAGGCGGCGCGCACCTGCCCGAGCAGCGGCACGTTGGTGCGGTTGAGCGCGTTGAGCGCGGGCACCGTGGGGCGCAGGTCGTGGACCAGGCCGCGCAGCTCGGCCGGTCGCACGAGCAGGCGCAGCTGATCGATCAGCGGCGTGGACGCGCGGATCGCCGGCAGGGTCGAGCGCACGCCCGGATCGAAGGCCTTGGCGAACTGGTTGACCGACGGCAGGGCGCGGTCCAGGGCCGACAGGGACGGCTGGGCCACGCTCAGGGTGCTGGGCAGCTCATGGATGGCCGAAGCCAGCTGCTGATCGCGTGAAGCCAGCGCGGCGGCGGTCCGGTTGAAGTCGGTGATCAGGCCCTGCAGCGCCGCCGGGCTCGCGTCGAGGGCCTGGGCGGTCGCGCCGGAGCTCCTTATGTAGGTGGAGAGGTCGTGCTGCACCTGGCCGAGCAGCGCGTCGTTGACGATGCTGTTGAACTGGAAGGCGGGGCGCATCAGCGGGATCGACTCGTTGAACGAGGCGGCCCCACGCCCGGAGAAGCCCTTGGACAGCTCCTTGAGCAGGTTCTTCAGGTCGGTGCGGGTGGCGGTCTTCAACACCGAGAGCACCTGGTCGAGCTGCACGGGGTCTGAGGTCTGGTTGACGGGGATGACCCCGCCGTCGCCGATGCTCTTGGCCGACGGGCTGCCCGGGTGGATGTCGACGAAGAAGTTGCCCTCGAGGAAGATGCGGGGACGGATCTTCAGCGTCGCGTCGTCGTGGATGGGCAGTCCCTGGTCGTCGATGCGCATGGTCACCATGGCTGCCGACTGGCCCTTGCCCAGCGGCTTGACCGCGGTCACCTTGCCCACGTTGACCCCGGCGATGCGCACGGGGGAGTTCAGGGCGATGTTGTTGGCCGAGGCGAAGACGCCGTTGAGGGCGAAGTGGTGCTGGAACGGGATCATCTTGGTGAACCCGAAGTAGGTGGCCAGCAGGGCGATCACGATGACCAGCGCGCCGCTACCGGCCACCCCCAGACGGCTGTTGCCACGGCGCCTCATGGTGAGCCGAGGTTGGCGGGGTCGAGCTGGGGAGCGATGCCGCCGGGCTCGCGGGTGAAGGTCTCCCCGGGCGGCACGTGGTCGGGTCCGAGGCCCGACGGACCGCTGTTGGTGTAGTGCTGGTAGGTGGGTCCGGCCCGGTAGCCGACCTCGTTGTGGGGGTCGCCGGCGATGTTGAAGCCGGGCGGAGCGTGGGGTGAGCGCTTGATGTATCCGCGCTGGCCGTCCTCGCAATCGGCCTGGCCGGAGTTGGTCACCGCGGCCCCGTAGGTCTGGGCGTGGAAGAACTGCGGCGGATTTCCGCCCTGGGTGCCGTTGGCCGGAGTGGTCTCGCCCTGCTTGCCCAGGGGATCGCCGGGGCTGCCGTTGATCAGGTTGCGCAGCGCTTCTCCGCCGGTGGCGGGAGCGCTCATGGACTCGGCCAGGAACGTCCACATCGTGTTCCAGTCGTTGCAGACCGTCACATAGGGGCCCAGGAAGCGCAGGGTGGGCTGCAGCGTGCCGACCGTCGCGGTCAGCCCGCGCAGGGCGGCGTTGGTCGTCGGCGCCACGGCCAGGTTCCGAAGGGCGCCCATGGCGCCCTGCAGCTTGGCGTACAGCGGGGGGGTGCGCCGCGTCACCCTGGTGCCCACGACCAGCGCCTGATTGAGCGCCGGCAGCGCTTCGCGCAAGGCTACCGCCGCCGCGGAGAGATCGGGACCCAATGCCGCCGCATCGGTCAGGAACGGCCGCTGAGCGACCAGCGACCGTGTGCCCACGTCAAGCGTCGACGGAGTCTCACTGATCGTGCTCTTCAACGCGCCGGGGTCACGATCGATCGCGGCAAACGTCGTGGCCATCGTCGAGAACGAGTGCGCAAACGTCATGGACACCGGCGCCACCGTCCGGGCCGCGCGGTCCAGCTGCACGATGAAGTTACTCAGGTTGGTCTTGGGAGACGCGAGATTGGTCGCGACCGGGATCAGCAACGCAAACGTCCGCGGCAGCTGCGCGATCGTCGAGTTCAGATCCGCGCCGCGACCGACGAACCCGGTTCCGAACTCCTGCAGGTTGCCCCTGATCGCCACCCGCGTCGTCTGATCGAACAGGTTGAACACCTGGTCGAGCTCGACCTCGCTGTGGACCTGACCCACCGGCAGGAAGCCACGATCGGCGACCATCCGCGTCGAAGTCCCCCGCTGCAGGTCCACGTACTCGAGGCCCAGCGCCGAGCGCGGGCGGATCGTGGCCACCGTGTCCACCGGGAAGGCGCCCGCCTTCTTGTCCAGCTTCATCAACACCTCGGCCACCACCCGCCCGTCGGTCTGGCGCACCGGCAGCATCCGCTCCACGACGCCGATCCGATAGCCGCCCTCACGCACCTCGTTGCCCTTCACCAGCTCGTTGCCGTTGGGAACCTCCACCTTCAGCTCGCGCGTGGGTACGAAGGGCAAGCCGTTGTTGGCCCCGTAGGCCAGGAAGACTGCGACCACGACCACCAGCGTCGTGACCGCGCCCACCAGGACGGGGGAGGCCACTATGGACCCGGAGGAGCGGCGGCGGGGCGCGGCGGGGCTCATGGTCCGAGCAGGTAGTTGAGCAGCGAGCTGTTGCTCTGCTGCGCGGTGGACGGGGACGAGCCGGCCGCGTTGGCGCCGGCGGAGGTCGACGCGCTACGGGCCGTGGCGGCCTGGGCGCGGCGGGGCGCCGCCGCGGGCGTCACCGTCGTGGTGGGATCGGGGGTGGTGATGCCGGGCTGGGTGGGTCCGAGCCAGGAGCGGCACTGGGGGTTGGCCCGCGAGCGGGCCACGTCGGCGTAGGGCGAGCACGTGCTGGGCTCGACGAGCAGCTGCAGGGCCAGCAGGTGGCCGTTGCGGTTGAAGGCGTTGGTGCTGGCGGCCTGATCGAAGGAGTACTGCAGGAATGCCTCCAGACCGGTGTAGGTGTTCGAGTGGGTGATGGGATGCTGAGCGATCGCGCGCTGGTCGAGGTCCGATCCGAAGGCGGGGTTGTCCAGGTGCTGGAGGATGATGGACAGGTTCTGTCCCAGCTCGGGCGTCCCCCGGGCGAAGGTGTTGAGCTGCTGCACGGTGGAGGTCGAGGCCTTGACCGCCTGATCGCCGGTGACCGAGGCGCGGCCCAGGGCGGCAAAGCTCGGCGTCGAGGCTCTGGCGAACGGGCCCAGGTTGTCGAACAGCATCTTCAGCTGGTTGGCGCTCGCGCTCAGGTTGGCGAAGGCGGGGGCGTTGGTGTCGGCCACCCGGCCGAGTGAGGCCATGGTGGGGCGCAGCTGCTCCAGGAACCCGGGCAGGCGGCGGAACCCGTCCATCAGCGCGGCCTTGCGCGCCGCCGTGTCGGCCGCGGCGCCGCGCGCGGACACGACGAAGCGCTGGACGTCGCTGCGGTTGTTGGACAGGTCGTGCAGGACGATGTCCCCCTGCCTGGCCAGGTCGGCCAGCGTGTGGTTCTGGGAGGCCAGGACGCCAAGCAGCTGATCGGTCTGACGCAGGGCCGGGACAGCGCGGCGGATGGTGTCGTTGAGGTTCTGGCCGTTGCCGCCGACGCCCGCGCCGAGCTCGCCGATGATGATCGCGAAGCGCTGGCGGTAGGGCTCGCGCATGACGTCCTGCACCAGGTCGGGAGAGATCGTCGAGTCGGTCTGGGTGACGGGGATGGGGTGGCTCTGGGAGTTGTTGGTCAGCAGCTGCGGTGAGGAGCCGGGGTCGCAGTCCAGGTAGTACTCGCCGATCAGCGACTGCGGGCGTGAGGAGCAGTGCACGTCGGTGCGCAGCGAGCCGAAGCCGTTCACGTTGATCTGGAAGCCGATCAGGGCGAGGTTGTTTCTCGGGTCGACCTTGATCTCGGTGATCTTGCCCGCGCGCACGCCGGCGACCTTCATGTCCCCCCCGGTGATCAGGCCGAAGGCGTTGTCGAGCTCGACCCACCGGACGCCCTGGCTCGAGCTGCCGCTCCCCGCTCCGGTGGCCAGGATGACGAAGGCGACGACCGCCGCCAGCGCCGCTGCTGTGATCGCTATGCGCCTCATGAGCCGGGCAGGGTCTGCGTTGGATCGCAGTTGTAGTCGGGGCTGGGCTTGTACACCGCTCCGTGCTCGGCCGCGCCCGGGCAGCGGTTGCGCTCGTTGGTCTTGGCCGCCATGTTGAACGCTTGCACGCGCTGGATCGAGCTGAGCACCGGGTTCTTCGGGTCGAAGATGGGGGCCAGCGTATTGCCCAGCACGCCGCCCGGCAGCAGGGTCTGGATCGCCGCGAAGTAGTTGATCGAGGCTGACGCCCGGCTGGCGTTGCCCAGGGCGTCACCGTCACCGCTGGTGGAGAAGTCGTTGAACCAGCTCTCCAGGTCGGGGGCGTAGGGGCGCCCGTAGGCCAGCTCGGGCGTGGCCGAGTTGAGCGCCTGCGTGGACGCCGGGAAGGCGCCCGGGCGCGACGCTCCGTTGGCCTGGACCGGCCCGATGGCCGCGTCGCGCACGGGCACCGAGCTCTTGACCAGCGAGATCAGGTCGCTGTTGGGAGTGGGGTTCTTGATCAGGGCCGAGAGGTCGCGCAGGGTGGGGCGCGCGTTGCGCGCGAGCGGGCGCAGGTCGGCCAGGAAGGGACGCAGGGCGATGGCCACCGGCTTGGAGTCGTTGACCAGCGGGGTGAGGGTGTCGAGCGTGGTGTTCAGGCTGGCGAACGTGCGGTCGGCGTGTTGGAAGAAGGGCGGGATCTGCTGCAGCGAGGAGGCCAGCGCCGCACGCTGGGTGGCGATCGCCCCGGTCGTGTTGGCCAGGTTGCTGATCAGGCCGCTGAGGTCGCCCTGACGCGCGGCCAGGTCGGTGACCAGCTTGGAGTTGGCCACGATGAAGCGCGCGAACAGCGGCGTGTCGTAGTTGAGCTCTGCGAACAGGCGGCTCGAGGACGCCAGCTCGGGGTTGAAGTACAGGTAGGCCTGGCTGAGCGCCTTGCTGCGTCCGCCGTACAGGGTCGAGAACCCCCGGATGGTGCCGCTCAGCGCCCGCCGCGTGGCCGGGTCGAAGGCATCGAAGAGCTGATCGAGGTCGACCGCGCTGTTGGTCGAGCTGGCGCGGATCAGGCCCCCGTTGCGGATGCCCTGCGGCTCGCCGGGAGGCAGGCGCAGGTCGACGTAGCGGTTGGCCACCCCCGACAGGGACGCCTGGCGCACGGTGGCGATCGTCCCCTGGCGGATGGGCTGGAACTCCGAGCTGGTGATGTGCAGCGTGACCTGCGCCTGGCCGTCGGGGGTGAGGTCCAGCTTGGTCACCGTGCCCACCGGGGTGCCGGCGATCTGCACGAGGTTGCCCTTGACGAGCTGACTGGCGTTCTGGAAGTCCGCCCTGACCTGGTAGCTCGTGTGCGGCTGCAGCAGGACGATGGCCACGATCATGACCGCGATCAACACCGCCGCCGCTGCGGCGACCCTCCCCACCAACCTCGAGTTACCCACGGCGCGCGTCTCTCCCCCGGTCCTACCGCGGGGGCAACCCCCGTGGACTGAAAGGGCGACGCTAGCAAGCGCTGTGGGAACTATCAATCATGAACCGCCGCGCTAAACGTGGGCTCAACAAGCGCTTCGGACCGCCTCAATGGTGGGCGCGCGGCGACCCTTCGGCCGGTCGGCGGCGACGCTCGCTCACGCCGGCGGATGAGCGGAGTACCCGGGGCGGGACTCGAACCCGCAGGCCCTTGCGAGCGGCGGATTTTAAGTCCGCTGACTTTGCCGATTTGTCTACCCGGGCCGGCGCACGGATGCTAGTCCGTCCCGTGGGTGCATCGCTGCGGGCCTTTCCGCGCGCCTGCAGGCTTGCGCACATACCTGCAAGTTTGCGTGCTCGCAGTCCCACCCGTTGTAGTCCAAGCGCAACTATGCCTCGTATACCGTGTCGCACCAGTCGGCGACGCTCGCACACATGGAAGTCTCTGCGCTCAAGTACAACGGCCTGCCCGGCCTCCGGGGTCCCACCCCCCTGCTGCGCCTGCAGTCCGACGAGCGGTTGATCGGGCTCATCCGCCGCGGCCACCATGCGGCCTTTGAGACGCTGGTCGCGCGCTACCAGGCGCGCCTGCTCGCCTTCTGCCGGCACATGCTGGCCTCACGCGAGGACGCTGAGGACGTGCTCCAGGAGGTGTTCGCAGCTGCCTTTCACGCGATCCTGGCCGACCAGCGCGAGATCAACGTGCGCCCGTGGCTGTACCGCATAGCGCGCAACCGCAGCCTCAACCACCTGCGCCGCACCACCTCCGTCGGCGTGGACTCCATGGACATCCACTTCGCCGACCAGGGCCAGAGCACCGGCGATCAGGTGTTCAAGCGCGAGGCCTTCCGTCAGCTCATCGCCGACGTTCAGCAGCTGCCCGAGACGCAGCGCACCGCGCTGCTCCTGCGCGAGATCGACGCGCTCTCCTATGAGCACATCGCTACGGCCATGGAGACGACCGTGCCCAGCGTCAAGTCCCTGCTCGTACGTGCCCGCATCTCGCTGGCCGAGGCCGCGCAAGGGCGCCAGCTGAGCTGCGAGGAGGTCCGCGTGGAGCTGGGCGAGGTCGCTGAGGGCCTGATGAAGATGTCGGCGCCGGTGCGCCGCCACGTGCGCGGCTGTGAGCGCTGCGCCGGCTTTCGTTCGGCCCTGAAGGCCAACAACCAGGTCATGGCCGCCGTGTTTCCCGTCGGCGCCGTGCTGCTGCTCAAGAAGCTCGTCCTGGCCAAGCTCGGCTCCACGGCCTCGGCCGGCGGAGCTCACGTGGCCGGCGCGGGCGCCGCTGCCGGAGCGGCCGGGGCCACCGGGGCAAGCGGCGGCGTCGGCCTGATGACCGCCGGGGCCTCGGCCCTGGCAACCAAGGCGGTGGCCGGGCTGGCTGCCGCTGCGCTGGTCACCGCCGGTGCCGTGGAGGTCGACACCAATCGCGCACCACGCCACCGCCACCCAGACAGCGCCGCGACGCCGACCAAGCCGCTACCCATCCTGACCCACAGCCGGGCCCACCCGCTGGGCGGCGCGCTCGCCCAGACGTCGCTGCGCCACAGCGCGCAACCAGCGCGCGTTGGGCATACGCCCCACGGCCGGCCCGAGCGCGCCAAGGCCCGGCCGGCTCACGGCACGGTTCGGCCCGCGCGCGTGCAGCCCCGCACCGGACATACGACCGGCCCCCGAGCTCCGGTCAAGAAGCCCACGCTCAAGGCCGGCGCGCTCGCCCCGGGCAAGCCCGCGCCGATCAGGCACCCGGCCCCCCAGCCCCCCGTGACCCAGACGCAGACCGACACCACCGTGCTCCCCGCCCAGCCCGCTCCGCCCTCGGCTCAACCGGCCCCCCGGCCAAGCGGGGCTGCGGCGCCGTCCGGTGGGCCTGCGCCGTCGAGCTCCCCCGCCACGGGCGCCAGCGGATCAGGCTCGAGCCAGGGGACCAGCTCCTCGCCCTCCGGGGGCACGACTGCGGGTCCGACTCCAGCCGCCGCCGCTCCCGCCACCGGCGACGGCGCAGCCCCTTCCTCCTAGCCCGCGGTCCCAGGCACCCGCCAGGGCGGCCCCCCTTGGCCGGCGCTCGCCCGGCGGCGCGGGGCGTCAAAGCTGCGCAGAGCAAGGCAACGTCCCGCGTGTGCGGCCCTTACCCAGAACACCGCGGGTGTGGCCCGGTACCCTGCGACGCCATGAGAGCTCGCCCGATACGGACCATCCTGGGACTCCTCACGGTGATCTTCCTGGCCTGCGGCCTGTACCTCCTGGTCAAGGTGGCCGGCGGCTATGACCTGACCAAGGTCGACATCGCCGCCACGGGCAACCCCATCAGCCACGTCAACGCGCTGCCCTGGCTGATCGTCACCCTGCTCAGCGGCACCGCGGCACTCGTCGGCTGGGCGCTTGCCACCAGGAGATTGGCCGCAGCCGACGCCGACCGCCGGGCCCGTGTCGAGGCCGAGCAGCGCGAGCAGCAGCGGACACGCGAGCTTGAGGAGCTTCGCGGCCAGAGCCGTGATCGCGAACAGGAGCACCAGCGCGAGCTCGAGGCCCAGGTTGCCCAGCGCAGCGAGGAGCTCCAGGGTGCACAGGAGCGCCAGGAGGCTCTGAAGGAGAATGCGCAGCAGCGCGAAGACGCGCTCCACAAGCGCGTCGCCGAGACCGAGCGCCAGCGCGAGGCCGAGCAGCAGCTGCGTGCGCGCATGGAGCGCGGTTGGCGCTCCCAGCGCGACTGGAATCGTGAGCTGCGCGAGCAGGTCCTGCGCCTGCATCACGAGCACGGCGTGCTCGGGCGCTTCGACGACGTGCGCCAGATGATCCTGCACGTCACCCTCACCCTGGTCGAGGCCGAGAAGGGCATGCTCCTGACCCGTCCGCACGCCGGCGGGGACGGTCCCTTCACCGTGGTGTGCGCCGAGGGCTTCACCCATGACCCCCAGCAGAGCGCGCTGGCCCAGCGCTTCGCCCAGGAGGTGCTCGAGCGCGACCGCACCCTGCGCGAGGACGTCGACGATGGTGGTCCGTCACGGGAGCGACGGGGCGGAGCCGATGAGGAGGTCCACAACCTCTTGGCCATTCCCATCTACCTGCAGGACGAGTTCACCGGCGTGGTGGTGTGCGCCAACCGCAACGGCGGCTTTGACGACCTGGACGACGACGTGCTCCTGGCCGTCGGTGACCACGCCGGTGCGGTGCTCGAGAACTCGCGGCTGCACGGCGACCTGCGCAACGCCTACCTGTCCACCGTGCGCATGCTCGCTGACGCGATCGAGGTCAAGGATCCTCAGCTGCGCGGCCATTCGGACTCGGTGTCGGAGTACGTCATGGCGGTGGCCGATCGCATGCAGTTCGAGCCGCGCCGCCGCGAGGAGCTGATCTTCGGCTCGCTGCTGCACGACGTGGGCAAGCTGGGGATCTCCGAGCGGATACTCCTCAAGCCGGGGCGTCTGACCGAGGAGGAGCGCGGTGTCATCCAGCTGCACCCGCGCATCGGCTACCACCTCGTGAGCCAGATACCCGCTCTGGCGCCGATCGCCGCCGCCGTGCTCCACCATCATGAGCGCTTCGACGGTGACGGCTACCCCGCGCGCCTACGTGGAGATGAGATCCCCATGGAGGCGCGCATCATCGCGGTGGCCGACGCCTTCAGTGCCATGACCCTGCGGCGCAGCTACTCAGAGCCGCTGGGCGTGGAGCAGGCCTGCGAGGAGCTCGAGCGCTGCGCCGGCAGTCAGTTCGACCCCGAGGTGGTGCGGCTGTTCTGCCGCGAGGTGCGCCAGCGGCCACCAACCCCCGACGTCGAGCGCCATCAGGCGGTGGCCGCCGATCCCGAGCTGCAGCTGCGCCGTGACGAGGGCGAGGTGGTGCTCGGGTCGCGCTCGTTCGGCATCACCGACTCCCTGACGCTGCTCTACTCACACCGCCATCTGCATGAGAGCGCGGCCGCCGAGGCGCAGCGCGCGGCGGTGCAGGGGCGCTCCTTCGCGGTGATCCTGGGCAAGCTGACCGACCTCAGCGAGGTCAATCTGCGCCAGGGCTACGGGGTGGGAGACGAGTTGCTGCAGAAGGCGGCCGCTGCCTTTCAGGAGGCCGCCGTGCGCTGCCAGGGGCTGGCCTTCCGGGCCAGCGGCAGCTGCAACGCGCTGCTGGCCGACGGCATGGACGTGGCCGGCGCCGACCAGCTGGCCGCCGAGATCCAGCGTGAGGTCGGACAGAGGACCCCGATACGCGTGGCCACGGCGGCGTGGCGACCGGGCGAGGATGGTGAGGAGGTCATCCGCCGCGCCCGCCGCCTGCTCAACGCCCCCGAGGCGCCCTCCGCCGCTCTGCCCACGAGCTGACGGGCATCCGGCCGCCGCGGGCGCACCGCCCCCGCGTTGGCGCAGGGCTCACCTCAGGGTGAAGGAGTGCAGCGGCGTCTGCAGCACGTCAGACCCGCCCACCAGCGTGGGGGAGGTCACGATCGCACCAGGTACGGTGATCTCGGTGATGATGACCCCGGCGCGAGGGCTCGGCTGATCCTTGACCACCAGGGTGTCGCGCCCGTAGAGGGTGCGTCCGTCGAGGGTGAGCCGAAAGTAGATCGAGTACCCGGGCACCGTGTTGACCTTGACCTCGCCCTCCCCCACCAGGTCAAAGCCGCGGTAGCGACGCGAGAGCTCCTCGATGCGATGGGCGGCGTACAGGGGCAGCTCGGCCGTCGAACTGCCCCTGTAGGGCGCAAGCGCAAGCGGTGCCACCGCGAACAGGTCCTGCAGGCGCCCGCGGCGGTAGCGCACGATGCGCACCAGCTCCCCCGGCGCCGGCGCCGTGCGGTACAGACCGCGGTAATGGAAGCCAAACGGCGTGCCCCCCCCATGGGAATAGGTTGCGTCCAACAGGCTCAGGGCAGCGCCGGCCAGCAGGGCGACGCCTCCCACGGCCGCGACGATGAGCAGGCGGCGCGCCGTGTGCGAGCGGGCGCGCCAGCCTGGGGCCAGGAGCTGACCGAGCGTGGGCCCGTACTCGGGCTTGACGGGCAGGGCGCTCACAGCGGGGGCCAGTGTAGGAGCGCCGGCCGGTGGCCGCGCACGCCCGCGAACGGCGGTCCGCCTCCTACTGCCCGATGGAGAACATGGACTCCAGGTCGTGGCGCGAGAAGGCCGCAAAGGCGACCATGGTCTGCGTCCGCGCGACTCCCGCGAGCTGCCGATCTGGCCGGCGATGACCTCAGCCAGTTGCTCATGATGGTGGACGCGCACGATGGCCACGAAGTCCCACGGGCCGGTGACCGAGTAGGCCTCGGCCACGCCCTCGATGTCGGCCAGGGCGCCCCCGAGCGTGGCCAGGTCACTGCGCTGCGCCTCGATGAGCACGACGGCGTGAGTCATGGCGCGTGGCTGTCCGGCTCGACCTGCGCGTCGAGGCGTTCCCCACGGCGCGCGTCGCGCAGCTCGTGGGCGAGCCCGAAGCCCACGGCGACGCCCACCAGCATGCTCAGGCGCGTCTCCTCGGCCACGAGGGTGCGCACGGCCGTCTCGCGCTCCTGGCCATCCTCGGTCATGGAGACGCGGGCCACCTCGCTGTCGTGCGCGGATCCGAACCAGCCCCCCGACGACAGCGCCTCGGTCAGCACCCGGTGCAGGCTGGGCGCCGCGTGGGTGACCACCTCCTGGGCGTGGGCGAGACGCTCGGGCTGCTGCAGGACGGCGACGGCGGCGTCCACCTCGGCGGCAGTGTAGGGAGCATCGGCCACGCATCGGTCATCATAGGGCTGGTGCCCGTGCGCCTGACGTCCCTGTCCCACGGCGCCGGCTGCGGCTGCAAGCTCCCGCCCGCCGCGCTCGGACCGATCATCGACAGCCTGGCTTCGCCCAGCGATCCAAACCTGCTGGTGGGGTCGGCGACCGTCGACGACGCGGCCGTGTACCGCCTCTCAGACGATGTGGCCATCGTGCAGACGGTCGACTTCTTCACCCCGATCGTCGATGACCCCTATGACTTCGGGCGGATCGCCGCCACCAATGCGCTGTCGGACGTCTACGCGATGGGCGGTCGGCCGCTGACGGCCCTGAACCTGGTGGCTTTCCCGCTGGAGCGGCTGGGGCGCGACGTGCTGACCGAGATCCTGCGCGGCGGACAGGATGCCGTGTCGGCCGCGGGCGCGTCGATCGTGGGCGGGCACTCGATCGACGACGCCGAGCCGAAGTACGGACTCGCGGTGACCGGCGTGGTGCACCCGGCGGCGGCGCTCACCAACGCCGGCGGCATGGCGGGCGATGTGCTCGTCTTGTCAAAGCCACTCGGAGCCGGGGTCACGGCCACGGCCGCCAAGCGGGCCCTCGCCCCGGCCGGGCTCGTGGAGCGAGCCACGGAGGTCATGTGCCAGCTCAACGACGGCGCCGCCACGGCGGCGCGCAGAGCCGGCGCGCACGCGCTCACCGATGTCACCGGCTTCGGACTGCTCGGACACGTGCACGAGCTGGCCGGCGCCTCGGGGCTGGCCGCCCAGATCCACGCCGGGGAGATTCCCGCCATCGACGGTGTGCTCGAGCTGCTCGAAAGCGACGCCGACGTGGTCGCCGGAGGAACCCGACGCAACCGCGACTGGGCCGAGACCTTCACGCGCTTTGCCGACGCCGTCACGCCGGCGCAACGGTGGCTGGCCTGCGACGCGATGACGTCGGGCGGGCTGCTGGCGGCCGTACCCGCCGATCGCGCGTCTGCCGCCCAGGGCGTGCCGCTGGGTCGCCTGGTGGCAGGCCAGCCCGGCTCGATCAGCGTGACCTAGCGATCCGGCGTGCGGCTTGCGCGGTCGCCGGCGAGGGGCCGCAGGCTGGCGACGCAACTGGCTCAGCGAGGATGGGCGCGGTGCAGGCCCGCGCCCAGCAGCAGCCCGAGCAGGCCGCCCACCGGCCCCGCGACCCAGCTCACCTCGATGCCGCGCGCCAGCGGCATGGCCAGGAGCACCGCCGCGAAGACGAGCACGGCGAGCAGGTCGCCGTCGTAGTAGGCGTGCGACCGCGCGGCCTGCAGGTCGGGGACGACCCAGGCGGCGAGCAGGGCCAGAGCGGCCGCGTTGGCGCCGGTGAGCACCGGAGTCGGGTCGACGGCTAGCTCCGCGGCGGCCCCGGCCGCTCCCGCGGCCAGGAACACGACCACGAGCACTAACGGGCCGTGGCGGCGCTCCAGCAGCCAGCCAAAGAGGGCCACCGCCACCAGGCAGACGAACATGTACAGCCCGCTGAAGTACTCAAACTGGGAGACCAGGAGCCTCCACCATTGGCCGTGCAGGGGCCCCAGGATGGCCAGAGCGGTAAAGGAGAGCAAGCCGGCCTGGGTGAGCACCCACACGACGCAGCTGGCCGCGACGATGGCGCCGGTTGCGTAGGGCGAGGAGTCGGCTCGGATCCCGGGGATCTCCCCGGGACGCAGACGTCCCAGCGAGGAGGGCACCCGGGGGCGGCCCTGGGTCCCCGGGCCCTCGCGGGGAAGCTTGGGCGCGCGGCGGCGCAGCCGATTCCCGCAGTAGGGGCACTCGGTGATGTACGGGCTGACCTCGGCGCCGCATTGCTTGCAGACGACGAACAGATCCGCACCCGGGGACATCCTGGTGGCCATTCTACGGCGGTGCAGCGCCTCCACGCCCCGTTTGCCCTCGGATACAGTCCCCGGCGGCGAAGGCGTTGCTCTGACGAGACCGTGGAGGTGCTCATCGATGGATCTGGGTTACGACGGAAAGCTCTACATCCTGGCCTTCGACCACCGCGGGTCGTTCCAGAAGAAGATGTTCGGCATCGAGGGCGATCCCGATCCCGATCAGGCACGGACGATCGGCGACGCCAAGCACCTGATCTTCGAGGGCATGCTGCGTGCCGTGGACATGGGCGCCCAGGCCGGCGCGACCGGCGTGCTCGTCGACGAGCAGTTCGGCGGCGACGTCCCCGAGCAGGCCCGGGCCAGCGCCCTCAAGCTCGCAATGCCGGTGGAGAAGAGCGGTCAGGACACCTTCGACTTCGAGTACGGCGATGACTTCGGCGCCCACGTCGAGCGCTTCGATCCGGACTTCTCCAAGGTGCTCGTGCGGCTGAACGCAGACGGGGACGCGCAGGCCAATCGCGACCAGCTGCGCAAGCTGCGCCGGCTGTCGGACTGGCTGCATGAGCACGATCGGCGCTTTCTGTTCGAGCTGCTCGTGCCCGCCCTGCCCGAGCAGCTCGAGTCGGTCGGCGGCGAGGAGGATCGCTACGAGGCCGAGCTGCGTCCGGAGCTGATGCGCCGCGCTATCGCCGCCGCCCAGGAAGCGGGCATCGAGGTCGACGTATGGAAGATCGAGGGAGTGCAGGCGAGCTCTGACTGCGAGATGCTGGTCTCCCAGGCCCGCAGCGGCGGTCGCGACGGAGTGGTGTGCGTGCTGCTCGGCCGCGGTGCCGACGACGCGCGGGTGGATCACTGGCTGGCCCAGGCCGCGCCGGTCGAGGGATTCGTGGGCTTTGCCATCGGACGCTCGATCTGGTGGGACGCGCTCAAGGGCTTCCTCGCCGGCGATCTCCCGCGCGAGGACGCCGCTCTCAAGATCGCCGAGAACTACCTGCGCTTCATCGACGTCTACGAGCGCGCCGAGCGCGCAGTGTCAAATCCGGCCTGACTCGGCCACACGCCTTCCGGGGCGTCGATAACGGGGGCCGCTAGGAAGGCCTCGGCCGGCGGCAAGCGACGGAGGGCGGCGCGTCTGCGCCAGGGCAGAGTTATGGCAATCGCCGCGATCCTCTAGCCTTCGGCCGCTATGAGGATGGCTCAGAGCCTGGAGGACATCGAGCAGGCCTTCGCGCGCGAGATCAAGCTCGAGCGCAGTCGCCGGCGGTCGCTGATCCGCAGCACCGAGAATCGCTCGTTCAGGCGCGATGTCGACCGGCGTCACAAGCGCGGCTCGATGCGCTTTGCGATGCTCGTGCTCACCCTGGTGCTCACGGCGGTGGTCGTCACCGTGGTGATGTTCCGCACCCTCTACGTGCTGCTGGGCTAGGTCTGGCGCCGGGCGCGGGCCAGGCCCAGCGGCCGGGATCGGAGAAGGCCTAGGGGCTCTCGCCCAGCTCGCGCAACGCCTGGTCGACGTCGGCACCCTCGGCGGTGACGGACCCTCGCTGGCTCTGGATCTCGGTGTAGATCTCGGTGCGGAACACGGGCACGTCCTGGGGCGCCTGGATTCCGATGCGGACCTTGTCTCCCATGACCGAGAGCACCGAGATCTCGATGTCGTCGCCGATCATGATGCTCTGGTTGGACTTACGCGTCAAAACCAGCATGTCTAACCCCTAGTGTCTAAGTGTCGCCGACAGACCGTGCGCCCCAGCTGCTCTCCGCGACCGTCCGCGACCGACGCAACCTCGTCGAGCATAGATGCTCGGCCAGCGTCGTTCGCCGGGTCAGCGCCAACCCGCAGAGCTCGCGGCAATCTCCCGAGACCTGGCGCCCTGAAAGCTGCTCGCTGTCCAGGCGCACCCGGGCGATGCGCTAGTCTCCCGGACCGTCGATGGCTCGTAGATCGCTTCGCCCGCACCTCAACCAGATACGCGGCTGGGTGAGGCAGGGCCGTACAGATGCCTGGATCGCGCACCAGCTCGAGGTGACCGTTCAGGAGATCCAGCAGTTCAAGCGCCAGAACGAGCTGGTGACCGGGGAAGAGCCACCGCCTGGCCCCGACGGTCAGACCGGCGAGGTCGATCTGCGCGCCGAGGACGACGCGCTCATCGCCGCCGAGCTCGAGGCCGCCGCGGCCGAGCGGGCCACCGCCCGCGCCCAGGCGGACGAAGACGATGAGGCGGGCGAGGACGTCGACGCGTCAGAGGAGCCTGCGCGACCCGTCCGTCGGCGCGGGCGGCGGGGCGGACGCCCGCGGCGGGGAGCTCGCGCCGGCGGTGCCCTGCAGGGCACGTTTGACCACGGCGAGGAGGGCTACGGCCTGTGGCTGGATCCCGCCGTCCAGGACGACGGCGTCTACGCCGAGCACTGGGCCGGCCACCGCCCGGTCGAGGTCACGATCGAGGAGGACCAGATCGTGATTCGCCGCGTAGGCGCCGACGACAACTGATACGCATCCTGAGAGCGGGCTCACGAGGCCGCTGCGCGCCGGCCGCCGGCGTAGTCGACGGCCTCACGCAGATAGCGCGCGTAGGCCGCGTCGCACACCAGGCCGCTCTCCCACGCCCACGGATCCTCGGGCGCCGCCGCCACCGCCAACTGAAGGCACCATGCGGTGCCCCGCTCGTAGAGCTCGACCAGCTCCTCGGCACGAAAACGACCACCGAGCCGACGCCGAAGCTCGGCCACCACCCGTTCGCAGACCTTCTCGAGCACCGCCCGCTGGTCGACCGGCGCGTTGCGCAGACGTCGCTCCCCCTCGCGCCACTGATAGATCGCAGTCTCGAACGACACCCCGGCGCGAGGCTAGCAGCGCCCTCAGAGCACCTCAGCGCCGCGATGTGCCTCTCTTTTAGTTGGAGGGCAGGCCAGTCACGATGTAGGCGCGTTCGCCGGGACGCACCATGCCCAGGCGGCGCGCCTCGGCCTGCAGGGTGCTCACGCGTAGCAGCGCGGCACGATGGGCCCTGAGCGCCGCATTGCTGCGCTCCATCTGGCTCACCACCGCACGCTGCGCGCGCGCCTCGCGCCAGGTGGACACCCACGACAGCCCGGCGCTGGCGTACAGATAGAACAGGACACACAGCACGCTGAGCATGGCCAGTCGACCGACTCGATCCCAGCGTACGCGAGCGGGCGCAGCACGGCGCGCGGGCGCGGCTGCTCCGGGCCGGCGGGTCCGAGGGCGCGCAGGCGCGGAGGCGGCGCGGCGACGGGGAGCCCGAGCAGGGGCGGAGGCTGGGGCCATCGCAGCCAGTTTCGGCGTGGCCGCGGCGTTTCCTGCCGCTGTGGTCGAGGACTGCGGCTTCGACGCTCAGCGGCGGAAGGCCGCACGCCCCGGGAAGGTGGCGTCGGCGCCCAGCTGCTCCTCGATGCGCAGCAGCTGGTTGTACTTGGCCACCCGGTCTGAGCGCGAGGGGGCACCGGTCTTGATCTGTCCACAGCCGGTGGCCACGGCGAGGTCGGCGATGGTCACGTCCTCGGTCTCGCCGGAGCGATGTGACATCACGGCGGTGTAGCCCGCCTCGCGGGCCATGGCGATGGCCGCGAGGGTCTCGGTCAGCGTGCCGATCTGGTTGACCTTGATGAGGATCGAGTTGGCCACGTGGGCCTCGATGCCCCGCGACAGGCGCCGGGTGTTGGTGACGAACAGGTCATCGCCGACCAACTGCACCCTGTCGCCCAGGCGCTCGGTGAGCTGACGCCAGCCGTCCCAGTCCTCCTCGTCCATGCCGTCCTCGATGGAGACGACCGGATACCGCGAGCACAGGTCGGTCCAGTAGCCGGTCAGCTGCAGCGCCGACAGCGTGCGCCCCTCGTGCTCGAGCACGTAGCCCGAGTCGCGATGGAGCTCGCTGGTGGCCGGATCGAGCGCGATGTCCACGTCTTCCCCGGGACGCAGACCCGACGCCTCGATGGCGGCCATGAGCATCTGCAGCGCCTCCTCGTTGGAGGCGAGGTCGGGGGCAAAGCCACCCTCGTCGCCCACCGCCGTGCTCAGGCCCCTCTCGTGCAGCGTGCGCCTGAGCGCCTGGAAGACCTCGACCCCCATGCGCAGGCACTCCGAGAAGGAGGGCGCGCCGCAGGGCACGACCATGAACTCCTGAAAGTCGACACGGTTGTCGGCGTGGGCACCTCCGTTGAGGATGTTCATCATCGGCACCGGCAGCACGTGGGCCGCCTCCCCTCCGAGGTAGCGCCACAGCGGCAGGCGCTCCTCCGCTGCCTGCGCGTGGGCTGCGGCCAGCGACACGCCAAGGACCGCGTTGGCACCCAAGCGCGATTTGTCATCGGTGCCGTCCAGCGCGATGAGCGTCCGGTCCAGGCCATCTTGGTCGGAGGCGTCCAGACCCGCGACGGCCGAGGCGATCTCGCCGTTGACGTTGGCCACGGCCCTCGTGACGCCCTTGCCCTGCCACGCGTCACCGCCGTCGCGCAGCTCGGTAGCCTCGAACTCGCCGGTCGACGCGCCCGAGGGCACCGCGGCGTGGCCGTGGGCACCGGAGCGCAGGTGGATCTCCACTTCGACGGTCGGCGTGCCGCGGCTGTCGAGTATCTGGCGCGCGTGGGTCATCTCGACCTGGCTCACGTCGCGCCTCTCTGCGGCCAGGCGGGCGTCTCCTGCCGGCGGACCGCCGCGTAGTGGGCCAGCTGGCGCTCGGTGGACAGGCCAGACCACGGCTCCCCCGCGCGCCGCGCGTGCTCGACCGCGGACTCCATGCGACCGCGGAAGCGCTCGGTGGCGGCGCGCAGCGCCAGCTCGGGGTCCAGGTCGAGCTTGCGGGCCACGCTGACCGCGGCGAAGAGCACGTCTCCGAGCTCGTGGAAGGCCTGGGGCCGGGGACCTTCGAGCGCGTGCTCGAGCTCCTCGAGCTCGTCGCGGAGTGAGCTCAGGGGCCCGTCGACGCCCGGGAAGTCAAAGCCGCTGGCCCCCGCGCGGCGCTGCACCTTACGGGCGTGCAGCAGGCCGGGCAGGTTCTCGGGCACCTCGCCGAACAGCCCAGGCTCGCGACCGGGCTCCTTGCGGTTGATGGCGTCCCAGTTGCGCAGCACCTCCTGAGCGCCCTGCACCTGGGTGTCGGCGAACACATGCGGATGGCGGCGGATGAGCTTCTGCGCGCAGTGGTCGGCCACCCTTCCCAGGTCGCTTGCGCCTCGCTCCTCGAGGAGCAGCGCCAGAAAATGGACCTGGAAGAGCACGTCTCCGAGCTCGTCCACCAGGCGCGCGTCATCGCCGGTGTGCGCCGCGTCGGCCAGCTCGTAGGCCTCCTCGAGGGTGTGGGGGACGATCGAGCGCTCGTCCTGCGTGCGGTCCCAGGGACACTCGCGCCGCAGCCTGCGGGTCAGGTCGTCCAACCGACCGAGCGCCTGCTGGATACCGGGCGTCGGCACCGCCGGGGCCGCTCGCTACTGACCCGGAGGGGGCGCGCTGCCACCCTGCGGGGGCGCGCTGCCACCCTGCGGGGGCGCGCTGCCACCCTGCGGGGGCGCACCGCCGCCCTGGGGCGGGGCCGCACCGCCGCCCTGGGGCGGGGCCGCACCGCCACCCTGGGGCGGAGCCGCACCGCCACCCTGGGGCGGAGCCGCACCGCCACCACCCTGCGGGGGCACCGCACCGCCACCCTGGGGCGGGGCCGCACCGCCACCCTGCGGGGTCGGAACGGCGCCTCCGCCGGGCAGCGCGGGGGTCTTGGGCGCCTTGTACTGCTTGCAGTCGGACATGACGTAGGCCGAGCGACAGTCGGTCTTCGCCTTCCACTTGGCCTGGAACTTCGTGGAGAAGGTGGCCAGGGCGGCCTGCTGCTGCTGGGAGACCAGCTGCTGTCTGATCGTCGGGGTGGCCTGGGCCAGTGTCTGCTGAGTGGCCGCGGTGATCTTCTGCACCTGAAAGACGTAGTAGCCGAACTGCGTCTTCACCGGACCGCTGAGCGCCCCTCGCTTGGCGGCGAACACCGCGTCGTCGAGCGCCTTCTCCTGCTGGCCGCGCGCGACACCCGTGAGCGCCCCACCCTTCGCCTTGGTGGCCTGGTCGATGGACACGCTCTTGGCCACCGCAGCGATGCTCTTGCCGTGCTGGATCTGGCTCCTGGCCTGCGCTGCGCCAGCCGGTGTCTTGACCAGGATCAGACGCAGGTCGCGCCGCTCGGGCTGGCCGAAGCTGCTCTGGTGGGCGGCGTAGAAGGCAGCGATCTGGGCTTGGGAGACCTGGTCCTTGCCCTTGACGACCTTGTCGCGGATCTTGGACGAGAGCAGGTTCAGCTTCACGCGCAGAAGCAGGTCGGGAACGGTCTGGCCCGACTGGCTGAGGAACGTCTGAAAGGCAGCGGGCGTCGGAAACTGACGCGCCTTGATCGTGTTGTATTGCTTCTGGACGTCTGCGTCGCTGACGCTCACCCCCTGGTCCTTGGCCTCGCCCTGCACCCAGTCGGCGGTGATCAGAAACTGCAGGACGGTGTCGCGAAAGCCCGCGTACTGCTGCTGGCACTGGGCCTTCAGCGCCGTGTCGGTGGGCGGCGCCGCGCCCTTGGCCGGCGGCGGAATGCTCTTGCGCAGGCCGGCGATGCAGGCCTGGAAGTCCGGGGGCTGGGGCACGACCACGCTCGCGGTCTGGCCCGTCTGCTGCTGGCTGGATACCGCGGCGATCTTCAGCCAGTGGCTGAACGTGTCCGTGCCGATCGGGGTACCGCCCACGGAGACCACCGCGTTACCGGGTACGCCACCACAGGCGCTCAGGCCGGTCAGAGCAAGAAAAACGGCGCCAAGCGCCGCGGTGCCACGTGTACGCCTCCCCATGAAGGCGGGCATCCTAGCGCACGGGCTGTTACCCGGAGCTAAAGGGTGACCGCGCGCGCCTGGAGTGCACCGTGGGCTGCTTTAGGCGGCTTCGCGGGTGACCGCCAACAGCACGTCGGCCGCGCGCACCACAGCGGGGAAGCGGCCGTTGCCGTCGCCGGGCACGCGCATGGAGACCTGTGAGCGACCGGACTCATACAGCGCTTCGGGAAGCTGCTCGCGCAGGCTGCGGGCCCGCACGGAATCGAGCTCGATGGGGGTCACGGCGAGCCGATCCCCGCGGAAGCTGACCGCGCGCGCGCCGGCCTGACCGAACTTGATGCGCGCCCGCTGGAGCGCCAACAGGTTGGCCAGCGGCTCGGGCACCGGGCCGAAGCGGTCCTCGAGCTCCTCGCGCAGGCGCTCGACGTCGGCCACCTCCTGGGCCCCCGCCACGCGTCGGTGGACCTCGATCTTGGCCTGCTCGTAGGGGACGTAGTCGGTGGGCACGTACGCGTCGACGTGCACGTCCAGGCGCACCGGCTCGGGCGCCTCCTCCTGGCCCTCGACCTGAGCGGCGTGCACCGCCTCGTCGAGCATCTGCATGTAGAGCTCGAACCCCAGGGCGGCGACATGTCCGGACTGCTCGTCGCCCAGCAGGTTGCCCGCCCCCCGGATCTCGAGATCGCGCATGGCGACCTTGAAGCCGGCTCCCAATTCCGTGTAGTCCGAGAGCGCCGCCAGACGCTGGGCGGCCTGGGGCGTCAGGGCGGCCGCGGAGTCATAGAGCAGGTAGGCGTAGGCGCGCTCGCGGCTGCGCCCCACGCGGCCGCGGATCTGGTAGAGCTGGGCCAGGCCGAAGGCGTCGGAGTGCTCGACGATCAGGGTGTTGGCCTCCGGGATGTCGATCCCCGACTCGATGATCGAGGTGCACACGAGCACGTCGGCGCCTCCGCGCAGGTAGTCCATCATCACCGCCTCGAGCTCGCCCTCGCCCATCTGCCCGTGGGCCACCGCGAAGCGGACCCCGGGGCACACGGCGCGCAGTCGCTCCGCGGTCTCCTCGATCGTCTCGACCCGGTTGTGCAGGAAGAAGGCCTGGCCTCCGCGTCCATGCTCACGAGTGATCGCCTGCTTGATGAGCTGCTCGTCGTACTCCCCCACGTAGGTCTTCACCGGGCGCCTGCCCTCGGGGGGAGTCTCGATCACCGAGATGTCGCGCAGTCCGGCCAGGGACATCTGCAGGGTGCGCGGGATCGGCGTGGCCGACATCGAGATGACGTCGACCTTCAGCTTGAGCTGTCGCAGCAGCTCCTTCTGCTTGACCCCGAAGCGCTGCTCCTCGTCGACGACGAGCAGGCCGAGGTCCTTGGCGCGCACATCACGGGAGAGCAGGCGGTGGGTGCCGATGAGGATGTCCACGCGCCCTTCGCGAAATCCCTTCAGCGCCGCCTTCTGCTCGGGCGCCGAGCGGAAGCGCGAGACGTGCTCGATGCTCAGCGGGTAGTCGGCCAGGCGCTCGGCAAAGGTCCCGTAGTGCTGCTGGGCGAGGATGGTGGTCGGCACCAGCATGAGCACCTGCTTGCCCTGGGTCGCCGCCTTGAAGGCGGCTCGCAGAGCGACCTCCGTCTTGCCGTAGCCGACGTCGCCGCAGATCAGACGATCCATGACGCGGGGCGCCTCCATGTCGCCCTTGACCAGCTCGATCGCATCACGCTGGTCGGAGGTCTCGGTGTAGGGGAAGCGCTCCTCGAAGTCACGCTGCCAGTCTGAGTCGGGCTCGAAGGCGTGGCCCGCACGACGGCGGCGCTCGGCGTAGAGGTTGAGCAGCTCACCCGCGAGCTCTTGGGCGGCGCGACGGGCGCGCGCCTTCATGGTGTCCCAGCGCGTGCCCCCCAGCTTGCTCAGCGGGGGATGCTCGCCGCCGGCTCCGACGTAGCGGGAGATCTTGGCCAGCTGGTCGGTGGGCACGAACACGCGGTCATCGCCCTGGTACTCCAGGTAGAGGTAGTCGCGCGTCACCCCCGCCACGGTGCGCGTCTCAAAGCCCGCGAAGCGCGCGATGCCGTGGTCCTCGTGGACGACGATGTCCCCGGTGCGCAGGTCGGTGAACGAGCGCAGGGCGCCCCGCTGCGGTCGCCCGCGCGGACCGGCGTCTCGCCCACCGGGGCCGCCGGCGCGCCGGCGGCGCAGCAGGCGATGCTCGGGCAGCACCGCCAGCTTCAGCGCCGGCGCGACAAAGCCCTCGCGCAGCGAGGCCCGGGCAAAGCGCAGAGCCGGCTCGTTGCCCGCCGGCGCACCCTCGCCGAGCCACGTCGCGCGCAGGCGGGCAAGGTTGTAGGCGGCGCGCTCTCCCTCCCCGCGTCGAGGGAAGGCGACGACCGCACGGTAGCCCGAGCGCACCAGGCGCTCGAGCTCGGGCTCGGCGTCGAGGATCGTGCGCGCCGCCGTGTCGGCGCTCTGGGCCCGGAACGCAAAGGGCTGATCGCCGGATATGGCCGAGAGCCGGATGCGAGCCCGCTCGGCCAGGGTGCTGGTGATGCTCTCGGGCTTGACGTAGAGGTGATGCGCGTCGTGGTCGTGGAAGGCCGCGCAGACGTCCTCCCAGTGGTCGTGCAGGGCCGGGGCGATCTCCTCCTCGGCGGCCACCAGCAGCTCGGTGTCCGCCGGCAACAGCGCGAACAGGTCACCGAAGCGCTCGACCGGGAGCAGCTCGGCCACATCGGGCCGGTCAGACTCGCTCTCCAGGGCGGCGATCTCGGCCAGCTCGCGGTGCTCGGCGGCCAGCTCGGCGGCCGGTGCAATCTCGACCTCCTGGGCCTCGCCGAGCGAGCGCTGGGTGAAGGTGGAGAACCAGCGCAGCGATTCGATCTCGTCGTCGAAGAGGTCCACGCGGACCGCACGCTCCTCGGTCGCCGGGAACACGTCGAGCAGCCCTCCGCGAACGGCGAACTGACCTCGATCCTCGACCTGGTCGGTGCGCTCATAGCCCGCGTCCACCAACTCCGAGGCGCACTCCTCGAGATCGAGCAGCTCTCCCACCCGCAGCGTGAAGGAGTGTGGTCGCAACGCGGGGTCGGGGACCTTCTCCGACAGGGCGGTGGCCGACACCACCACCACCGGCGCCTCACCGGTCCAGCCGGGGGCGCCGGCGGCGAGCAGGGCATCCAGCGCGGCCACGCGCAGACCGACCAGGTGCGCGGGCGGGGCCAGGTGCGACTGGTAGGCCACCCCGCGCGAGGGATAGAAGCGCACCGGGCGCGGCGCCAGCCAGGCGCGCAGGTCGGCGGCCAGGTCACGTGCGGCCCGGTCGTCGCCCACCACCACCACAGCTGGCCGACCGGCAGCCGGGGTCGCGGCGCAGTCGAGCAGGGCGGCGATCAGGTACGGGCGCAGCGAAGCCGACACGAACGCCCGCCCACCGTCACGGGCAAGCGCCAGTGCGGACTCGTCTTCGTCTAGGTGGGCAAGCAGGGATCGAAGCGCCATGAGCGGCGGACGTGACGTGCCCGCGTACGAGTGGTGCTGCACTGAAAAAGGGAGCCGCGGTTCGCTTTCAAGCGCGCGCCGCCGCGAAGCGGGTTGCGGGGCGGGCCACGCACAGCGACGTCGCTACCGGCCATTCTAGGCCTGAGGCCCGCCAGCCTCCCCGAGGATCAGGCGCTCCGCGGCGTCGGCGGCACGCTCGGTGAGCTCGCGTACCTGCTCCGGCGGCTCACTGAAGCGTCCCAGCACCCAGCCCGAGACGATCTCCGGGTCGGTGGAGGCCGGCCTCCCCACCCCGGCGCGCACACGCGCAAAGTCGGGTGCGCCCAGCTCGCGGCGCAGCGATCTGAGCCCGTTGTGCCCGGCCATCCCGCCGCCCACCCGCGTGCGCACCTCGCCGAAGGGCAGATCGATCTCGTCGTGCAGGACCAACACGTGGTCGAGCTCCACGCCCAACGCACCGCGGGCCGGTCCGACCGCGCGGCCCGCGTCGTTCATGTAGGTCTGGGGCCACAGGACGGCCACGCGCACCCCGCCCGCGACGGTGCGCCCCTCGGCCACGCGCCCGCGAAAGCGCTCGCGCGCCCGCCCCAGCTGCCAGCGCTGGGCCAGCAGGTCGGCAACCCTCCAACCGACGTTGTGGCGGGTGCGCTCGTACTCCGGTCCGGGGTTGCCCAGCCCCACCACCAGCCAATCGACGGGACCTCCCCCGCCTCGCAGGCCCAGTTGCCTAGCCCCCGGCCTCCCGCTCGGACTCCTCGCCGCTTGCCGCCTCCTCCGCGGTGGCGCCCTCGGCCTCCGCGCCGTCCTGGGCGCCGACGAGCTCGGTCTCCGCGTCGATCTCGTCGAGCTGGTCCTGCAGGCGGGGAGGAGTCAGGGTGGCCACCGTGACCTCCTCCGGGCTCTCGTCGAGCAGGGTCACGCCTGCGGGCAGGCGCACGGCGTCCAGGGTGACGGTGTCGTTTATGTGCATCTCGGAGACGTCGTGCACGACGGACTCGGGGATCGCGGTGGGCAGCGCCTCGATGTTCAGCTCGCGCGTGATCTGCTCCAGCACGCCGCCGTCACGCGTGCCCGGGGCGTCCTCGACCCCGGTGAGCTCGAGCGTCACCACCGCCGGGATCGGGGTATCCAGGCGCACGCGCAGCAGATCGACGTGCAGGGTGTCGCCGCGAACCGCGTCGCGCTGGGTGTCCTTGAGGACCACGGGAGTGGTCTGAGCGCCGTCGACGGAGAGGTCGAGCACGGCGCCGGTGCTGGCCAGCCCCAGGCGCAGCTCGCGGGCGTCGGCATGAAAGGCCACCGGCTCGCCGTCGCCTCCGTAGAGCACGCCGGGAACACGCCCGCTGCGGCGCAGGCGGCGCGCCGAGCGCGAGCCCTCGGCCGCTCGGGCGGCGACGTTCAGCTGGGTGGTGTCGCGGGCCATGGGCGCGATGACTCTAGCAATGGCGGGCGGGGCCACGACGGGGCGGAGGCGGGTCGGGGTCGCGCCCGAAGTTGGGGCGTGGGACCGACTGAGGTTGGGCCTGAAGGCGGGTCCTGCCGGCTGGAGGCCTAGCCGATCTGGCGGGTGGCTCGGTAGATGGCCTGCATGGCCGCGTAGGCCGGCTTGGGGTTGCCGAGGAAGTCAACCAGGCCCTTGTGGAACACGGGCGGGTCGGGCCGCGGGTTGCCGCCGCTCCAGCCGGGGCGCACGCGGAAGTCACCCAGGGTCCAGTAGGCGGTAGCCGACAGGTAGGCCTTGGAGGCAAAGACGCCCAGGTGGTAGTTGACGAAGTCGCTCTGAAACGCGTAGGTGCCGCGCTCCTGGACGGGACCGTCCCGGTTGGCCTCGGCGCCGAACTCGGTGACGAACAGACCCTGGCGCGGGTAGCACGAGTGCGCCTTGTCCAGGTAGTCAGAGAGCAGGCTGCGATCGGCGATCTGACCGGAGGGACCGGGGTACCAGCCGAAGTAGTCGTTGACGCCCAGAATGCCCAGCTTGTGGTAGATCGGCTGACAGGGCACCGATGGATAGCCGGCGACGGCAAGGCTGACGGGCCGCGACGGGTCCAGCCCGCGGGCCAATCGGACCGCTCCCTCGATGTAGTCCTTCTGGCCGCGTCCCGGGCGCGATGACAGCTCGTTGGCGATCGACCACACCAGGACCGAGGGATGGCTGCCGTTGTCCTCGATGTTCTGGGTGAGCTGATCATCGGCAAAGCGTCGGAAGGACGCCCTGGCCAGCACGTGCTCCTTGACCGAGAACACCGGTATCTCTGACCACAGCAGGATGCCCTGCTGGTCGGCGAGCTCCTCCTCGTAGGGGTGCAGCGGGTACTGCGAGCGGATGAAGGTCGCCCCGAGGTTCTTGGCCTGCGAGATGAAGCGGGCCCGCGTGGCGTTGTCGATGGCGAACCCGTTCTGCGGGCTGTCCTCCTGCAGGCCCACGCCGCGCAGATTCAGCGGGCGGCCGTTGAGGAACACGTGGCCGCCCGCGACCCGGATCGAGCGCACGCCGCTTCGCAGGAAGTAGTGCGCCACGCGGGCGCCGCCCACCTTGGCGTCGAGCGTCACGTCCTGCAGGGTGGGGTGGTCGGGAGACCACAGCGCCGGATGGCCAACGGCCAGCACCCTCTTGAAGACGACCGACGCACCGGGGCCGATACGTCGGGTGCCCACGCTCCCGCTCACGGAGCCGAAGCGGGTGACCACGTGCACCGTCTGGGCGCGGCGCGAGTAGTTGGTCGCCGTGACGCGGTAGGCCACCGCAGCCGCACAGGTCGCACACGCGAGATCGGGACGTACCAGCACCGAGTTGAGGTCCACCCGGTCCACGCGCCGCAGGTAGACCTCGCGCAGCAGCCCACCGTAGTTCCACCAGCCGCCGAAGGGAGTGCCCTTGGGCGTCTCGCGCCCGGGGGGCAGCGAGGCGTCGTCGTGGCGGCTGTCGACGCGCACCACGAGGCGGTTGGCGCCCGTCCGGTGCAGGTAGCGCCCGGTGAGCTGCAGCTCGAAGGGCAGGAAGGTTCCCGTGTGGCGACCGATCCGGTGCCCGTTGAGCCAGGCCTCGGCGCGGTAGTTGACCGATTCGAAGCGCACCAGCCAGGTCGGGCGCGCCGAGGCCGACGGCAGGCGAAAGTCCTTCCGGTACCAGGCGACGGTGCCCGTGAAGGAGGCCACGCTCTGGTCGGTCGCATTCCAGGCGTTGGGTACGGTGACCTGCCGCCAGCCGCTGGTGGATCTCTGGCGCTCGAAATGCGCGCGGCTACCGGCCCCGCGATCGAAGCGGAACAGCCACGGGCCGTCCATCAGGAAGCGTCCGTCCGGGCCGTTGCGGTACAGGGTCGTCGAGGACGGGGTGCTGACCTGGGCGCTCGACACCGTCGGCGCCGCCGCGATGAAGAGGAGCGCCGCAAGCAGGCCAAGCAGGGTGCGGACGCCGGGGCGCCGCATAGGGGTGATCGAGGAGGTAGGGCTCATGCGGGCATGGGGGCACGGGGACGGTGGTGCTCAGCAGTGACCCGTGTTGGCGATCGGGGGGCTGAGAGCGAGGAGGGTAACGGACAGGCCCCCCAGCGCGTCGCCCTTGCGGCGCACCCGCACGCACTGCACGACGGGCAGGCGCCCGATGACCGTCCAGGCCACGCGCGTGGCCCCCGTGGCCCCCGTGAGGCTGTAGGCGGTATGTGACTCCACGAGCAGCAGCTTCACCTGCCCGGGGCGACGTAGGGAGGCGGCCAGCGCCCGCACCGAAGTCACGCACGCGGAGCTGGTCCGGCAGCCGGCCAGGCGATCGAGCATCGCCGTTGCGTCCCCCGCCGCCTGGGCTCTGATCAGCGCGAGCTCGGCATCGCGCTCGTTGTTCTCGGTCGCCAGCCAGCGAGCCAACAGGCCGCTCACAAGCAGGAACACCACCAGCGCGGCCGCGATGGCCACGAGACGGCGCAGCCGGGCCGGCATCGAGGACTCTCCCCGCCGCGACGCCGAAGCCGCGGGAGGCGCACTCGGGGGGCTAGCTATCAGACAGCTCCAGGAAGCGCTCCACCGAGGCCTCCTGACGCGCCAGGCGCCCGGCGAGGCGGTGCGCATGAGCGGACGCGCGCGCCTCGAAGTCCTCCAGGCAGCGGCCGGGGTCCTCGGAGAGGGGATAGACGTGCGTCACGTCCTGCTGAGCGCAGGCGATGCCCAGCGGCGGGCGTCCCTCGGCCAGCGTGCGCGCGCCGCATACCGGCGCGACCATGAGCTGGCGCTCGGGCGCGACCAGCGCGACGGGCATCAGCCGGTGAGCGGGAAGCCTCACGGCGAGCTCGATGGAGCGGTCGACCGACACCTCGCTGCCGGCGTGCTCGGCCAGCGGCGCACGCCACACCGCCAGCACCGTGTCGGCGGCCAGCAGGGCGTCGCGCAGCGCGCGGGCCTGCTCGACGTAGAGCTCCTCGGCGTCCGTGCGATCGCCGGCCTCGGCCAGATCCAGGTCACACGGGACCCGCAGCAGCTCACTGGCCGCCACCGGACTGCCGGCGCCGCGCCCGCCGTGGGCGATGTAGGTCTGGATGGTGGAGATGTCGCGGCGACCGTGGAAGATGATCGTCAGCTGCTGACACATGGCCAGCCCCTCGACGCGCATGGCCACGGCGGCGGCGGCATTCTCACCGTCGAGCAGCGCTCGCCGCAGCAGCTCCTCGGCGGGATCTTCGGGGGGAAGCGGCTCAGAGCTCATGTTCCTGCGACGAGGCTGGACGGGGGAACGGTCAGGGTGCGCCTTTTTTCAGCGGGCTCGCATGGCCGCTGACATCGAGGGTACCCTGTGGCGTCGACGGTGCGGGTTAGCAGGCAAGACGCTCGAGGAGGCCATATGAAGCTGCTGTACAAGCCCATCGGCTTGCTGTTCGGCCTGATCGCCGGGCTGGTCAGTCGCCAGCTGTTCCGGACGATGTGGGACCTCGTCGACAAGGAGGAGCCTCCCAAGCCGACCACCGAGCAGGCCTCCTGGCCCCGCGTGGTGGGCGCTGCCGCTCTGCAGGCCCTCGTCTTCGCGAGCGTGCGGGCGGTCACCGATCGCCTCGGAGCACAGGGGTTCCGCCACCTGACCGGCATCTGGCCCGGGGAGAAGGAGCCCAAGCAGAAGTAGGCCCCGCGGGCGGCCCGCTTCCGAGCGGTGCCTAGAAGAGCTGGTTCTCCCCGCCGAAGACCTCGCTCACCGAGTCGTCGGTGAAGATGCGGCGGATCGAGTCGGTGAGCAGCTCGGCGCAGGGCAGCACGCGCACGTTCGCGGGGCGAACTGCGCGCTGGGGGATGGTGTCGGTGACCACGATCTCCGTGAGCCCCGAGGAGCCGAGATTGTCGAAGGCGGCGCCGGAGAACACGGCGTGGGTGGCTGCCGCGTACACCCGGGAAGCGCCCTCCTCGAGCACGGTGCGGGCGGCCGCCTTGAGCGTGCCCGCGGTGTCGATGATGTCGTCGACGATCACCGCGGTCTTGCCGCGCACGTCGCCGATCACGTGTCCGATCTCGGCCACCTGCTGGGCGGGACGCTCCTTGTCGAGGATGGCCAGCTCCGCGCCGATCTTCGACGCGAACTTCTTGTTCAGCTTCACGCGCCCGGCGTCGGGGGCGACGACCACGGGATCGGGGAGATCGAGATCCTGGAAGTACTGGCTGAGGATGAACGTGGCCGTCATGTGATCGACCGGCGTCTTGAAGAAGCCCTGCACCTGGCCGGCGTGCAGGTCCATGGTGAGCACGCGATGAGCACCGGCCGCCTCGATCATGTGGGCCACCAGTCGGGCGGAGATGGGCTCGCGGGGCGCCGACTTCTTGTCCTGGCGCGAGTAGCCGAACCACGGTGTCACGGCGATCACGCGGTGGGCCGACGCGCCCACCGCCGCGTCGATCATGATCAGAAGCTCCATCAGCGAGTCATTGGCGGTGACGCCCGTCTGCGGGTTGCCGCAGGTGGGCTGCACGATGAACACGTCGGCCCCGCGGATCGACTCCTCGTAACGGCAGTAGACCTCTCCGTTGGAGAAGGTCCTCAGGGTCACCGGGCCCAGGTCGACGTTCAGCTTGCCCGCGATGTCCGCCGCCAGCTGCGGGTTGGCGCGCCCAGCGAACAGCATCAGCCGCTTGTCGTAGTCGATCGGCAGGCTCGTCGGCGACGGCTGCGTGCGCGTGTCGAGCGCGCTCATCCCGGGCTGAGTGTAGAGGCAGGCCGGGGCGCCAACGTCGCGCTTGCCACCTCAGCCGCCAGGGCCACGGGGGACGCGTCCGTCCCGGTTCTGCTGGCGCACGCGCGCGATGGCCAGCGCGCCCGCGGGCACGTCCTCGGTGATGACCGACCCCGCACCCGTGTAAGCGCGGTCACCCAGGCTGACCGGGGCCACCAGCGTGGTGTCCACCCCCGTGCGCACATCGCGCCCGATGGTGGTCCGGTGCTTGCGGGTGCCGTCGTAGTTGGCGGTGATGGTAGCCGCGCCGAGGTTGGCCTGCTCGCCCACGTCGGCATCACCGATGTAGGAGAGGTGGGGAACCTTCGCTCCCGCGCCGACGTCGGAGTTCTTGATCTCCACGAACGTGCCGGCCTTGGCTCGCTCGCGCAGCACTGCGCCCGGACGCAGGTAGGCAAAGGGGCCCACGGTGGCGCCGTCGCGCACCTCGCACTGCTCCAAGTAGGAGTGCACCACGCGCACCCCGTCGCCCAGGCGGACGTCGATCAAGGTGCTCAGCGGACCCACCGTGGTGCCCTCCCCCACGACGGTCTGCCCGCGCAGAAAGCACGACGGCTCGATCACCGAGTCGGCGCCCACGCTCACGTCGGCGTCGATCAGGGTGCTGGCCGGATCGACGATGGTCACTCCCGCGCGCATCAGGCGCTCGTGGATGCGCGCCTGGGCCAGGGCGCGGGCCGCCGCCAGCTCGAGGCGATCGTTGACCCCCATGAGCTGCCGGGGATCCTCCACCGCGTGGGCGGCAACGTGCAGGCGTCGAGACCGCATCAGACGCAACACGTCGGGCAGGTAGTACTCGCCCTGAGCGTTGTCCGGGCGCAGCTCCTCGAGCGCCTCGAGCAGCGAAGAGGCCGCGAACGCGTACACGCCGGCGTTGACCTCGGCGATCGCCAGCTCCTGCGGGCTCGCGTCCCCCTCCGACTTGGTCTCGACCACCCGCTGGACGGAGCCATCCGCGCCACGGACCACGCGACCGTAGCCGCGCGGGTCGGCGGGAACCATGGTGGTCAGGGTGGCCGCCGCGCCGTTGGTCCTCTGGGCCTCGGCCAGCTCGCCAACCAGGCGCCCGGTGATCAGCGGCACGTCGCCGGAGAGCACGAGTACGTCGGCCTGGCGGTCGATGTACTCGGCCGCGGCAAGCAGCGCGTCCCCCGTGCCCCGGGGCTCGGGCTGGACGGCGAGCTCGACGCCGTCGGGCAGGTGATCAGCCAGCGCCCGGTCGGGACCGCCGACCACCACCACGCGGCCCGCGTGAGCCTCCTGAGCGGCGGCGATGGCCCAGGCGATCATGGGACGGCCGCACAGCCCGTGAAGCACCTTCGGAGTGACCGAGTGCATGCGCGTGCCCTGGCCGGCGGCGAGGATCACCACGGTGGGCTGGCTCATGGGCGCAGACTTTATTGGCCGCGGTGGCCGTCGACTGGGGAGCGAGGATTCGAACCCCGGCTTCACGGACCAAAACCGTGCGTGCGAGCCAACTACACCACTCCCCATTCGCGCTGCGCGGGCGACTGTACCAACGCCCCGCCGGCCCTCGGCGACCCCGCGAAGCGGCTACCGCGGCGCCTGCTGGCCCAACGCCGCCGAGCTCTGAGCGGTGGCGTCGAAGACCTGATTGGCGGGGGGAGCGACCACCGGCGGAGTGGGCCCGTAGCTGATGTAGTCGATCGTGGCGTCCACGGCGATCGTGCCCCCGCTCGGCGAGCGCGTGCTCTGCAGCAGGCGCAGGCGCCGGATGCGATGGCCGGCGTCGATCCACACCTCCATGGGAACGGTGTGCGTGCCGGTCGCCCGCTCGAGGCTGGCGATGGCGGCCTGCGCGCCGGGACGCTGGTCGGCCGGCAGCTGGGCGACCACGCGGCTGAGGTCGATGGTCGCCCGGTAATGAGTGGTGGGCACGCCGCGCACCAGCTCGCCTCCCACCTTCACGCGAGCACCGACGGCGCGCAGGTAGTTGAGGTACTGGTTGGGATCGGAGGTGCCCGCGCCGGACAGCTGGGACAGGTTCACCCCGAGCGAGCTCGACGCCTTCTGCTCATCGATCGAGAGCCAGGTCTTGCCGTTGGGCAAGCGGTTGGCCAGGGCCGGGAAGCGGAAGTAGAGAACCAGGCCCTTGAAGCGGAACTCCGCCGTCCCCGGAGTGCCGCCCGCGAGCTTGGAGAAGTCGAAGTCGAGCTGACCCTCGTGGGTGCGGCTGCTGGCAAAGCCCGAGCCGGCGATGGTCACCGGCTGGGGCACGCCGCCCCCGCTGACCGTAGTGGTCAGGGTCAGGCGGGCGCCGGGAAGCTGCTGGGTGGTCAGCGCGGCCTGCGCCACGGGATCGACCGCGGAGGCGCCGCCACAGCCGCCCAGCGCACAGGCCGCCGCGACCGCGCCCGCGGCCAGCGTGCCACCGCAGGCCCGTCTGCGTGTCGGCCTGTGCGCCGCCATCCCGTCAGCACCTCTGGTCCGCATGGAGGGATTATGCCCTCTGGACCCGTGGACTCGGGCCGGTGGCGCTGCCCTCGCGGCGGCCGCTCCTCCTCACCGTGCTCACCTGCGACTGGCCGCGGACCGGGGCACTCGACCGGCGGCTGCCCCCGCCTCGCTGGCCGGCCCGCGAGCGGTGGTGACTCCCAGCACCCGCATCGCCTTGAGACCGAGGCTGAGCTTCTCGCGCCCGTCGCTTGAGCTCACGTCGAGTCCGGACAGCTCACGCACGCGCTCCAGGCGATAGTAGATCGTGTGTCGGTGGGTGAACAGCCGCTGGGCGGTGCCGGCGACGTTCCCGTCGGCGTCCAGGAACGTCTTCACGGTCGCGACCAGGTTGGTCTCGTACTGCTCGTCATAGCCCACCAGCGGCTCCACGGTCTCGGCGTAGAAGCGCTGCAGCTCCTGCGGATCCTCGATCATGGCCGATAGCAGCAGGCGATACGCGCCGGTCTGCTCGAAGGCCAGCGACCGCTCGATGGCATTGCCCTCGGCGACATTCGCCGCCAGCAGCGCCTCATGCGCGGCGCGCGGCAGGTCGGCAGGATCGGTGGTGATGCGGCTGCGCCCCTGGGCGAAGGTGAAGCCCGGGAGCGCGGCCTCGAGCTCCCGCTGGACGCCTTCAGCCACCCGGCGCGCCGCCCCCTCGTCGCTGCCCGCCACCAGCAGCAGGACCTCCGCCCCGACCGCTCCCGCGCGCTCGGACAGAGCCCCGACGGTGCGCGGGGCCACCGCCCGTGCCCCGCGCTCGGTCACGCTCAGCACCCGTGCGCGCCAGCCCTCTTCGGTGGGCACCTGCGGATGGGCACGCGCGGCCAGTACGCTGGCGCCCGCCTCGAGGTCGACGCCCAGGGCGCGAGCCCCGTCGACGAGCTCGCGGCGCTGAGTCAGCTCCCGGCGCAGGACGCCGCCCAGGAAGTCGGCCGCCGCCAGTGCCGACGCCCGCTCAGGGGCGCGCACACGCTCCACTTCGGAGGCGATCAGCGTGCTTATGAGTCCGATCACCGACGCGCCGGCCTCGCCGCGCGGGCGCATGCGCAGCACACCCACGTCGGCGTCGCCGACGCGCAGCACGATCGTGCGCACGTCATGACCGCCAGCGAGCAGCGAGCGCTCATCAGCCGGCGAGCGGGCGGCCACGGCCACCGTGGCCCCGGACGCGTCGCTCACGGCCAGGCTGGCGTCCAGAGCGCGGGCCGACGCGCGCACCACCTCGCCCAGCCCGGCGCCAGCCTGAACGGCCTCCGTGATGGCGTCAAGGGCGGCGAGGTCCACGGCGGCTGTGCTCTGGGCGCGGGCGGGCGCCACCTGAGTGCCCTCGGCTACAGCCGGTCCCAGAAGTAGACGAGCGCGACGCCGGCCAGCACCCCGCCGCCGATCAGGGCGGCCAGCACGTAGAGGCTCAGCACGGTTGCCGCCAAGCGCTCCCACAGACGGGAGTACGCCGTCCACGCGGGCACCAGGATCAGGCTGGCGTAGGCCGCGAGCCCAAAGACGCCGGCGCATACCGCGACGAGATAGGTGACCGAGGTGCCGCTCATCGCTCTGCCAAGGGCCCATTGTGACGCAAGGGGCAGTCGTGCACCGCCGCGAACGCGCTGGCCACGGGCTCGGCGGTGATGACCTCGGGGCGGCGGTCAGCCAGCGCGGCGAGCGCCCGCTGCACGCGCCCCGACGCGTTGGCGCGCGCGAACAGGCCCACGACGGTCGGACCCGACCCGCAGAGCAGGGCCGCGTCCGCTCCGGCGTCACGCACCGCTCGCAGGGCCTGCTCGACCTCGGGGCACAGGTGCACGGCCGCGCCCTGGAGGTCGTTGGCGAGCAGGTGCGCCGGTGGCACCGGCGTCCCGAGCGCCAGCGCGGCGGACAGCTCGTGACGACGGTGCTCGAGCTCAGTTAGCGCGCGCAGGCCACCCAGCCGGTCGGCCTGCGCGTAGACCTGCGCGGTGGACAGTGCCGCGGCCACCGGCAGGACCACGAGCCCGAAGGGCGGTGGGTCGCTGAGCGCGGTCAGGCGCTCGCCCGCGCCGGTGGCCAGCCAGCGTCCGGGCCTGACCTGCGCCGGCACGTCAGCGCCGAGCTGCGCCGCGAGCGAGCTCAGCAGCGCGTCGTCGCCCAGCCCCGAGGCGGCACCAGCCAGGCGCAGGGCGGCGGCCGCGTCGCCCGATCCACCGCCCAGGCCGGCGGCCACCGGCACGCGCTTGTCGATGCGCAGGCGCTGGGGCGGCGCATCCCAGCCGGTGGCCGCGCGAAACGCGCTCAGCGCCTGGGCGGCCAGGTTCAGGCCGTCCACGCCGGGACAGATGACCTCGTCGCCCGGGGTTCCCGGCGGGGCGGCGGACAGCTCGAGCTCGTCGGCCAGTGAGATCGACTGCATGACGGTGACGAGCTCGTGACGACCGTCTGCGCGCCGGGGTCCGACGAACAGGCCGAGGTTCACCTTCGCCGGGGCCAGGGCGCACAAGGCGCCGCCCGCAGCGCTCACACCAGCCCCAGAGCACGCGCGAGCGCGCGGAAGTCCGAGGGCGACAGGGCCTGGGCCCGCGCGTCGGGGGGCTGGCCGAGGTCCACCAGCGCCGCGCGCACCTCCTCGCGGCGCAGGGCGCTCAGGGCCTCGCCCGCCGGGGGAGCGGCGGCCGCCGCCAGCATCAGCGAGCCGGCCAGCGCCTTGCGCCGGTGGGCGAAGGCGGCTGCCACCAGGGCGCGCAGCGGCGGCGGCGGGGCCGGGCCGGTACGCGTGAGGGCGACCAGCACGGAGTCGACGTTGGGAACGGGAAAGAAGACGGTACGCGGGACGGCGCGCACCACCCTCACCTCCCCCGCCAGCTGGGCGAGGACCGAGCTGGCCCCGTAGCTTGCCCCTCCCGGCGCGGCGGCCAGGCGCTCGCCGACCTCGCGCTGGACCATGGCCACCCAGCGCTGCACTGTGGGTAGCTGCTCGACGGTGCGCAGCAGCGCCCTCGCGGCGACGCCGTAGGGCAGGTTGGCCACCACCCTGGTGGGGGCTGGGCGCAGGGCGTCCAGGTCGAGGTCCATCACGTCGTCCCAGTGCACGGTCACGTTGGCGTGCGGGTCGGTGGCGTCATGAAGCGCGGCGCTCAGGCGCCGGTCGATCTCGATGACGTGGACGTGGCGCACGCGCTCGGCCAGGTACTCGCTGAGCACGCCCAGGCCGCCCCCGATCTCGAGCACCACGTCCTCGTGCGCCAGGGCCGCGGTGCGCCCAACCACGTCTAGGATGTTCGAATCGATGAGGAAGTTCTGGCCCAGCTGACGCTGGGGCCGGATCCCGAACTGACGCAGGCGGCGCAGGCTGGGCTGCACCGGACCGCCGAGGAGCGCCGCGCTCACCAGCCGAGCAGGGCGGCGGCGTTGCGCTCGACGGTCGCGCCCAGGGAGGGTGCGTCCACGCCGCGCACGGTGGCCAGGAACGCGAGCGTGTGAGCGACGAAGGCCGGCTGGTTAGGTTGCCCGCGCACCGGCTGGGGCGACAGGTAGGGGGCGTCGGTCTCGATCAGCAGCCGGTCTTCGGGAACCCGCGCAGCGGCGGCCGCCAGCGCCTGTGAGCGGGGGTAGGTGACGTTGCCGGCGAAGGAGATCCACCATCCCGCGTCCAGGCACTCGGCCAGGCGCTCGGGCATGGAGAAGCAGTGCATGATCACCTTCACGCCGGCTGCACGCTCACGCAGCGTGCGCAGGGTGGGCTCCTCGGCCGCACGCGAGTGCACGACGAGCGGCTTGGCCAGCTCGCGCGCCAGGTCGATCTGGGCCTCGAAGGCACGGTGCTGCTCGGCCGCCGCGGCGCCCGCCCGGTAGAAGTCCAAGCCGGTCTCACCGATGGCCAGGCAGCGCGGATGAGCCGCGAGGTCGCGCAGCTCGGCCGCGGCCGCGGCGTCGAAGCCCTGCGCGACGTTGGGGTGGCGCCCGACGGCCGCCCACACCTGCGGGAAGGCCTCGGCGGCGGCGATGGCGGCCCGCCCGCTGGTCGCGTCCATGCCGATGGTGAGCATGCGGATGACTCCCGCCGCCTCGGCGCCGGCCACCAGGTCTGCGTCGGGCGGCGTGCACCGATCGAGGTGGGTGTGACTGTCGATCACGGGGCCGGGGCGCGCTCGAGCTTGGGAAAGAGCGGCGCCAGCGACCGGATCGGGCCGCCGCCACCTCCCCCGCCGCCGAAGCGCGCGGCGGCCAGCGAGCGCTCCTGCACTCCCAACGCGTCGAGCAGGCGCGCGGTGGCCGCCGGCATGTAGGGGATCAGCAGCACGCTCACCACCCGCAGACCGTCCACGAGCGACGCGAGCACGCGCCCGAGGTCCTCGGCGCGCTCCTCGTCGCGCGCCAGCTTCCACGGCGCCTGCTCCTCCACGTAGCGATTGAGCCGTCGCACGCGCTGCCAGATCAGCTCCAGCGCCTGGCTGACCTCAGCTCGGTCCATGAGCACGGCCACCTTCTCGTGCAGGCCCTGGAAGTCTTCGGCCAGCTGCTCGTCGAGCCCCATCGCCGGCAGCGCGTGCTCGCGGAAGCGCTCGACCATCGCGATCGTACGCGAGGCCAGATTGCCGTACTCGTTGGCCAGCTCGCTCTCATAGCGCGCCTCGAAGCCGGCGGCGGAGACCGAGCCGTCGCGCCCGAAGGAGACCTCGCGGAAGCAGTAGTAGCGCAGCGCGTCGGTGCCGAAGCGCTCGATGATCGCAAACGGATCAAGCACGTTGCCCAGCGACTTGCTCATCTTCTGCTCGTCCATGAGCAGAAAGCCGTGCACGTAGAGGTGACGTGGCAGCTCGAGGCCGGCGGCCATGAGCAGGGCGGGCCAGAAGACGGCATGAAACTTCAGGATGTCCTTGCCGATGATGTGAAAGTCGGCCGGCCAAAAGCGCGATGTCAGGTCTTCACCGGGGCGCGCGAAGCCCAGCGCGGTGACGTAGTTGAGCAGCGCGTCGAACCACACGTAGAAGACGTGCTCGGGGTCCCACGGCACGGGCACGCCCCAGCGCAGCTTGGCGCGGGTCAGCGACACGTCCTGCAGGCCCTGGGCGATGAAGGCGCGCGCCTCGTTGAAGTGATGGACGGGGGCGACGAAGTCCGGGTGCTCGGCGTAGAGCTCCTCCAGGGGCCGTTGGAATGAGGAGAGCCGGAAGAAGTAGTTCTCCTCGCTCTCCCACACGAGCGCGATCCCGTGGATGGGGCAAGTGCTCTGCAGACCGATCTCGGTGTCGCTCTTGAAGTCCGCGCAGCGTGGGCAGTACCAGCCCTCGTAGGTGCCCTTGTAGACGTGCCCGTTGTCGCGCACGCGCTGGAGGACCTGCTGCACGCGGACCACGTGCTCGGGATCCGATGTGCGGATGAAGAAGTCATTGGAGACGTCGAGCAGCGCCGTCATGGCCGCGAAGCGCTCGGCGTTGCGGTCGGCGAGCTGTTGAGGGGTCACGCCCTCGCGCTCGGCGGCCAGGGCCACGGGTTCCCCGTGCTCGTCGGTCCCCGTGAGGAAGAACACGTCCTCGCCGCGCTGGCGCATGTGACGAGCCAGGATGTCGGCGCCGATCGTGGTGTACGCATGGCCCAGGTGCGGCGCCGCGTTGACGTAGTAGATGGGCGTGGTGACATAGAAGGACATCGGCGCCGAGCAGGCTACTGCGGCGACCGCGCAGCGCCCGGGCGCCGGCGGCCCGCGTAGCCCCTCAGCGCGTCAGCCCGCGGTAGAGCTCGTTGGCCGCCACGCCGGTGAGCGAGGCGACGACGCTGGCGGCGATGCGCGGTCGGGCTCCCCCCTCCACCAGCTTGACCACGGCGGCGAGCGCCTCGTCACTGCGCCCGGCCCCCGGGGCCGCCGCGGCGATCACCACCACCACCTCACCCCGCGGCGCGCTCTGCGCGTAGTGCGCGGCCAGCTCGGCGGCGCTGCCCCGGCGCACCTCCTCGTGCAACTTGGTCAGCTCACGACACACGGCCACCGCCCGCTGCGGATCGCCCTCGGCCAGCACGCTCAGCGTCGCCGTCACGCGCTGGGGCGACTCGAAGGCCACCAGGGTCTCCGGGTTGGTGGCCAGGAGGCGCTGCAGCTCGCCGCGCTTGCGCGGTAGGAAGCCCACGAAGCGCCAGCGCTCGGCCGGAAGACCGGAGGCCACCAGGGCGGCCAGAGCGGCGCTGGGACCCGGAAGCACCTCGACGGGCAGGCCCGCCGACACGCAGGCGCGCACCAGCACGAAGCCCGGATCGGAGATCAGGGGCATGCCGGCGTCGGACACCAGGGCCACCGTGTCCCCCTCGTTCATGCGCCCCACGAGCTCGGCCGAGCGCTCGCGCTCGTTGTGCTCGTGGTAGCTGACCAACGGGGCGCTGACCCCGTAGCGGTCGAGCAGCACGCGCGTTCGCCGCGTGTCCTCGCAGGCGATCACATCGGCTTCCCGCAGCGCCCCCAGCACGCGCAGGGTGACATCTTCGAGGTTGCCGATCGGCGTCGGGCACACGACCAGGCGGCCTGGTCCCGCGGAGACGGCAGATCGGCTCACGCCGTCGCCCAGCGTCCGATCCCGTCGAGGGCCAGCGCGGCGGCGCCCACCATCCCCGACTCAGCCCCGAAGTGAGCCCGTGTCACGCGCACCTCGTCGCGCGACGGGCGCAGCGCCCGCGCCGCCACCACCTCGCGAGCCGGCTCGAGCAGCAGCTCTCCCGCCGCGATGACGCCGCCGCCGACGACGACCACCTCGGGGTTGAAGATGTTCACCAGGTTGGCGATGCCCACGCCCAAGCGCGTCCCGATCAGGGCGACCACCTCACGCGCGGCACGGTCGCCGTCGTGGGCCAGCTCGGTGACCAGGGCCCCGGTGATCTCCCGCCCCGCGGTCAGGGCCCGGCCCAGGCCGCCGTCGGGTACGTCCTGCGCCGCCCTGCGGCCCTCCCGGGCCATGGCCGTGCCCGAGGCCAGGCTCTCCAGGCACCCGTGGTTCGGACACGAGCCCTGACACGGCGGCCCGTCCTCGTCGATGACCATGTGCCCGAGCTCGCCCGCCGCGCCCACGGCGCCGTGGTACAGCTCGCCGTTGAGGATCAGGCCACCCCCGATTCCCGTTCCCAGCGTGAGCATGGCCGCGTGGCGGGCGCCGCGAGCGGCGCCCGCGCGGTGCTCGGCGAGAATCGCGGCGTTGGCGTCGTTGTCCACGAACACGGGCAGGCCGAGACGCTCGGCCATGAGCACCCGCAGGGGCACGTCGGCCAGAGGGAGGTTGACCGCCATCACCGCCATGCCCCGTCGCTGGTCGATCAGGCACGGGACCCCGAAGCCCACGGCTTCGATCTCCACGGCCGACTGTGCGCGGACCTGCTCCACGGTCTCCACCAGCGCATCGAGGACGGCGCGCGCACCGTGCAGGGGAGCCTGCCGCTGAACGCGAACATGCACCGACAGCCCGCCATCGACCGCCCCCGCGCTCAGCTTGGTTCCCCCCAGATCGACGCCGATCACGCACGGGCCTGCCATGGCGCCACTCTATATCGACCCCCATGAGCCCAGATCACGACGAACGCCCCGTTCCCAGGCCGCCGCGAGCGCCGCGCTCGCAGACCGCCGGCGATCGCGACGCCCCACCCGGCGCCTCCGCCGCGGCGCCGCCGTCCGGGGCGCAGGCCTTCACGCCCCCGGCGCGCGCAGAGCGATCGGCAGAGCCACTGGCGGGGAAGTCAGCGGATCCAGCGCCCGCGCAGCCTCCCAGCTACACCCGCTACCGGGCCGGGCGCCTGGGCGGACTGCGAGACGGCGGCCTCGGCGGGCCGGGTGAGGGTGGGCTGCTCGCACCGGGAAAGGACGGGCGGGGGCGGCTGCGCCCGCGGCGCGTGCTCGCCGGCCTGGTCGCCCTGCTGGTGGGCTGGCTGGTGCTCTCGGTGGCGCTGCTGCTGATCAGCGCCCAGTTCGAGCAGTCGCGACCGTCCGCGGACGTGGCCTCCGTGCTCGACGGGGGTGGCTATCCGCTGTTCTCAGCCACCAACGTGCTCGTGCTGGGCTCAGACCAGCGCACCAAGCGCACGCACGAGCCGGGGGCCTCCACGTCGGGGCCGAGTCGCTCTGACGTGATGATGCTCATCCGCACCGGCGGCGGCCACGCCGCGAAGCTGTCGATCCCGCGCGACACGGTCGTGGACATACCGGGTCACGGCCGCCAGAAGATCAACGCGGCCTACGCGTTTGGCGGTCCGGCCCTGGCCATCCAGACGGTCAAGGAACTGCTCGGCGTCCCCATCAATCACCTCGTCGAGGTCAACTTCGACAACTTCCCCAAGCTCGTGGACGCCATGGGCGGCGTGGACTACACCGGAGGCTGCGTGCTCTCGCGCATCAACGGCGGCACACGCAACGGTGGCTACACGCTGCACCTGACCAAGGGCACGCACCGGCTGGACGGCAAGCAGGCGCTCGCCCTGGCGCGCACCCGCCACAACCTGTGCAACCCCGGTGAGTCCGACCTGACCCGGATCCAGCACCAGCAGGTGCTGTTCGGAGGCATGAAGAGCCGGCTCGCCTCACCGGCCGGACTGACGCGTCTGCCCTGGGTGTCGTGGGACGCGCCGCAGGCGATCCGCTCGGACATGGGCGGTCCCACCCTGCTGGGCCTGTTCGGCGCGCTGGCGCTGGGGGGCACGCCCCCCACGCGCTTCTTGCATCCGTCGGCCCCCGCCACGCTGTCCGACGGCGAGGTCGGGCTGCACGTCTCGCCGGGGGAGATCCACGCCGAGGTCAGGCGCTTCCTCGCGGGGTGAGGCTCTGTCTGCAGCGCGCGCGCTGCAGGGCAGCCCCCCGCGGGGGCCTTCACGCGGGGCCGTCATGCCAGACGACGCTCTGGCCGGCGCAGAGCGCCAGCCGGTTCCTCTACGCTGGCCGCAGTCATGCGCCGCAGGCTCACGTCCACGATGATCGGCGCGCTGGCCGTGCTGGCCCTCGCCGTGCCCGCCGCCGCTCCGGCCGCCACTGGCTCGCTGTACTCCGGGCCCGGGCCCCGGCCCGGACCCGACATCCTCTATGCGCCCCTGGCCGACGCCCCCCAGCTCGACAACGCTCCGGGCGGCATCTGGCGGGCGGCCCCGATCATGGTCTCCGGCGCCTCGGCCTACCGCAGCGGGGAGTTCCTCTATCAGGACTTCCTCTACGACGACCACGGGGCCCGGGAGCAGCGCGACCCCGGCGACGGGCGCCTGTCGCCCGGCGGCAACTCGTCGGCGGCCGATTCGTTCTCCGCGCCCAACGGCACCTACACCTATCCGAAGGACCCGCGCTACGCGAACAACGCCGCCGACCTGGTCGAGCTGCGCGTGCGGCCGCTGAGCGACGCCACGGCGTTTCGCATCACGCTGAACACGCTGCACGATCCCAACCTGGTGGGCACCTCGATCGCCATCGGCGGGACGCCGGGCGTGACCCAGGCCTTCCCCGACGGGGCCAACGTGCGCGCGCCGGCGCAGATGTTCCTGACCGTGCACGGATCCAGCGCCGAGCTCGTCGACGCGGTGCACAAGCAGCCGGTCCGGGGCGGCGGTCCCACGGTCAGCGTGGACGTGGCCCGCCGCCAGATCACCGTGCTCGTGCCCCATACCGCCTGGGACCCAACGGGCCAGGTGGTGCGTCTGGCTGCCGGAGTGGGCCTGTGGGACACCGCCGCCAACCACTTCCTCACGCCGCAGGCCAGGGCCGACGCCACGCATCCCGGGGGCGCCGGAGCAGCCAATCCCCTCCCCGCGGCGTTCTTCAACGTCGCCTTCCGCTACAACGCCCAGGAGCCGCTGCCTGACGTCCACTCGCCCTCTGCGGCGAGCGACACGGCGTGGTGGCGCGACATGGCCCAGGGCCACGCGCTGGCCGCCTCCCTGCCGGGAGGCGCAGACATCAGCGCCTTCCACGCCGACGTCGACTTTGGCAAGCTGGCCGCGCAGACCAACGACGACATGCCCGGCCAGCCCACCGGGGTGCCGCAGACCGGCGCCTTCGACCGCATCCTGGCCTCGCACTTCGAGACCGAGCAGGGCGCGGACTACACCCAGGCCTGTGGCAGCTCGGCCGCGTGCCGGGGAGAGCTGCGCGGACAGCTGCAGCCCTACGCCATCTACGTGCCAGCCAAGCCGATGCCCCCGGGGGGCTTTGGGCTCACGCTGCTGCTGCATTCCCTGGGCGCCAACTACAACCAGTACCTGGGCTCCAACAACCAGTCTCAGTTCGCAGACCGCGGCCCCGGGTCGATCGTGATCACCGCCGAGGGCCGAGGAACCGACGGCTGGTACTACGACTACGCGGGCGCGGACACGTTCGAGATGTGGGCCGACACGGCCGCTCGATACCAGCTCGACCCGGCCTACACCGACATCGCGGGCTATTCGATGGGCGGGTATGCCACCTACAAGTTCGCGACCCAGTTCCCCGACCTGTTCGCCAAGGCGCAGCCCACGGTGGGGCCGCCCGCGCTGGGCATATGGGTGCCGCCGGCCGCTCCGCAGCCGGGCGGCACGCCGTCGCTCACCGAGCGCCAGCTGGCGTCGGTGCGCAACATCCCCTTTTTGATCTGGAACGAGGCCAGCGACGAGCTGGTCCCCTATTCAGGGGTGGTCGCCCAGGTCAACCAGCTGCGCACGCTGGGCTACCGCTATGAGTTCGACACGTTCACGGTGGGTGAGCACCTGACGCTGGCCATCGACGACCAGTTCCAGCCGGCGGCCGACTTCCTGGGCACCGATCTGGTCGACCGCAACCCGGCGCACGTGACCTATACGTACAACCCGACCATGGACTTCCCGGGCGTGGGCACCACGGCGGGGCACGCCTATTGGGTCTCGGCCCTGAAGCTGCGCGACGGCGGCGGGGCGGCTCCGCTCGGGACCGCCGACGTGCGCTCACAGGCCTTTGGCGTGGGCGACCCGCCGGTGCTGCCCGTCAAGGCGGGCACCGGTGCGCTCACGGGCGGGACGCTTCCGGCCATTCCCTACTACTCGACAACTCAGGCCTGGGGTCCGACGCCCCGGACGCCGGCACGCGACGCTCTGGACATCACCGTCGCCAACCTCTCGACGCTGACCATCGACGCCGCGCGGGCCCGCGTGGACTGCCGCGCGCAGGTGAACGTCAACAGCGACGGACCCGTGACCGTCAACCTGGTCAGCTGTCGCGGCGGCCAGACGCTGACCCGCTTCTTCCCGGGGCGCTCCGGGGTGTGTCGAAGCCTGCGGCGGCTGATCATCCACCCGTATCATCCGCGTGGCGTGCGCGTGCTCAGCGCCGTCGTGCTCGTAAACGGACACCGCCTGCGTGCGCTGCTCGCCCACGGCTCGCGCGCCTCGATCCACCGCATCGTCGTCAACCTTCGCGGCCGTCCGCGAGCCACGGTGCACGTGCTGGTCCAGATGCGCGTGCGGGGGCGGGACGGCCGCGTGCGCACGCTTCGCGATCGGCGCACCTACCACACGTGCATCAAGCGCCTTCTGCGCACCCACCGGGGCGCCCACCGGGGGCGCAGGCACACGCACCTCCGCCGGCGCGCAGCCTGACGCCTGCGGCCGGCCCGGTCCCGAGCCGTCCGAGGCGCACGCGCCACAGCGCGTACAGGTGGCGACACATCAGCTTGGGCCCGAACGTCAGCCGGTGGACGAACATCCTCGAGCGGCTGTCCGGCGGCAGCTCGTGGCTGCGCCGGATCACGTAGGGCTCGGGCCAGAGCCAGCGTTGCGCGTAGGCGCGCTGACCGCCCGGGGGGACGAGCAGCCAGTCGACCAGGGTGACGTCGGCCTGCAGCTGGTCGGTCGAGCCACGCAGGCGCCAGTTGACCAAGCGCTGGGCCACCAGGGTGCGCCGGCGCCGGGGCACCCCCCCGGCGCGCAGCGCGCGTGCCGGTACGCCCACCAGTCGCTGGCACACGCCGCTGGCGGCGTCGAGCACGTGGGCGATGCTGGGAAAGGCGGCGGCGAGCGGGTCCAGGACCCCGTCCAGGCTCGCGTCGCCGAAGCGATCCCACCATCCCGCGATGTCGGCCGCCAGGCGCAGCCCCTGAAAGCCGTCGCGGGCGTAGAACACGAGCAGCGCGGCGAGCTGCTCCGCTCCGTCGACCTGGCGCTCCTCGATGGGCTGTCCGCGTGCTCGCTCGAGCAGGTGCTGAGAGAACGCCGCGCCGTACCAGTCGATGCGCCAGTGCAGCTCGAGGGGCGGAAGCAGGCCGCCTGGGTGCTCGAGGCGATAGTGGAGCTTCGGGCGGTCGCGCAGCCTGCCCCACTCGTGCGGCCGCCCGTAGCCGTCGCTCACGGCCACCCTCACCGCCTCCTCGAGATGCTCAGGCGCGACCAGCAGGTCGACGTCGAAGCAGGAGCGCGCCTCCACCTCGCCGTGGAGCGTGGCCGCCATGCGGGGGCCCTTGAGCGGCACGGCTGCGATGCCTGCCACCTGCAGCAGAGACAGCACGCGCAGGGTGTGCAGCTCGACGGCGATCGCCGCCCTGCGGTTGGACTGACGCGCCGCGTCCACGCATGTCTCAAAGTGCTCGCCCAGGCCCCGCGGCGACCATGCGACCGCCCGTCCGCCGGCGAGGGCCAGCACCCGCTGACCGTTCAGCACCACGGCCAGACGCTCCGGATCCACGCGCGCGAGCAGCCGGTCAAGCTCGGCCCGGTGGGCCGCACGCCGGGCGGCGGTGGCACACAGGTACAGGGCGGCAAGGTCCTCCAGCTGGTGAGGCCTGCGGCCACCTGACTCAAACATGCTCTCCCGCCGCTATATTGTCACGCACATGGATGTCGACTCGCGACGGACGCAGGCTCGGTCCTCCTATGAGCCTCCCACCGTAGTGGGGTATGGGCACCTGGCCGATCTGACCAAAGACAACGGTCTGATGGGCGGCTTGCACTTCGCCACCGGGACCATGGCCTCGCTCTCCTCGCCTGCCGGAGGGGGCACCGCGCCCGCCGGGGGGGGCACCGCGCCCAGCTCCCAGGGCGTGCAGGGCACCTCCACCGGCGGGGGTCCGACCATGCCAGGCGGCGCGCACGTGGTGCCGGGCGCGCACACGGTCCCCGCCAGCGCACCGAGCACTCCTTCCACCGGCGTGGCCGGCACTCAGGTCAGCCACCCCGCGCCCGGGGGTATGCCCGGGACGACGCCCTCGTCGGGGGCCGCACCCGCATCGGGAACGCTGGCCGCCCAAGTCACGAGCCCCGCGGGCTCGACCGGTGGCGGGTCCTCGGGTCGCGGCACGCTGCCGTTCACCGGCGCGGACGTGGGCGCGGTCGCCGCCATCGGTGGCCTGTCTGCCGCCCTGGGCACCGCCCTGCGCCGGGTCACGCGCCGGCGGCCGTCCGCGTCCTAGCGACGCGCTGAAAGCCGGGTGGGGCGCAGATGGGCTCGCGACACGCGCGAGCGGCCCTGCTCGGGTAGGCGATGAGCTCCCCGACCGCCGACCTCGACCGGGCCGCGGCGCACGCCGGCCCGGACATGGGCGCGCTGCGGGCGCCCGGGCCGGTGCTGGGGGTGGAGGGCCTGACCATGAGATGGCCCGGACGACCCGAGCCGGTGCTCGACGGGGTCAGCCTGAGCGTGGCTCCCGGAGAGCTCGTGTGGCTGGGCGGCGACAACGGGGCGGGCAAGACCACCCTGCTGCGCATCGTGGCGGGCATGATCACGCCCGCGAGCGGCACGGTGACCATCTGCGGCCTGGACGCTCGCGTGCACCGTCGCGCCTGCCAGGGTGAGCTGGGCTTCCTGTCGGCGGGCAGCTCGGGTCTCTACGCCCGCCTGACCACTACCCAACATCTGGAGTACTGGGCCGCACTGGCGCTGGTGCCTCGTCGGGAGCGCCGCCAGCGCGCGGAGCGCGCGCTCAGGGCATTCGACCTGGAGGAGCTTGCCCATCGCCGCCTGGACCGGATGTCCATGGGCCAGCGCCAGCGTGTGCGCCTGGCCATGGCCGTGCTGCACGAGCCTCGCCTGCTGCTCCTCGACGAGCCCCAGACGAGCCTCGACGGCACGGGTCTGCAGCTGCTGCAGCGCGAGCTGCGCGTCCATGTCGCCCGCGGCGGATCGGTGCTGTGGTGCTCTCCCCTCGCGGGCGATCTTGGGGTGGCCCAGGCCCGCGCCTACGCGCTGGTGGACGCCCGGCTGAGAGCAGCGGCGTGAGCCTGCACCTCGGCGCCGCCCTGGCAGTGCTGCGCCGCGACTACCAGCTATGGGTGAGCTACCGGACTCGCTTCGTTTCCCAGGCGCTCGCCGTCTTCTTCAGCCTCGTGCTCTTCTACTACATCTCGCGTCTGGTACGCGTGCGCCTGTTCGCCACCAGCGCCGAGTACTTCGCCTTCGTGGTGATCGGCCTATCCATCCTGGAGGTGCTGACCGCCACCCTGCACACCCTGCCGGCTTCGTTGAGGGCCGAGCTGCTGGCGGGCAGCTTCGAGCGCACGGTGGTGTCTCCCTTCGGACCGGTGGCGGCCATCGCCGCCATGACGCTCTTCCCGGTGGCCCAGGCGCTGTCCGTTGGAGCACTGACCATCGGCCTGGCCGCCGCCGTGTTCGGCCTGCCGCTTGCGTGGAGCACCCTCCCCGAGGCGATACCCACCGCACTGCTTGGCAGCCTGGCCTTCGCACCCTTCGCCCTGCTCATGGCCTGCGCGGTCCTGCGGGTCAAGCAGAGCGGCGCCGGGTCGGCCTTCGTGGTCACCGCCCTGGCGCTGGCCGGAGGCGCGTTCTTTCCAGTCTCCCTGCTCCCCGGGGCGGTGCGCTGGGTGTCAGACGTGCAGCCCTTCACGCCGGCGGTCACGCTGCTGCGCCACGAGATAGCGGGAGCCCCGCTGTCGGGTTCGCCGTGGGTCGCGGCGGCCAAGCTCGCGGGCTTCGCGGTGGTTCTGCTGCCGGTGTCGTTCCACGCCCTGGCCGCCTCCATACGCTCGTGTCAGCGCCGCGGCAGCCTGATCGAATACTGACCTCCCCCGCCGCCGATGGCCACTGGGCCGGGCACGCGCTGGGCATCACCTACGAGGGCGAAGCGATCCCGGGACTCAACCGGGGGGCGGCCCCATCGTCCGGCCGCCACGCCCGCGTGCGGGTCAGCGACCACGCACGCGTCTCGGCGAGCTGGGATCCGCGCGGAGCCGAGCGCGTGGTCGATCGCCGTCGTCCCGGTGGGGAGCGCTTCCTGGCCATCGACTTTCATCCCGCTCAGGGCTACCGGATCGACGCGCCGGGACACGGGCTGCACGTGGTCAGCGGCGACGGGCGTGCCGTCCACCTGTCGACCTTGACCGCACCTGCGTGGCGCTCAGAGCTGCTGCTGGTGGCGCAGACGTTTCCGCTCGTCGCCGTGTTGCAGGGGCTGGAGGTCTTTCACGCCGGCGGCGTGAGCATCGGCGACAGCGTGTTCGGACTGGTCGGCCGCTCCGGCGTGGGCAAGTCCTCGGTGGCCTGCCACCTGATTGCCCAGGGCGCCGGCTTCTTCACCGACGACGTGCTCGCCCTCGAGCACGTGCACGAGCGCCTGGTCGTACACCCAGGCCCGCGCTTCGTGAACGTCCACGAGCACGAGCGCCAGGCGGTGGAGGAGCCGCGGCGAGCACGCCTGGGCGCCACGCTCGGTCACAGCGACAAGCTTCACCTGCGCCCCGACGGCGACGGACGGCTGCGGCCTCTCGGTGGGCTGCTCATGCTGCGCCGACCGGCGCCGGTCAGTGGCGTGCGGCTTTCTCCTCAGGATCCCGTGGATCCGCGGGAGCTGTTGGCCAGCGCCTTTGTGACCTACGTGCAAAGTGCGGATAGGCTCACGGCACACCTGGAGCTGTGCGCGGTCGTGGCCCGACGCTCGCTCACGCACACGGTGTCGATCGGGTCCCGGGCATCGGCGGCCGACGTCGCCGCCCGGATCCTCCGTTACCTGCACGAGCGATAGCGACGCGTTAGCTTGCCGATCGTGGCCTGGGCCCGCCGTCGCACGCTCTCCCGGCCGCAGGCGCTGCGCCTGACCGCAGAGATCGTGCTGACCTATGCGTACGTGCGCCATCTGGAGCGCGGGCGCGATCTCCAACAGGTCATGGCCCGCGTGCGCGCCGGGCGTCCGCGCGCAAGCCGCGACCCCGCGGTCGACCGGGCCGCGGCCCTGCGCCTCGGCGACGCGGTCACCCGAGTGCTGCGGGTGCTGCCCACCGACGATCGCTGCCTGGTTCGGTCGCTGGTGCTCAGCTCGCTGCTGACCCGTCGCGGCCTGTCCGTGGTCCTGGTCATCGGGGTGAGGACCTCACCGCAGTTCGCCGCCCACGCCTGGGTCGAGCATGCCGGCCGGCCGTTGCTCGCCGCCGGTGGATATGAACGCTTGACCGAGCTCTGAGCGCTCGGGTGCGATCAGCGCGCCGGGACAGCCTCGATCTCCACGATGCCGTGCTCGACCAGCTGGCGGCAGAGCTCGAGCATGTCACGCTCGAGCGTCGCGCGCGAAACCTCCCAGCGCAGCGTCAGGGCGTCTGAAGCGGCCCGCGCGCTGTCGCTATCCAGCAGGCATTGCAGCATCTGCGCCGCCGTGGCGTTGAGCCCGTGGTACTGACCGGTATGGACGTTGAGCGCGACGCTCTCGGCGCCGAAGTCGCGCCAGACCACATGCTCGGGCATACGCACCCGTGACGACCACAGATCCTCGGAACCGGCCTCCGCGGCGCCTGCGGGCTGGTCGGCTGACGGACGCACCGGACGCCGAGGCTAGGACTGCGACGGCGCCTGGTTCTTGGTGTCAGACTGCGCCGCGGGCTTGGTGTCCTTCTTGGCGGACTCCGACGACGACCCCGAACCGCCAGACGAGCCGTCTGTCGATCCGCTGTCCGAGGTCTTGGACGACCCGTTGCTCGAGTCCTTGGACGCCTTCTGGGCGTCGCCCTCGGCCTGACTCTCGCGCTGGCGGTTGCGAGTCCCGTAATCGGTGTTGTAGAAGCCCTTGCCCTTGAAGTGGACGGCCGGCGAATGCAGCACGCGGAACACCGGCACCCCGGTCTCGGGGTCGTGCGTCAGGGCGTCGTCCGCGAAGCGCTGCACGATGTCAAAGGTGGTTCCGTCGGGCCGACGGTACTCATAGATGGGCATCGCGGGGCCCAGTATAGGAGCGTGCCTGGCGCGCCCCGAGACGCGCCGAGCGGGACCGGGCGCCGAAGACTCCGCCACCGAGCCGGCGGCGGAGTCCGCGCCGTCCGGCTAGGTGGCCGGAGCCGGAGGACTGGTCGTCGAGCTGTAGTCGAACTCCTCCTCGGCGCCGAACAGCTTGTCGAGCAGCTTGGAGCGCAGGTCTGCGCTCACCGCCACGGCGAGCACGGCGCCCACCAGGCCGATGGCCAGCAGGCCCGCCACGCCACCGCCGCCGCGGCGCTTCTTCTTCGACCCTTGGCTCAGGGCCTCGCCGGCCGCTCTGAGCGAGTTGGCCGTATCGCGCAGCTCGCGCTGCAGCTTCTTGTCGTCCATCAGGGCCTTCGCCGGCGCCTTGCCGTTGTTCAGGCGGCCGTAGGCGTTGCGGGCCGACCCGTAGGCCGACATGATGTTCTCGCGCAGCTCCTGGTCCTGCAGGAGACGCTGCAGGTACTGATTCTCGCGCGCCGCCTGCGCGGCGTTGCCGGCCTTCGTAACCTTGTCCTTCGCTGCCATATGGGCCACCTCTGCTCCGCTTGCAGGTTCGGCCGGACTATACCCCCGATCACGCCTTCGGGCCACTCGCGCGTAAGGCCGCCACGGTGGGGCCCTGCCTCTTGGTCGAGTGCGCTAAGGCGCGGCGGCAGGTGCTGCGGCGGCGGGCTCGGGCACGGCGCGGGCACTGCGACGCCTCAGGACAGGCTCCCGAGGATCGTCCTTGAGCGCCGCCGCAAGCACCTGCCCGATCTCGCTGACCCACACAAAGCTCAGATGCCGAAGCAGGTGCTCAGGGATCTCCTCGATGTCCGCGGCGTTGCGATCGGGCGCGACGATCGTGCGTATGCCGTTGCGCTGCGCGGCCAGCGCCTTCTCCTTGAGCCCGCCGATGGGCAGCACCTGACCGGTGAGCGTGATCTCGCCCGTCATGGCCAGGTCATCGCGGATGGCTCGATCGCTGATCAGTGAGGTGAGGGCCGTGGCCATGGTGATGCCGGCGCTGGGTCCATCCTTCGGAGTGGCCCCGGCGGGCACGTGCACGTGCAGATCGTGGGTGGCAAACCAATTCTCGGGCAGGTCGGGAGCGAGGCTCCTGGCGTGCCCGCGAACATAGGAGAGCGCCGCCTGAGCCGACTCGCGCATGACATCGCCCAGCTGCCCGGTGATGGTCAACCGGCCGCTGCCGGGCATCGAGGTGGCCTCGATGAACAGCACGTCTCCGCCGGCCGGCGTCCAGGCCAGGCCGGTGGCCACGCCGGGCTCGCGCGTGCGGCGTTTGGTCTCGGTGAAGAAACGCTGGCGCCCGAGCAGCTCGCGCGCGCGCCGCTCGGTGATGTTCACCCGGGGCGCCGGGCGCCGCACGGGGCCGTCGAGGCGCTCGGCGACCTCACGCGCGATCTTGCGAGCCACCGCACCGATCTGGCGCTCGAGGTTGCGTACTCCCGCCTCACGCGTGTAGTCCGAGATGATCGCCTTCAGCGCCGCGTCGGAGATCGTCAGCTTGGAGCGCTTGAGCCCGTTGCGCTGCACCTGGCGCGGCACCAGGTAGCGGCGGGCGATCTGAAGCTTCTCAGCCTCGGTGTAGCCGGCCAGCTCGATGACCTCCATGCGGTCGCGCAGCGGACCCGGGATCGTGTCCAGGGTGTTCGCGGTGGTGACGAACATGACGCCCGACAGGTCGAAGGGAACGTCGAGGTAGTGATCGCGAAAGTCGGCGTTCTGCTCGGGGTCGAGCACCTCGAGCATCGCGCTCGCCGGATCGCCGCGGTAGTCGCTTCCCAGCTTGTCGATCTCGTCGATCATGAACAGCGGGTTGCGCGAGCCCGCGTCGCGCAGCGCCCTGACGATGGTCCCGGGCATGGCCCCGATATACGTGCGTCGGTGCCCGCGGATCTCGGCCTCGTCGCGCACGCCTCCGACGCTGATGCGCTGGAAGTTGCGTCCCAGGGCTCGCGCGATGGAGCGCCCCAGTGATGTCTTACCGACCCCGGGTGGTCCCACGAAGCACAGGATCGATCCGTGCGCGTCGGGCTTGAGCCGGCGTACGGCGAGGAACTCGAGGATGCGCTGCTTGACCTGATCGATGTCGTAGTGATCCTCGTCGAGCACCGCACGCGCCTGAATCAGGTCGAGATCGTCCACGGTCTGCCGGTCCCAGGGCAGGCCCACGATCCACTCCAGCCACGAGCGGATCACGCCGTGCTCGGCCGCGGCCGGCGGCAACCGGGCCAGCCGCGAAAGCTCGCGATCGACCTGACGGCGTACGACCTCGGGCAGCTCGATCGCGTCCAGCTGCTGGCGCAGCTCGCTGGCCTCGGCCTCCATCTCGTCGGCCTCGCCGAGCTCCTCCTGGATCGCCTTGAGCTGCTGGCGCAGGAAGTACTCGCGCTGGGACTTGTCAAGCTCGGACTGGACCTGGGACTGGATGCGCGAGCCGATGGAGATCACGTCGAGCTCGCGGGCCAGGATCTCCGACAGGCGGCGCAGGCGCAGGGCGACGTCGGCCTCTTCGAGCAGCCCCTGCTTCTCCTCCGTCTTCAGGCGCAGCGACCCGGCGATCAGGTGGCTCAGGGCACTGGGATCCTCGACGTTGGCGATCGCCACCTGCAGCTCCTCGGGCAGGTAGGGAACCTGCTCGACGATGCGCGAGAACGTGGCCTGCACGTTGCGCGTCAGGGCGGTCAGCTCCGCGCCCTCGCTGACCACGTCAGGCGCGTCGGCGACGCGCGCGACCAGATAGGGGTCCTGCGTGGCCCAGCCGGACACGCGCACGCGCTGAGCTCCCTGCACGAGGATGCGCAGCGTCCCGTCGGGCACCTTGAGCATGCGCGCCACCATCCCCATCACCCCCACCGAGTACAGGTCGTCGGGCCCGGGCTCCTCCACGTCGGACCGCCGGGAGGCGAGCATCATCAGCGTGCGATCGCCCCCCAGGACATCGTTGACCAGACGCATCGAGCGCTCCTGCCCGATGGCCAGGGGCGTCAGGGTGTCGGGAAAGGTGACCGTGTCGCGCAGGGGCAGCACCGGAAGCAGGCCGGGCAGCGCTCCGACCAGCACCGGTGCGTCGCCATGGGCGCCGGTCTGAGGATCGCTCACGAGCGCTCGCCCAACCCCCCCGCGCGACGCGGGCGGGCGGAAGCGCGCTCGAGGGAGCGGCCCACCGGTATAGGCACCGGACGTCCTGCGGGCTCGGCCCGCGCGAGCGGCAACTCGACCATGAGCATGCCGTTGTCAAAGACGGCGCGGATCTCGTCCACCACCACGTCGGCCGCCAGGCTCACCACGCGACGAAACGGCCCGTGCTCGATCTCGATCTGCTCATAGACGCGCCCCTCCGACTCGGCTGGGCGACGGTGACCAGCGAGGTGCAGCTCGCGCCCGGCGATGCGCAGGTCGAGCTCCTCCAGGGCAATCCCGGGCAGGGCAGCGGTGACGATCGCTCGCGGGGGGTCATCGGCGTAGGACACGTCCACCGGAGGGTGCAAGGCGGCGCGCCGATGGGGAGCAAGGTGGGTGCGTCCGAAGACATCCCCGAACAGCTCGTCGATCTCCCGGCGCATGCGCTCGAAGTTCGCGAACAGTTCCCGGTCGGGCGCCACGCTCTGAGCTTAGCCTCAGCGCTGGCCGCGGACTCACGACGTCCGTGCCTGAGAAGCTTTGCTCGGTGACCTCGCTGCAGACCGTGACCGCCGTCCTGGGCGGCCTGCTCATGGTGGGGGCGCTGGCCTCGGGGCTGGCGCGCCGCTCCCTGCTGTCCCTGGCCGCGGTGTTCGTGCTCGCGGGCTTTGCCCTGGGACCCGGGGGGGCGGGGATCCTGGGCTTTCAGGCGCAGTCGCCTTTCGTTCACGACCTGGCCTACTGCGCCCTGGTGGTGATCCTGCTGCGAGACGGGCTCGAGGTCGAGGGTGAGATGCTCCGGCGCGCCTGGCGTCTGCCCCTGCGCAAGCTCGCGCTCGCGATGCCGATCACGGCTGGCCTGGTGGCGCTGAGCGCTCATCTGCTGGTGGGGCTGAGCTGGAGTGAAGCGCTGCTGCTCGGCGCGCTGCTGGCGCCCACCGATCCGGTGCTCACGTCCGCGATCGTCACCAATGAGCGCGTGCCGGCCCTCGTTCGCCACTCGCTCAACCTCGAGTCCGGGCTCAACGACGGACTGGCCCTGCCCGCCGTGCTCGCGCTGCTGGCGGCCCTGACACCGGCCGCGAAGGGACACTTCGTGTGGTGGCACTTCGTGACTCGGGACATCGGCCTGGGCCTCGCCTCTGGGCTGGCCTGCGGCGGCCTGGCTTCGCTGCTCATGCCCCGCGGAGCGGCGAAACTGCGCAGGCTGACCATCGCAGAGCATCAGCGCGCCCTCTACGTGCTCGGCGTGGGCCTTGCCACCTACGGCGTCACCGTGGTCTCCCTGCGGGGCAACGGACTGATCGCCGTCTTCGTGGCCGCCATCGTGCTGGGCGTGCGCCGCCCGGACCTGCGCGTCGACTTCGAACGCGGTGCCAACGAGCTCGTGGAGGTGCTCAAGCTCGGGATCTTCGTGGTCTTCGGTTCGCTGCTCACGCTCCACGGGCTGCTTCACGACGGCTGGGCGGCCGTGGGGCTCATCTCCCTGACCTTCCTGGCCATCAGGCCGGTGGCCGTGTGGGCCTCCCTCACGGGCACCCCCACGGATGCCGCCACACGCCTCTTCTTGGGTTGGTTCGGGCCCAAGGGCGTGGCCACCATGACCTTCTCGCTGATCGTGCTGGACGCCGCCATACCCGGCGGGTCGCGCATCTTCGACCTGGCCGCGCTCGCGGTCTTCTCTTCGGTGATCCTCCACGGCCTGACCGACACGCCGGGCGCTCGCTTCATCGCCGGTCACGCAGCCCGGGCCAGCGAGCGCGAGCACGGCCAAGCTGCGGGGCCACCCCACGCCCGAGTCGCGGCCCGCGGCTGACGACGCCCCGCAGGCTCAGGGGCAGCGATCCATCCCCCTCCCATCCCCCCGGCCCCGCGCCCGGCGCCCGGCCCCGCGCCCCGCGCCCCGCGCCCCGCGCCCCGCGCCCCGCGCCCGGCGGGCACTCAGGCGTGCAGGGCCGCCTGCTCCTGCGCCGAGGGGAACGCCCACGTCGCCCGCGTACGCGGCTCGGCCCGGAAGACGAGGCGCAGCTGCCGGGGTGGGCGCAGCTGCGCCTCGTTGGGACGAAAGGTCGCACAAGGCTGGTCCAGGTCCAGGGCGCAGAGCAGGTTGCAGCCGAAGTAGCAGTCCTCGCATGTCACCTTGGGCGCGGCGCGCTTGCTCTGGCTCCTGGGCACTGACTCCCCTTTGCGGCGGTTGGCTGCTGGTTGGCGACGGTGGGCGACGGTGCTTGACCGTCGAACAGGACGCATCAAAGCAACCGCGTGCAGAGCTCACAAGACCTCCCGATGCGCCCTGTCCGCAAAACGGTAGAAATTGCTGAATGCGAGGATAAATCCCTGTAAACCGGCATGTTCTGAGGTACTTCGATGGCGACTACAGCGCAAATTGCGGCCTCTGCGAGGCGCACGCCGGGCGGCTAGCGAGTGAGTCCGAACGCGTCCTGCGCCTGCGCGGCGATGTGCCGACCGATAGCCAGGCATGAGGTAGCCGCCGGCGAGGGCGCGTTGCGCACGTGCAGAGCGCGCGCGGTGGCCGAGAAGACGAAGTCGTCGACCAGGCGACCATCACGCCCGAGCGCCTGGGCACGAACGCCCGCCCAGGCCGGCTCGGCGTCCTGGCGGCGAAGCTGGGGCACGAAGCGGGCCGCCGCTCCAACCAGCGCTCCCACCGATACGGCGTGGCCGAGCTCGCTCAGCCCGGTGCGCCAGAAGCGCCCGAACAGCCGCCACGAACCGGGCCAGGCCAGGGTGTCAGCGACATCGGCCAGGCGCACGCGTCGCTGGCGGTAGGCGTCGCGGGCCCCAGCCAGCAGCGCGGTCGGGCCCACGAGCACGTCGCCGCTGAGGTGACGCGTGAGGTGTACGCCGAGGAAGGGAAGCGCGGGATCGGGCACCGGGTATATGAGCGAGCGAACGAGGTGACGCCGCTGGGGCACCAGCCGCAGGTAAGCGCCACGAAAGGGGACGATGCGGGGATCGGGCGGGGCGCCCGCCGCCACGGCCAGGCGATCGGCCCACAGGCCCGCACAGAACAGGGCATGGCGAGCCTGGAGCGTCCCGTGATCGTGGTCGAGGGCGATCCGGTCGGGGCGCGTGCTCACGCTGCGCACCGCGCAGTCGGTGACCAGCGTTCCCCCCTGCCCGCGCACATCGTCGGCCAGCGCGGCCGCCACCCCGGCGAAGTCGGCGATGCCCGTGGCGGGCGAGTGCAGTGCGGCGAGGCCGCGCGCGTGGGGCTCGAGCTCGCCGATCTCATGGGCGTCCAGGCGCCGCAGGCCCGGTACGCCGTTGGCCCGACCGCGGCGCTCGAGCTCCTCCAGCCGGCCGAGCTCATCCGCAGCGGTGGCGATGATCAGCTTGCCGCAGCGCTCATGGCGGATTCCCCGCTCGGCGCAGTAGGCGTACAGCTCGCGTGCACCGGAGGTGCACAGGCGCGCCTTGAGCGAGCCCGGCGGGTAGTAGACGCCGGCGTGAACCACGCCGGAGTTGTGACCGCTCTGGTGGGCGCCGACCCGCGTCTCGCGCTCCAGCACGCACACGCTCAGACGCGGATGACGGCACGAGAGCTCGCGGGCCACCGCCAGGCCGACGACGCCCGCACCGATCACGGCAAGATCACATTGCGCGGGCGCCGTGGCGCCCGCCGGCTCGTCGGTCACCTCGTCATTATCCCCGTCGTGCGTGTCCTGCTCACCGGCGCCAGCGGCTTCGTCGGATCGGCTCTGGTTCCGCGCCTACGGGCACAGGGCCACGAGCTGCGCGCCCTGGCGCGCGACCCCGCGCGCGTCGCACAGGCCCTTTCGCTGGTGCCGGGCGCGTCGGGTGAGGATCTGGAGGTCATCACCGGCGACGTGCTCACCGGCGCGGGACTCGACGCGGCGCTCGGGCACGTCGAGGTGGCCTACTACCTGGTGCACTCGATGGAGGCCTCCAGCGACGGGCCCTTCCCCGAGCGCGAACGGCGCTCGGCGGAGAACTTCGCTGCCGCCGCACGGCGCGCGGGGGTGAGGCGGGTGATCTACCTGGGCGGGCTCGTTCCCCAGGACCACACCGCCTCGCGCCATTTGGCCTCGCGCCTGGTCGTCGAGGAGATCCTGCTCGAAACGGCGCCCGACTCGCTGGCTCTGCGCGCCTCGATCGTGATCGGTGCGCGATCGCGTTCCTTCCGCTTCCTGGTGCATCTGGTCGAGCGCCTACCCGTGCTGGCCCTGCCTGCGTGGCGCAGCAACCGCACGGCTCCGATCGATGCACGAGACATGCTCGAACTGCTCGCCGCGGCTGCCACCTCATCCGCGGCGGCCGGGCGCTCGCTCGATGTGGCCGGCCCGGAGGTGATGACCTACGGCGACATGATCAGTCGCATCGCCGAGGAGATGCTGGTCGGACGTCCCCTCCTGCGCCTGGGCTTGTCCGCCACCCCGCTGGCCGGGCCGGTGGCCGCGGCCATCGCCGGTGAGGACCCCGAGCTCATCCTGCCCCTCATGGAGGGGCTGGAAAGCGATCTGCTGCCGCGCAACGACGACACGGCGCGGTTGCTGGGCGTTCGCCTGCACAGCTTCCCGGCCGCCGTAGAGCGGGCGCTGCGCGACTGGGAGACAGCGGAGACCCTCGCGGCGCGCTAGAAACGCCCTGGGCCCAAGGCGGACCGCGGGGAGTGCCCGTTAGGGTGCCCAGCGTGAGCGACGTCACCGCCTGTCTGGTCATTCCCGCACCACCCGGGCAGGTGTGGAAGCTGATCATGGACCCCGAGCGCCTGGAGGACTGGGTGACCATCCATCGCCGGCTGAGAAGCGCCGACGCGGGACCACCCCGTGAGGGCTTTGCCATGGATCAGGAGATCTCCCTGCGCGGGGTCCAGTTCCGCGTGCGCTGGGAGCTGGCCGAATGCCGCCCCTCTGAGCTGGCGATCTGGGAGGGTCGCGGTCCCGCGCGCTCCAAGGCCCACACCGAGTATCGCCTGAGCGCACGGGGTGAGGAGACGCGCTTTGACTACCAGAACAGCTTCAAGGCTCCCATGGGTCCGCTGGGGGCGGTGGCCAGCCGTGCCCTGGTGGGCGGCGTGCCCCAGCGGGAGGCCAACCGGTCGCTGGAGCGCCTGCGCTCGCTGTTCTAGGGCGCCAAGGCGGACCAGGCGCTGGCGCGAAGACGTGGTACGGGCCCGAAGGTCGATCGGCATTGCCTAGACGCCGGGTGGCGGTGCTTCTACACGCTGCGTTGAGCGCGGCGAGACGCTGAGGCGACAACATCGCTCGCGCGGCGCATGACTCTGCAAGGTGAACAGAAGCGGTCGCCGAGCCTCCCCGTGTCAGCGAGCGGCACCACCCGTACTCAGAGAGAATTTACCGGCCTGACCCTGGTCCGCGATCATGACTCGGTACATTCTCTCTTTACCGAGTTGTCATTTTCGAGCGAAGGTAGAGGTTAGGCGAGTTGTCAGACTTTCTCGACGCAAAGAGACGGGAGATCAACGAACGGATGAAGGAGCTGCGCCCGTTGATCGACGAGTACCGGCGACTGGAGGCAGCGGCATCCGCACTGGACTCCGTCGACGGAGCCACCAACAGTGGGCAGACCACGACACGGCCGCGCCGGCCCGGTCGCCCGGCGGGCCGTCGCACGAAAAGGTCCACCGGCGCACGCCCCGGTCGCCGGCGGGGAAGCGGTACGCGCGCAGCGGAGGCGCTGAGCTTCGTGGCGCAGCAGCCCGGAATCACCATCCCAGAGCTGGCCGAGCGGATGGGCATAAAGCAGAACTACCTCTACCGGGTCCTACCCGGGCTCGAGCAGGACGGCAAGGTCAAGAAGGAGGGACGCGGCTGGCACGCAGCCGCCGCCTCCTCCTAGGCGCGTGGGCCCGGCCGCGGCGGCCGGGCCCTAACCCCTTACTCGGGACCTCGGGTGCACGTCCGGCGTCACCAGCGCTCGGGACGCGAGAGCCTAGATCAGGCCCTGCTCGCTTACCGTGTCGCGCTCGGAGGTCAGCTCCGACACCGAGGCGTCGATCCGCTCGCGCGAGAAGGGATCGATCTCCAGGCCCTCCACCACCGTCCACTCACCACCCGTGCAGGTGCAGGGCAGGCCACACACCAGTCCCTCGGGGATTCCGTAGGAGCCTTGCGAGACGACGCCCATCGACACCCAGTCCTCGCTGCCGTGGACCCAGTCGTGCATGTGGTCCACGGCGGCCGAGGCAGCCGAGGCGGCGCTGGAGGAGCCGCGGGCCTCGATGATGGCGGCGCCGCGCTTTCCCACGCGGGGCAGGAACTCGTCCGCGATCCAGGCCTGGTCGTCAACGACCGCGGCGGCCTGCTCACCCCTGACCTGAGCATGGAACAGGTCTGCGTACATCGTCGGTGAGTGGTTGCCCCACACACTCATGCGGGTCACGTCGTTCACCGGCACGGCGACCTTGGATGCGAGCTGGGCGATCGCGCGGTTGTGGTCCAGGCGCATCATTGACGTGAAACGCTGGCGCGGGATGTCCGGCGCGTTGCTCATGGCGATCAGGCAGTTGGTGTTGGCCGGGTTGCCCACCACCAGCACCCTCACGTCATCGGCCGCGTGCTCGTTGAGCGCCTTGCCCTGGCCGGTGAAGATCTTCCCGTTCTCGCTGAGCAGCTCCGCGCGCTCCATCCCCTTGGTGCGCGGCCGCGAACCCACCAGCAGGGCTACGTTGACCCCGTCGAAGGCATCGTGGGCGTCGTCGTGGAGGTCCAGGCCGGTCAGCAGCGGAAAGGCGCAGTCCACCAGCTCCATGGCCACGCCCTCCAGAGCCGACATGGCGGGTCCGATCTCGAGCAGCTTGAGATCGACCGGCCGGTCGGGCCCCAGCAACTGACCGCTGGCGATGCGAAAGAGGAGGCTGTAGCCGATCTGGCCGGCAGCTCCGGTGACGGTGACGCGTGTCGGTGTGCTCACTTGTGTGCTCACTTATGTCTCCTCACTTCAGGGTGGGCAATGCCGGGGCCGGATAGCGCGGCGGCTCGAGTGACCGTCAGCCACGCATCTGCTCGATCACGGCGTCGGCGAACTCGGACGTACCCACGGCGCCGGGATCATCACGCGTGGGCTTGAGGTCATAGGTGACCTTGTCACCCTCGCGGATCAGCTCGGCGATCGCGCCCTCGAGACGATCGGCCGCCTCGCCCTCGTCCAGGTGGCGCAGCATGAGCATCCCAGAGAGCATCAGCGCGGTCGGGTTGACCCGGTTGCGCCCCTTGTACTTGGGGGCCGAGCCGTGCGTGGCCTCGAACACCGCGGCCGCGGTGCCGATGTTGCCGCCCGGCGCCAGCCCGAGGCCACCGATCATGCCGGCACCCAGGTCGGAGACGATGTCTCCGTAGAGGTTGGGCAGCACGATCACGTCGTACTCCTCCGGACGCGACACCAGCTGATTGCACAAGTTGTCGATGATGCGGTCCTCAAACTCGATGTCGGGATGGCGCTTGGCGACCTGGCGCGCCACGTCGAGGAACAGACCGTCTGAGAACTTCATGATGTTGGCCTTGTGGGCCGCGGTCACCTTGCGCCGTCCGTGAGCCTCGGCGTAGCTGAAGGCCTCCTCGACTATGCGCTCTGAGCCCATGACCGAGATCGGCTTGATCGAGATGCCCGCATCGTCGCGCACGTGCTCGCCCAGTTCCTCCAGGACGCCACGCAGCCTGGCGTTGCCCTCGCTGCCCTTCTCGAACTCGATCCCCGCGTAGAGGTCCTCGGTGTTCTCGCGCACGATCACGATGTCGGTTTCCGGAAAGCGCGTGCGCACACCCTCGTAGGCCTTGCACGGGCGGATGCACGCAAACAGGTCAAGCTCCTTGCGCAGCAGCACGTTGACCGAGCGGAAGCCCGAGCCCACCGGGGTCGTGGTGGGGCCCTTGATGCCCACCCCGGTGCGCCGCAGTGAGTCCAGGGTCGCGTCGGGAAAGGGGTTGCCGTGGGCCTCGTACTCATCCACGCCGGCCTCCTGGCGATCCCACCGAAACTGAGCTCCGGTGGCCTCGAGCACCCGGCGCGTGGCCTCGGCGAGCTCGGGTCCGGTCCCGTCTCCGGGAATGAAGGTCACCTCATGGGCCATGCGCGATGAGTCCTTTCGTTGACTTCTCGAGACAGAGCGGGGGGAAGAGCCGGGCGACAAAGCGGGGGAAGAGTCGGGCGGCGATGCGGAGGAAGAGTCGGGCGGCGATGCGGAGGAAGAGTCGGGCGGCGATGCGGAGGAAGAGTCGGGCGGCGATGCGGAGGAAGAGTCGGGCGGCGATGCTATCGCTGCCCGACGGCGCGCCGGACGTGCCCTGGTGTGTGCGCCTTCTGTCCCGGTGCGCCAAGATGGGCAGGGACGCGCAGGTCGCAAAAGGAGCCCCGACCCCCAGCGCCCGACCTACTCGAGGAGGACATCAGTGGCAACCGCCCCCGCAGCCGTGCCGTCGACCGCAGCCCAGGAGGGATCTGCCGCCGGCTCCCCCGCGGGCGAGCGGATGCCGTCAGCCCCGGCCCCCTACCGCACGCATGCCGTGGACAACCAGCCGCCTCCGCTGGAGGGGATCGACCTGTTCTCCACCCACCGAGCGCTGGTCGAGGCCACCGAGCGCGAGGGGGCCGAGTGGGTGCGCCCGCGCGCCGCCGAGCTGGGGCGCCTGGTGGGCTCAGAGCCGCTGCGGTGGGGCTTTGAGGCCAACGAGAACCCGCCCCGACTGCACACCCACGACCGCTGGGGAAACCGTGTCGACGAGGTGGAGTATCACCCCTCCTGGCACCGCCTGATGCGCCTGGCCGTCGAGCACGAGCTGCACTCGCTGCCCTGGACGTCGACCGAGCCCTTCGCCCACACGGCGCGGGCGGCCCTGTACATGACCGCGATCCAGGCCGAGGCGGGGTTCGCCTGCCCGATCACCATGACCTACGCGGTGGTGCCCGCCCTGCGCGTCCAGCCCGAGCTCGCCGCCCGCTGGGAGCCGCTGATCACCTCAAGCGCCTACGACCCGCGCCTGGTGGCCGCTTCTCAGAAGGGATGTGCCATCAGCGGCATGGGGATGACCGAGAAGCAGGGGGGCTCGGACGTGCGCGCGAACAGCACGCGCGCCGTGCCGCTCAACGGCGGCGGGCCCGCGGGCGAGTATGAGCTGACCGGGCACAAGTGGTTCTGCTCGGCTCCCATGAGCGACCTCTTCCTGATGCTCGCCCAAGCGCCCGAGGGCCTGTCGTGCTTCCTCGTTCCGCGCGTGCTCGAGGACGGCCAGCGCAACCCCTTTCATTTGCAGCGCCTGAAGGACAAGCTGGGCAACCGCTCCAACGCCTCCAGCGAGGTCGAGCTGCACGGCACCTGGGCGCAGATGGTGGGCGAGCCCGGACGCGGGGTGCGTACGATCATCGAGATGGTGGGGCACACCCGCCTGGATTGCGTGATCGGCACGGCTGCGGGCATGCGCCTGGGGGTGGCCCACGCGATCCACCACACCACTCATCGCAGCGCATTCGGGCGGCGCCTGCTCGACCAGCCGCTGATGCGCAACGTGCTCAGCGACCTGGCCGTCGAGTCCGAGGCGGCGACGCTGCTGGCCATGCGCCTGGCGCGGGCCTACGACGAGGCACACGTCGACGCCCGGGAGGGCGTTCAGGACTCCGCGGCGCAGTTGTTCAAGCGTCTGGCCACCGCGGTGGGCAAGTACTGGGTGTGCAAGCGCGCCCCCAACCACGCCTTCGAGGCGCTCGAGTGCCTCGGTGGCAACGGGTACGTCGAGGCGTCGGGAATGCCGCGCCTGTACCGCGAGGCGCCGCTGGCCTCCATCTGGGAGGGATCGGGGAACGTCATGTGCCTGGACGTCATGCGCGCCATGGTCCACCAGCCCCGCTCGGTAGAGGTCTTCCTGGCCGAGGTCGACGAGGCCCGCGGGGCCGACCCTCGCCTGGACGCCCACGTGGACGCTCTGCGCGCGCAGCTGCGCCGCCCGCAGGACCTGGAGATGCGCGCTCGGCGGCTCGTCGAGCAGATGGCGCTGGCCCTGCAGGGCTCGCTGCTGGTGCGCCACTCACCCTCGGCGGTGGCCGATGCGTTCTGTGCGTCGCGCCTGCAGCGCGACGGCGGGCTGGAGTACGGCACGCTGCCCTCCGGCAGCGACTCAGAGCAGATCCTCGAGCGGGCGCGGCCCTACGCCTAGCGCCTCGGCGACAACTCGCCTCGGGGGCCGCGACGCATGCCGCTCCCTAGGCCATGAGCGCAGCGGACTCCGCTGGCGCCGGGGAAGCAGCGGGCGCGGGGGACACAGCGAGCGCCGCCTGGCCCCTGGACGGACGGTAGGCGACCAGCCAGGCGCTCAGCTGCTCGGGGGACATCGGGCGCCCGAGGACAAAGCCCTGGGCCAGCTCACAGCCAAGCTCGGCCAGCTGGGCCCAGGTGCCGGCGTGCTCGACGCCTTCGGCGACCACGCTCATCCCTAGGTTGCGTGCCAGCTGCACGGTCGAGCGCACGATCACCGAGTCGCCCCGGTGACGGTCCATGCGCGAGACGAACGAACGGTCGATCTTCAGAGTGCGGACGGGCAGGTCGCTGAGCCAGGAAAGCGACGTGTAGCCCGTGCCGAAGTCATCGATGGCCAGGGTGATGCCCAGCGCGTCGAGATCGGCCAGCACGGCGCGGGCTCGCGGGGGGTCGACCATGATCGTCGTCTCGGTGATCTCCAGCTCAAGCGCGTGAGCCGGCACCCCGTGGCGAGTCAGCAGTCCCTGCACCGCGGTGGGCAGGGTGTGGTCGAGCAGGTTTCGAGTCGAGAGGTTGACCGCGACGCTCATCTCGCGTCCGTCGTCGCGCCAGCGCCGACACTCGGCCAGGGCCAGGTCGAGCACGTGCAGGGTGAGCGGGCGCATGAGACCGGTGTGCTCGGCGACGGGTATGAACGCGCCGGGTAGGAGCATTCCCCGGGTGGGATGGTTCCAGCGCACCAGCGCCTCCACTCCCACCACCGCGCCGGTGTCCAGGGCCGCCTTGGGCTGGTAGTGGACGATCACCTCACCGTTCTCCATCGCGCGGCGCAGGTCGGTGATGAGCGACAGGCGCCCGCGCGAGAAGTTGTCGCGCTCGGAGCTGTAGACCTCGACGCCGCTGCGAGCCTCCTTGGCGTTGTACATGGCCACGTCGGCATGCTGGAGGAGGCTCTCGGCGTCATCTCCGTGCTCGGGGTGCACCGCGATGCCCACGCTGGCCTCCAGCTCGAGCCCGATGCCCTCGACCTCGAAGCGCTCGAAGAGGAGGTCCCGCATGCGCGTGGCCACGGAGATGGCCTTCTGCGGTCCGGCGCGCGAGACCAGCACGGCGAACTCGTCCCCGCCCAGTCGCGCCACCAGGTCGTCGTCGCGCAGCTCGTCTGACATCCGCGCGCCCACCATGGTCAGCAGCTGATCGCCGCTGTGGTGTCCGAGCGTGTCGTTGACCTCCTTGAAGCGATCCAGATCGATGAGCAGCACCGCCACGGCGCCGTCGCGGACGATTGCCCGTTGCACGCGCTCGTGAAAGAGGATGCGGTTGGGCAGCTCGGTCACGGGGTCGTGAAGGGCCAGGTACTCCTGCTCGGCCTTCTGCTCGCGCAGCCGGCGAACCGCCTGGGGCACCGAGCAGAGCATCAGCAGCTGTAGGGCAGAGACCGTCACCAGGAGGGGCATCACCAGGCCGTGAGCGACCGCCAGCGCCAGGTCCCCTCCGGTGAGCAGGACCGCCGACAGCGCCCATGCGATGGCCACGCGATTGCCCAGATGCATTGGGGGTTCTTCGTCTGCGGCGGGGGGCGCCTTGACCTGCGCAAAGCTGATCAAGGCTCGGCAATTGCGCTCAGTCTGACCGGCGATGGCAATCGCGGCGCGATCTGACGCCCCCGGCCGCGGGGCTCATGCACGTCCCGGGACCCAGCGTCCCGCCACCCTCGGCGGGCGCCGCCTAACATGCGGGTCAATGGGCCCGGCCGGCGGCACCTTCCAGCTCGCCCGCGTGTTCGGCATCCGCATCGGGGCGAGCGCGAGCTGGTTTCTGTTCCTGTTCGTGGCCATCTACGTGCTGTCAGGCTACTTCCACAGCGTGCTCGGCGGCGCGCAGGCGACGGCCTACGCGGTGGGGGTCGGCAGCGCGCTGGCCTTCTTTGCCTCGCTGGTGGCGCACGAGCTCGGCCACGCGCTCACGGCGCGACGGCTGGGCTATGAGATCGACGGCATCGACCTGTGGTTCTTCGGCGGCGTGTCGCGCATGCGCGGCCAGGTGGGCACCGCCGGCGACGAGCTGAAGATCGCCATCGCCGGCCCGGTGCTGACCCTGCTGGTGGTCGTGGTGTGCACGCTGGTGGGCACCGTCCTGGCCGACAGCCACCGCTTCCTGGACGTGGCCCTGGCCCGTCCCGGCGTCACCACCACCCCGGCTCTGGCGCTGCTCAGCTGGGTGGCCTCGATCAACGCGCTGCTGCTGGTGTTCAACCTGGTGCCCGGCTTTCCGCTCGACGGCGGGCGCATTGCCCACGCGGCCATCTGGCGCCTGACCGGTGATCGCGATCGCGGCACCCGGGTCACCGGGCGGGCCGGACAGGGCTTTGCCCTCGCGCTGGCGGCCCTGGGTGTCTACGGCCTCTTTCATCGTGACGGATACGGAACGCTGACCATCGTGCTCGCTCTGATCCTCTACCAAGCCGCCCAGGCGGCCGTGGCCCAAGGGGCCTTCGGCCAGCGCATCCAGGGGGTGACGGTGGGCGACATCATGGATCGTGCGCCACCGACGCTGCCCGGGGAGATGACCCTGCTCGAGGCCCAGGAGCGCTTCGAGCGCCACACCGAGCCGTGGGTCGCGGCGGTCGACGCCGAGGATCACTTTCTCGGGCTGCTCTCGGCTCAGCGGGTCCAGAGCGAGATCGGCGAGGGACGCCCCGCGCTGACGGTGGCCGACGTGCTCGACGACGACCCCAAGGCCCGCATAGGGGTCAGCGAGCCGGTCGAGGCGCTGCTGGGCA
>JAABUQ010000748.1_pt1 | contig 75271 bp, 71 predicted proteins | sample 5560001 | NCBI WGS metagenome assembly JAABUQ01 (sample SAMN10711888, study PRJNA513371) | rock metagenome | isolation source: Antarctica rocks | place: Antarctica: Victoria Land, Finger Mt nord | collected 2015-12-18 | reverse complement strand
ATTTGAAACATCGCTCTTGACAATCGCTCGTATTCCCGCTAGACTACAGACAACACAAACTTATACTGGCTGTGAGCAGGAGGAGTAGGTGCATATCCCGTGAGAGAGGGAAGATCGAAGGCTGCAAGTCTTCCTCGGTTAGAATGTATCGGAAGTCGCCTGGGAGCCTGGAAATGATTTCATAGTAGTTTCCACGGTTGTGTCCGTTACCGCACGCTTGAGGATCAATCTCTGTACTGACTGACCGATTGATCAAAACAAGGTGGTACCACGAGTAACGCTCTTTCTCGTCCTTGACGGGGAAGGGCTTTTTATATGCCAAAAATTTATGTCCCGCTTGGAGGGAATACCATGATCGAACAGAATACAGAGACTATCACAACGCTGCCAAAGGCGTATGATCCGCAGGCCGTTGAGGGCAAGTGGTACCGCTTTTGGGAAGAGGGCGGCTACTTTAAGCCGCGCCCAAACTCTACACGTCAACCGTTTGTTATCACTATGCCACCACCTAATGTAACAGGCGCGCTCCACCTGGGGCATGCCATCACCGCAACCGTTGAAGATATCCTCATCCGCTATCATCGCATGCGTGGGGATGACACGCTGTGGGTTCCGGGCGAAGACCATGCGGGTATCGCTACACAAACAGTGGTCGAGCGTTTGCTGGCGAAAGAGGGGACGGATCGCTATAAGATCGGTCGTCAGGCGTTCGTTGAGCGTGTCTGGCAGTGGGTGCATCAATATAAGAGTCGCATTCAGGACCAGCACCGTCGCTTAGGTGCGTCGTGCGATTGGTCACGTGAACGCTTCACACTGGATGAGGGATTGTCGAAGGCGGTACGCGAGGTCTTTGTGCGTCTCTATGAAGAAGGGATGATTTATCGTGGCGAGCGCATCATCAACTGGTGTCCGCAATGCATGAGCGCCATTTCTGACCTTGAGGTTAACCACGTCGATACGCAAGGCACGCTGACCTATGTGCGCTATCCGCTCAAACCCATCGAAGGCGAAACCGAAACAAAGTATATCAGTGTCGCCACGACTCGACCCGAAACCATCCTGGGTGATACTGCTGTCGCGGTCAATCCCGACGACACGCGTTACAAAGACATCGTTGGACGAATGGCTATTCTACCCGTAATCGGACGCGAGATACCGATTATAGCGGACTCTGCCGTCGATGCCTCTTTTGGAACGGGTGCTGTGAAGGTAACGCCTGCCCATGACCCAACTGACTTTGAGATTGGTGTGCGTCATAATCTTCCACGTGTCCAGGTAATCGGCTTTGATGGCGTTATGACGCAAGCGGCGGGTTCCTACGCAGGTTTAGACCGCTTTGAGGCGCGTAAGAAGCTGGTCGAGGAGCTACAACAGCTTGGCCTGGTCGTAAAGATCGAGGATTACATCGTGCCGTTGGGTCGCTGTCAGCGCAGCGATACCATTATTGAGCCACTCATCTCGAAACAGTGGTTTGTCAAGATGGCTCCACTGGCAACACCTGCAATGGGTGCTGTCAAGTATGGTCAGATGAAGATCATACCTGAGCGTTTCAATAAGGTCTACATGGATTGGCTAGAGAACATTCATGACTGGTGCATCTCGCGCCAACTCTGGTGGGGGCATCGCATTCCCGTCTGGTACTGCGATACGTGCGGCGAGATGACGGTGAGCCGTGAGGATGTGATTGCCTGTGCTCACTGTGATAGCAGCGCTATTCACCAGGATGAGGATGTGCTTGATACGTGGTTCAGTTCGTGGCTATGGCCTTTCAGCACGCTTGGTTGGCCTGAATTGACCGATGATCTACTCAGATTCTATCCCACGTCGGTGATGGAGACTGGTTACGATATCATTTTCTTCTGGGTAGCGCGTATGGCGATGGCGGGTATTCACTTCATGGGTGTCGTGCCGTTCCATACCATCTATCTGCATGGGCTCGTACGTGACGCCAAGGGCGAGAAGATGAGCAAGTCGAAGAACAACGTTATTGATCCTATCGAGGTCATGGACCAGTACGGAACCGATGCGTTGCGCTTCACGCTGGCGACGAGCAGCACTCCTGGCAATGACATGAAGCTGGTGTCTGAGCGCATTATCGGCAACCGCAACTTTGCTAACAAGATTTGGAATGCGTCGCGCTTCGTGCTGATGACGACGAACGAGATCGGCGGAGGTGTGCTTGATATCGCCGAGGTACAACCGCAGACACTCGCCGACCGCTGGATACTGAATCGATTGGCGCGGTTGACGCAGAACGTGACGCGCCTGATTGACGAATTCCAGCTTGGTGAGGCTGGTCGCCAGATCAACGAGTTCTTCTGGTCTGATTACTGCGACTGGTACCTGGAGATTGCCAAGGTACAGATGCAAGGTGACGAGCAGACACGACGCTCAACAGCGGGTATTCTGCGTTCCGTGCTTGATCAGAGTATGCGCTTATTGCATCCATTCATGCCCTTTGTGACGGAAGAGGTCTGGCACTATCTCTACCAGACCAGCGAACCAAATCATGAGCAGTGGCCCGCTTCGGCGTTGATCGTGGCACCCTGGCCTCATACCAATGTACGAGCGATAGACGACGAGGCAGAGCAGCAGTTCGGGCTGGTGCAGGAGGTGATTACACGTATCCGCGATGCTCGTAACCAGATGAACGTAGAGCCAGCGCGCCGCATTCCGGCAATGATGGTGGTTGGCAGCGAAACGGAGATGTTTAAGACTCAGTCTCCACTCATTGAGTTTTTGGCGCGTACTGAAAAGCCGCAGTTGTACGTATCGCTTGATGAGAAGCCCGAGCAGGCGATGAGCTTGCTTGCGGGACCGGTGGAGATTTATCTTCCGTTGTCCGGTCTGCTCGATATCGACAGAGAGCTAGAGCGACTCGACAAGGAGATTGCACAGGCGCAACAAGAGATTATGCGTCTACAGGGCAAGCTCGCCAACCAGAACTTCGTATCGAAGGCCAAGCCAGAGGTCGTCGAGAAGGAGCGCGAGAAACTGACGATTCAGGAGGAGCGCATCGGCAAGCTCAAGGCGCGCCGCGCTGAGCTGGGCGGATAGCACATTCCATACAAAAATATCCTACCCCATCAGGGGTAGGATATTTTTGTATGGAATGTGCTAGACTGTAGCCTCTTCTTGCACACGCTGGGAGAACTGTTCGTTGTAGAGTTTTGCGTACAGACCACCGCGTTCGAGCAGTTCCTGGTGTGTGCCGCGCTCTACAATTTCGCCCCTGTCTACGACCAGGATCACATCCGCTGAGAGGATGGTGGAGAGACGGTGCGCGATGGCGAGTGTTGTACGACCCTTCATCAGTGGTTGTAAGGCGGCCTGAATGAGTCGCTCTGAATGGGTATCGAGCGCACTCGTGGCCTCGTCCAGGATGAGGATGCGCGGGTTCTTGAGGATGACACGCGCAATGGCAATACGCTGCTTCTCGCCACCGGAGAGCTTGTAGCCTCGCTCGCCTACGATGGTATCGTAGCCGTTGTCAAGCTCCATAATGCGGTCGTGTATTGCTGCCGCCTTCGCCGCCGCGATCATCTCTTCCTCGGTTGCATCGGCGCGTGCATAGAACAGGTTCTCTCTCACGGATGCATGGAACAGGTAAGTTTCCTGTGTGACCATGCCGACCAGTTCGCCGAGTGAGGACAGTGCGATATCCTTAACGTTGTGTCTGTCGATCTTTACCGCTCCACTGTCTACATCATAGAGTCGAGGAACGAGGTAAGTTAGAGTTGTTTTACCCGCACCACTTGGTCCCACAAGCGCCGCTAACTGTCCAGGTTTGATGTCAAATGAGACATTGTTGATGGTAATATGTGCAACAGGCTCTTCAGTGAGCACCACGGGTTCCGGTGTAGCTGGACGTTTTGTCTTGTCATTGCCGTTGTTTTTATCTTCTGTATCGAGCAGACCCGTGAGCACACTGGGTTCGTCTCGCTTGTAGGTGAACGAAACATTCTCGAAGGTCACTTCTCCCTGCACATCATTGGATGTGAGATGCAGTGGATTGAGCTTATTCTTGATGTCAATCGGCAGGTCCAGGTACTCAAAGATGCGGTCGAACAACGCTAAGGCACCCTGAATTTCGACCTGAACATTGAGCAACTGCCCAACGGGGAAGAAGAGTCTGCTCTGAAGCGTAGTGAACGCAACGACGCTACCAACGCTGATCGCGGGATGGGGAGTGTTGATGATCTCTAATCCGGCAATCAGATAGACGATCACAGGCGTAATCGAGAAGAAGGTGCCGATAAACATGAAGAACCAGCGTCCAATCATTTGCTGGCGTACTTCGAGATCGGCTAGTTTCTGATTCTCTTGCTCGAACTGGTCCTGGGCGTATTTCTGGCGTCCAAAGGTCTTGATTAACAGAATTCCGCTCACAGAGAGCGTTTCCTGCATCATTGCGGTAAGCGAGGCCAGGCTCTTCTGAGTGTCCTTACTCGTAGCGCGACGCACATTGCCGACCTTGTAGGTGATCCATAGGAAGATAGGTAGCAGCCCAAGCGATACGAGGGTCAGAAGAGGACTGATGAGTGCCATTGCAATGATCGTGCTCAGCGCTGTCGAAAGATTGGAGACGACGCTTGTAGCCGTATCGGTGACGACATTTTGTACACCGCCGACATCGTTAGAGAGACGCGATTGAATCTCGCCTGTGCGCGTCGAGGTGAAGAAGCGCAATGACATACTTTGCAAATGCTCATAGAGCCTGTTGCGGAAGTCACGCATCACCTTTTGTCCAATGATGTTGTTTAGGTAGGTTTGTCCGACGCCAATGATGCCTGTCACAATAGGCATGACGAACATAATTGAAACAAGAATCAATAGTAAATTGAGGTTCTTCTTTCCGAAGGCGTCGTCAAAGATATATTTGATTAAAAGTGGGTTGACTAAACCCAGGACGGTCGTGAGGATGATGGCGATGAGGACGAGTATGACCTGAAATTTATAGGGTCTGAAGGCGCTGGCTACACGCCGCACTGTTTGCGCGTCGGTCTTGCGTCCCCGTTTCTTCTGTTCCTCCGCATAAGCGGCCATCCCTCCGCCCATTCCATGAAATCCCATGTATGTTAGCTCCTCTTGTTTGTCTTTTTACTCTAAAGAAAGAACAGAATACGATATATCGTTTATTCCCCTTTACCCATCTTTGGGATAAACAATAGGTGTTACCCTTCCTCTTCGCGTAGGGGTCTAATTTATTACACCCTCGTTTGGCTCGTAAGATGCTTCCAGGGTCTAATGAATTAGACCCCTACGGGAGGGAATCATTTCCTAAAGGATAGAATACCATCTGTATTTTTACTTTCTAAAGGAAAGTATAAGGATTTCAGGGAAACATTGTACTGGCTATGCCAACGGTTCTGAGCCTGTAGATTTTGACAGGCAAATTCTTTGTATCAATCCTGCCAATAATGCTCCACGTAACGCTATAGAGTCTATTCGTAAGTATTCTTTGCTCAGGTTGTGCATGCTGCCTCCTATAGGGCCCAGGCTATCAAGGGTGGGAATACCTGCCTCCATGAGCAGGTTGGCGTCCGAAACGCCCCCTTTTCCCTCTGCTTTGAGGTTGAGATCGAGCGCCTTACCCTCCGTCTGTGCCATTGCTAACAGTTGGAGTAGCTCTGGCGTCGCCTGGTAGGGTCTGCGTCCTGGCGTGCGTATCAAACGGGTTCGCGTGTCGGGGATACTATTTCCTGCTGCTATCTGTTCCAGGGCGGCAGCCGCCATATTCAGGCCTCCATCATCATAGGCACGAATGGAGATGTGGCAGCGCGCCATGTCTGGCACCATGTTGAGTTGCTCGCTGCTGCTGATACGCGTCACGTTACAGGTGACGCCATAGAAGAGAGTGTTGATATTGTGAATAGCGATAATTTTGTGTGCTAGCTCTACGACTGCTGAGCGTCCTTTGTGCGGCTCGGCACCAGAGTGTGCAGGAACGCCAGTCACCTCAAGTATGTATTTGTCGGCCCCCTTGCGAGCCTTGGTGACGATCTCGGCTGACCGCGACGACTCAAGCACCAGTCCGACATCCACCTGTCGTGCGATATCGCGTAAGAGAGGTGCGCTGCCCGTAGAGCCTATCTCCTCGTCGTTGTTAAATACCACGCACAGTTCACCGAATTGATCGAAGCCCTCTTCTAACAGGACACGCAAGGCATAAACGCACATTATCACGCCCGACTTCATGTCTATGACGCCAGGACCATAGGCAAGATCGTCTTCAATAGTAAAAGGGTGTGTTTGTGCTGCACCTGGCCCATATACTGTATCGACATGACCTACGAGTAAGATACGTGTCCTGCCCCTTCCACGCAATCGTGCCACAAGGTTGTAACCAAAGCTTTCAGCTGCATGCAGCGTCACCGCGAAGTCAAGCAAGGTAAGCCAATCTTGCAAATGCATCATGATCTGGTTGACGCCCTCGATCTGCCCTGTCCCCGAATCAATGTTGATGAGGGTGGCGAGACGAGCGAGTATTTCATCTTGATATGCTTGTAGCCGTGATAGATAGTGCTGGGCATAGGTCGATGTGGGTGAGGATGACATGCAATGTTTCCTTTGGGCGTTGCGTTACATCGGGTCATGCTTCTGCTTGCTATTGTATCACAGGCTGAAGTAGAGAATTGAGAGGGCAGTTATCCCCCCCGCAGGGCGAGCAGTTATCCCCCGTAGGGCGAGGACAAGCCGTCGCCCCTACTATACTACGCTGTCGGGGCGGCGAAATGACGTGTATAGTAGGGGCGACGGCTTGTCCTCGCCTTGTCTTGTGCTCTTGCGGTCTTGCGGTCGCCCTGTGTGGCTAATCCAATTATGTCGATAAGGAGAGAAAGATTGTTTGCATGAGTTAAGGGGAGAAAATCATGGTTCAGTATGCAAACACGTGCACTACTGATGAAGGGCAGCAAACTCCGTGTGTACTGCCACGGATAATGTACATACGGGCGACGATGCAGGGGTTAGAATATCCTTTGCTGCCGTTCGCACTGCTTAAAAGTGATCCCCTTGTTGAGATGAAGCAATATCTCAGGACACGTCCAATGGTTACGCCTGGTGTTGGCGAGATGCGTGGTGCCTGGAACCGACCATTTGCTGGCATACGTTTAGATCAACTCCACTTTATATTTGCCTGGAACTCGGTGCCCGGGACCTCTGCCAGAGTCTTGCATGCGGCTGGGCTTACCTTTGCTATTGCAACCTGCGGACCGTTCCATCGTCGCTGGTTGACAACGCGTCCCGTATGGTGCAATGGAGAACTCGTTACATGGTGCCAGGCGATAGATATGCATGATATCGAGCCAAATCCCGTGATAACGCTCTCAGAGGCAAACATGATTCGACTGTCGGCTGCTGAGAATGCTCTTGGCTACAAAGTAGCGTAGGAGGGACATACTGTTGTGCCCCTCCTACTTCGTTTATTGCTGGTGGCTCTTATCTTGGATAGCGTGGACGCGTCATGATGACCGCTGACATGTACCCGGCAAGGTAGGTACAGAGAACAACAATAGCAAGGGTTTGGAATTCGATAAACATGTGTGACCTCCTGTGGTGCTGTTCTTTTACCTTAATACCTTGGACGGTATATGTTTGATCGGCGCGGAGGTGCCTGTTGTTGCTGGAGTGGGACAGGGATGGTGGGATCAGTAGAGCGATTGGGACGCGCTGACCTTGCCTGCCTCCTTTGCTCCTCCGATTCTAAGTCACGCCTCGCACGCGAGTTGCGGCGTTTGTGTCGATCATCGTCAAAAATCGTCCACAACCAGTCAATCACGATCACGGCTACCGCAACTGTGCCAATGAGGAACGAGAGCAGCAGAAGCTGTGCGATGAACGAGAGGAATGGGAGCGGAACAGTAAAAAGCAAGATGGGGAGATCCTGCAGGGTGAAGATCACAATGCAGAGTACGCCCCCGACTACGAAGATGAGTTTGACAAACTTGTTGATGGGGTCCATAGCAATTCCTCCGTGCTGAGTATGCTCACAAGTGGAGTAGTGAGCACGCCGTCTACAGGGGCAAATTACGAGGACGCACTAGTGGCTTGTCGAGCTACGGAACAAGATCGAGTTGATGCAGTTGAGTGCTTGCAACCCGTTGTAATCTTTTATAAGCCTGCCATAGGAGCGAGGAATGACGACTGCGAAGTACGGCATCATGAGGCAAGGAACAACAGTACTCTCGAAGAGACACGCCAACTTCCCACATAGCCTGTTCTAACAGGCAGGGGACCTCATCATCAAGGTCAGCATTGTTAGCGAGATCCACTAGCAAAGCTATTCGCTGTTTCTCAGGAAACCTGACGATGATTTGAGAAAGTATGACGAAAAGTGAGAGAAGAGATAGCCCTTCAAGAACTGTCTCCGCGGGGTCTGCCGTTACATAGAAGTCGGCACAGGGATCATAAATCGTGATACTTTCAATGGAGTTCACGAGATGCTTGTCCTTACGTCGCTGATCCAGGAGGAGGCGTTTTGCTATGGTTTTGCATAACGCTTCGAAGGAGCCAATGGATGGAACCTCTCCTCTTTCGGCTTTATCAGCATAAGTGAGAGCACGGAGGAACACTTCTTGCACTACGTCTTCTGTCAGCTCCTGTATCTGATTTTGCCAGCATGGAACGCTGTAGGTGTAAATGCAATGTGTAACATAGTGGTGCAGTGTAGTCTCAATGAGGCTCCACTCTTCTTGAGTAGATGGTACATTTCCTCCTGAAGGGAGAGGGCTGGGCAAGGTAGCAGTATTCATCTGGAAGACCTCCTAATAAGTAAGCCTCGCACGGTAAAGTTAAGTACGAATATACAAAACCTGCTAAAATCACTGCCACAACCTGTATAACTTGAGATTTCCTCTATCTCTTCCCTACTAAGGAGTTATTCTTTATACAACCTTTGATGCTGCTAAGACTTTATCTTCTGTGAAGGAAGCTTAACATAAAATATCTAATAAAGTCAAGGAGAAAATAGGGGTATTTACAAAAATATTAGATTGTGTTGACATGAAAGCAGAAAATGTGAGATTATTATAAGATAATATAGATAGCAACGAGCGTTTAGTCAAAAACATCGTTACTATTAGCAAAATGTTTGCTCCTTTCAGGATAAGCCAGGTGCATTGAGTTCTAGCAGGTTGCAAACCAATTGTATAATGTGAGATATTACTGCTGTACAACCTAGTGCGATTATGGTATGATGGCTTCGCACACAGAAAATCTATGAATTTCCTTTTAGGTTTCTTCAGGAGAATAGGATGAACGAGCGAAACATACAAAGGATACAAAAACATCTTCAAAGTAAAGATGCTCAAAAACGTGTGCAACAAGATATACAGCGCGCTCGTGAAGCCGCTACAGTAACAATCGGTCGCGCGTCCGAACTCTTTGGTTTTAGTGAAAGCCAGCTCCGTGATTGGGAAATTCGGGGTCTATTAAACCCACGCCGCTCTAAAGAGGGCGGTGGGCAACGCCTGTATGCATTAACAGAATTAGATAAGCTGGCCCTGATCAAAGAACTTCTCGATGAAAAATATTCTCCCAATGATATTCCGCCCTATATTGATGAAATCTGGCATTCAGTATCTTCGTTTCCTCAAGAGCGCCATTCAACAGGCGAGGCATACAGGAGTATGTCTATCGATCATCGCGTGGAGGATGCGAACAAAGAAGAGTTCTGGCGGTACTTTGCATCTCAGGCATTGCGCATGGCTCTTAACTTGATCTGCGAGGATACTCCCGAGCCTGTTGCTGGCATCGTGCTTCCTCTAAAAAGGAAGAGAATCGCTACACCAGAGCTGGACTCACAGGAATTAGCTCATCTCGGTGAATGCCTCATCGGTTGGCGCGATCAAAATCGTTCCTATCACACCTTCTATGCTCCTGTTCCTTTCTTCGACGTGCCTAGCGACTTTCGCATACGCGGCTTGCGAGCTTTGGAAGAACAGGAGCCAAAGGATAGTACCTTTGTTGTGTTACAGAGGAAAACAAAGCCTCTCTCTCTAACTTCGCCGATTGTTGACACAATCCGGCGACTCCTTGCCCCAATCTATGAAGATGCTAGTGAATGGCAATCCTACTTTGATCAAGGCATGAGAGATGTCGTTTATCCTACCACCTCTTTTGGTAGTACAAGTGATTCGGATTCAATTCTCACTTCTCTTGCTAATATGGTGGTGCGCCTAGGAGGACAAACTGCCGATGGTCAAAACCGCTGGAAGTTCTGTTGCATCTTGCTTCCCAATAGCACACGCATTCCTCTCCAACTGCGTACATTAATCATACAGGCACAGAGCAAGGGTTCCCCTCATACCGTAAATAAGACCTTTGTCTCGCCTGATACGCCTATCTTGAGTCTTAGCCTAAGAGCATTTCAAGGTGGACATATTATGTATCGCCCACAAGTTTCTTCCGAAGACAGAACTATAGTGTACCGTGAACTAGAGGAGCCAATTCGCTCTGCTATCTCTGTCCCTATTGAAGGAGAGGATGGCTTACCGATGGCTGTGCTCTACCTTGTCTCTGAAGAACTAGAAGCATTTAACGAAGAGTATCAGCGTGTGTTGAGGTTGATAGGGCGGACGATAGGAGAATTGCTTGTCACATCTCACATCCGGCAGCAGGGCGAAGAGAAACTGAGGGACGCAATAACACGCCCACGAGTTGTTGAGAGGACACTAGCGGGCTTCTATTCGGAGAACCATTTTATTAAAGATGTTGAGTCTCTACTTCGTACAATCCAGGAGAGAGGAGAGCAATCTACAGACGAAGTAACTTCGTTTATCTCTATCGACATTGATAATCAGACTAACTTCACAAATATGTATGGCGACCAGGTATCAAGAAATCTCAGCAAAGCTCTGGGTGATCGCATCAGAGAACAGATGGGACTCCTTTTTGGTAAGCAGACAGACTATAAAATTTATTACAGCTACGCGGACCGCTTCTACCTCATGCTAAAGGGAACATCTCTAGAGAGAGCCAGAGAAATTGCAGAGAAGTTGCGCGAGGCTCTAAAGGGTAACTATCCTGTCTCTATTATGTCCACGTCTCTTGATCAGCCAAGAAATAAGGTGGAGCTGAAAGATATCACAGTGCGGCTGGGAGTCACCTCATACAAGCATACGAAATTGTATGAAGTATTGCAGCGATATCCCCTTGAAGCGAGAATAGCCGATGTAAGAGCTGGTAGTGTTCTCTACTTCCTCGATGTTGCACTTAATAGTGGCAAGCAAAAAGGAGGAAATGTGATTGTCTCCTATTATCCGCCCGAACCGCCAGAATACGAAAGAAGTAGAATGGAACTCTGGTCACCTCCTAAAGAGCGACGACCTGCAGAGTGAGAACAGGTCCTAGGAAAAATGGCGATGACATTGGTTTGATGTTACTTCTGTTGCTACTACCCGTCTTGCCCTTTATAAGCTGTAGTAACATGTACTGCAGGTTTTAATTTATTGACACACTCCACAATTTTGTCGTGGTGAGAAGATGTCAGACGGGAATTATGTTCTATGGGAGTGAAAGTTTTTGTATTGGGACTTCCTGGGAGTGGAAAGTCAACCGCGGTCCGTTATATTGATATGATAGCGCGAGATTATGGTTGGGCTACAAATCTCGTCAATGACTATGATATCCTCTATAAATGGTTTCTAGCTGCGCCGGATGGTCCTCAATTTAGCAGAATTGCGTTTGATGGCTTTAATGTGCTTGATATAGCTGTATTCGACGCTGCTTTGCAAGAGCTAGAGCGACAGGTTCTGCAAGAGCAGACATCCTCTAAACAGGAGATGACCATCATAGAGTTTGCTCGTGATGACTACCTTGAAGCGTTCAAGCTATTCTCCGCCTCTTTCTTACGAGATGCCTATTTTCTCTTTGTTGACGCTGAAATTTTTATTTGTAAGGAGCGTATCCGATCTCGCGCTATCCGCCAGCAATCGAGCGACGACCACTTTGTCTCTGATGACATCTTCAATAGATACTACTACCGGGGTCGAGACTACTACAACATCTCTGACCTGAGCGGGCAACAAGATAGTAGAGGTGAGCGATATACTATCGATCCCCAAAGAACTATTGTTGTTGGAAATCTCAGTACGACTCGGCAAGAAGTCTTTGGCGAGACAGTTCTGTCTCTCGCACCTACATTTATTGGACAGCAAAGTGCTGAACCTCAAGAGAATGATATGACACAGTGCACTGCGTCAGAGAATCATGAGACTCCTCCTGATGTCAATGTACATGCAGGAGATGTGGTTGGAGTTTCCTAAGCCTTTCAATATCAAGCTTACAAACAAGATGGACACCAGGCCCATATAGGTTTCTGGTGTCCATCTTGTTTGTAAGATCAACTTTACAATCTATAATAGACGCATTTATCACGTAAAATATGGTATACTGTACAATGCTGCCTCATTTTGTATTTTAAGTTGTCACAATGTTTTAACGTGGTTACGTTGATTAGCGGAGTATCCAGCATGCTCGTAAAGCTCTTCATATTAGGCCGTCCAGGATGTGGGAAATCGAGTGCTGCCAGGTATATTATTGACCGCGTATACAATGATTGGTCTGCACATCGTTTTAAAGACTTCGATATTCTCTATGAGATGTTTAAGAAGGACAAACTACAGGAGCAGTTTCGTCCATCAAAATATGGAGGCTTTGACGTTCTTGATCCTAAGGTGCTTGATGCCGCGCTAGAGCAACTCAACAAGGACCTTACTCAGCATCTTGCCAAGGCAGCGGACAACGAACTTTTTATCATAGAATTCGCTCGCGAGGATTATAATGATGCATTGAAATTTTTCTCCCCCAATGTGTCACAAGATGCCTTCGTTATTTGTATAGAGTCGGACTTAGAGACTTGTATTCATCGTATACAGCAACGTATGATAAATCCTATCCCACCAGATGACCACTATATAGCTGAAGAGACGGTGAGAACTTTTTACACGCATGAACATTTTCCTATAGGCGATAATATACTGAAGCGAAAGTACGTAGTTGACAATCGTGGCCTACTAGACGATTTCATAAATGTGATTGACCACATTGCTGACAACATCTTCAAAAAGTAAAATATCTTTGTGTTCATTGTTCCTACTATTTGACCCCATGTGATACTCTAAAAGAGACATACATTAAGAGACAAGCATTCTGTCAGATTTACTACCTCTAGCATAAACAACAATGATGAGGACACACAAGTGGCATCAACACGTACTCCTTTTGATAAGCTGACGCCGATTTACCCGCATAAACGCATCACTTTGGAGACGGGAGCGACTCCGATTGCTCCGCGTGTAATCGACTTGTTTGTGCCACTGGGATTCGGGCAGCGTGCTCTCATTGTTGCACCACCGCAGGCGGGAAAGACAACTGTTCTGCGACAAATGGCTGCTGCCATCATCGAGAACTTCCCTCAGACCAGCCTCTTCCTATGTCTCGTGGATGAACGTCCAGAAGAGGTGACGGAATGGCACATGGAGGTGAAGGGGCCAGGTGTCAAGCTCTATGCGTCGAGCTTTGATCAGGCATCGGGAAAGCATGGGCGCATCGTCGAGCAGGCATTGAACGATGCGAGGCGTCAGGTGGAGCAGGGACGAGACGTTATCATCCTCCTCGATTCCTTGACAAGGTTGGCTCGTGCACACAATTTGAATAGCGATATGTGGAGCGGACCGCGCGGTGGGGGGCGTACTCTTTCGGGTGGTATCGACCAACACGCTTTGGAGATTGGACGCCGCGTCTTCGGCTTTGCACGTACTCTCGAAGAGGGCGGCAGCCTCACTATTGTTGCCAGTTGCCTTGTCGAGACGGGAAGCCGCCTGGATGAGGTTGTATATGAAGAGTTCAAAGGGACAGGAAACCTGGAAATACGTCTATCGCGTGAGCTGGCAGAACGACGTATTTTCCCCGCAATTGACCTGATGACATCGAGTACACGCCAGGAAGAGCGACTGCTCTCGCCCGACGAACTGCGAGCAATGTCGATTGTGCGACGTAGAATGGCTGATTTACCCCGTCGAGATGGGGTCGAACAGGTCCTGCGCCTCTTTGAGAAGACAAACTCGAATGCACAATTGGTAGAAGCTATTGTGAAACAAGGCTAGAGTAATCTGCTGGAGTATGGTGGGGAGGTTGAGTTGCTCAACCTCCCCACCATACTCCAGCAGATTATGCAACTTTCTCCTGGAAGCGGAAGAAGCGGAGGGCGATCAGGAAACAGATGATGCCATATGCCAGCAGTCCCAATATATCCGGTATCGCTGACGTAAAGCCCTTCCCATAAATCATGATCGCGTTCAGGCCCTCCATTGCCCATGCAGTAAGGCCAATCTTTGCGATCTGCTGCATCCATACTGGCTCCAGAAAGAGAGGCCACCATGCACCACCGATGGCAGATGTTATCAGCGTGACCAGCGTCACGACTGGCGCGAGTTGGCGGCGCGTCTTGACCAGTGATACCAGCAGAATGCCGAGTCCTGTGGCCGCGAAACTGGCACCGACCAGGAGCAGAATGAGTGCAGGCCACGAGGCGACATCCAGGTGGAAGGCGAAATAGCCAATCGTGAAGAGAACCGCGAGTTGCAGAAGAGTCAACAGAAACTGGGCTAGTAACTTCCCACCCAGAAGCGCATATTTCTGCACTGGCGCGATGAGCAATCGGCGGAAAGTGCCATCTTCTTTCTCTTGTAGAATAGTCGCGGCAGCGGCGTTGATGCTGAAGAGCGCGAAAAAGATTGCATAGCCCGGTACTGTCTGGTCAAAATAGTTCGTTTTGGGTGCCTGACCCACCGTGAGCAACTGCACCTGCGCAGTTTGTGCCGTGCTCGTACTGGCACTTCCTACTGTACGTGCGATGGTGGCCGGGTCAATGGTACCCTGTGCGCAATGATTTCCTGGCTGATTACAGACGCTATAGACCTGGCCTACCGCAGAACTGCCTGCATACTGCGCATTCACTAGCTGGTTTACCACGCTATTCACGAGATTCTGAACAATCGTGACGCGCGCATCGCTGCTATTTGGGAGCGAGTAGACCTTCACGAGGTCATGAGTTGAGGTGCCGTTTTTGGATGTAGCAATGAGCGTATCGGTTGTCCCTGCTGGGATAACCACCCCTGCTTCAGCATTACCGTCGTTTACTTGCTGCGTTACCTTATCAACACCGCTGTATTGATTGACGGTAATCTTGAGACTGTTTGTGCTGATCTTCAAAGAATCGACCACCGCTTTACCGACGTAGCCATTATCCTGGTTATTGACAGCTACCGTGACCGTGATCTGACTAGAACCGCTCGTGAAACTGCCAAAGGCGGCTCCTATCACCGCTATGAGAGCGAGCGGAACAACGAGTAGAAGCAGAAAAGAACTTTTATCTTTGAGGACCTGTAACAAATCTTTTTTTGCGATATACCAGAGCGTTTTCATGAGCATTTCCTCTTTAAGTAGTAATGGAAGACTAATCTCGTAGTGTCTTACCTGTCAATTGGATAAACAATTCTTGTAATCCGTGAGGTCGTTGTATCTCTTGCTGCTGATTACGCATAGCGAGAAGTTGTTCCAGGGTGCCCATCGCGATAATGTGTCCTTCATCCATGATGGCGATGTGGTTACAGAGACGCTCGGCCTCCTCCATGTAGTGCGTCGTGTACAGGATCGTTGTTCCTTGATCGCGGAGCTGTTCAATCGTGTCAAAGATGTTTTCACGTGACTGTGGATCGACACCAACCGTGGGTTCATCCATCATCAGGAAGGTCGGCTGATGTATCATGGCAATCGCCATATTGATGCGTCTCTGCATCCCGCCAGAGAACGTTTTGATAGAGTCTTTGCGGCGATCATAAAGACCCACGAAGTGTAATATCTCCTCGGCGCGTGTCCGGCGTTCTTTGGCGGAAAGGCCATATATCTCACCGAAGAACTCCAGGTTCTCCATCGAGGTTAGGTCCTGGTAGAGAGCGATCTCCTGTGGGACGACGCCCAGGGTACGCTTTACTTTACGGGGCTCTTTTTTAATTGAGATTCCGTTGATCGACGTGTCGCCCGATGTCGGCTCAAGGTAGCCACACATCATATTGATCGTAGTGCTTTTGCCCGCACCATTGGGACCAAGCAGTCCAAAGATTTCGCCCTTTCCAATGGTAAAAGAGACACCTTTCACTGCTTCATGCTTCCCAAAGGTTTTGACGAGGTTGCGTACATCCACCTCTACAGGTCGTCCATCTTCTGACAGGTGAATAGCTCCCATCTTCATCGAGTCCAGTGTTGAGTCTTGCATCTTCTGCACTCCTTTTCGTTTCTAATGTACCACTGGTTTTTTATAGAAGGATAATAAATTCGTTGGTAAGCATAGTATAACTGGGCTTGAGCGAGGACATAAGTATCAGAAGGCATGTTTTGGGACCGTAACGCTATGACGAAAGTGGGTGGGGTTCATTTTTATGCACCGAAGGAGCAAGGGCACCCGCAAGGGGATGCCCCTCCCATACACTCTGGTGTCTCACCGCTGCGTCCTATGGGAGGGGCATCCCCTTGCGGGTGCCCTTGCTCGGCTTCGACTGTGTTCGCACAAAAATGAATCCCTTTTTGTCTGGATGTCTCCGACTCGTGCCGCATATGGTATACTACGGTACAAATAGTATAAATATCACAACCATTCGATACACTATGTCAGTTAAGCTATGAGATGGAGAGCGAGCCATGCGTTGCCCTTATTGTGCAGGTCTTAACTCGGAACGTTCAAGTTTTTGCGCGTACTGTGGGCGTGATCTTGCTGCACCAGCGCAAGCTAATAATCGCCAGCAGTCACCACAACCGCCACGCGAACCACAACGTCAGCAGCCTGTGTATCAGCCTCAACGCTCGGTCCCGCCAGCACAAGGATCAGCACGGACTGTTCCACCATATCAACAGCCAAGGCAGGTTCCTCCAACGCCTCCAAGACAGGCTCCAGTACAGCCAGTGCAGCAGACCGTACGAACAGTGCCTTCTGCTCCTCCGACCCCGCAGGATCCAGAGCCTCCTGCGCAATTTCCGTCACGTACCATGGCACAACTCAAGGCCCTTGAGCCTGGTGCGCTTGCCTATAAGGTTGTTGATGAGGCCCTTGGGGATGGGCGTAAGAAGATTGTACGTATTGTCTATCGTCAGTGCGCACAGTGGCAACAGGTTGCAACGCTGCTCAAGGCATTCAACGAGCAGCACAAGGATAAGTTCGATACTCTTATCGTGCAGGGGGTGTTAGAGCAAGAGGCAAGTGTCTACAACTTCACTAACGGACAACTGCGCTTTGATCGGAATGTGCGGCTGGGTGGTCAGATAATCAATCGCTATCAGATTGAGACGGGCACCGGTCTCGAAAGTGACTCGGCGCGTATCGTACTATCGGAATAAGAGTGCAGCGAATAGCGAGTAGGACTGTAGAACATGCAAGCGGTAGAACTTATTCGTAAGAAACGAGATGGGGAAGTTCTTTCTACTCTAGAGATTGAGTGGCTTGTCGATCAGTATACGAAGGAACGAATTCCTGACTACCAGATGTCGGCATGGCTCATGGCTGTCTATTGGCGGGGAATGACAACGCGTGAGATTAGCGATCTCACGTTGGCTATGACGCGTTCGGGCGCGGAACTGCGCGCGCGGGACGTTGTTGCGCCAGTGGTGGATAAGCATAGCACGGGTGGCGTTGGCGACAAGGTGACGTTGGCGGTTGCACCACTTGTCGCCGCATGTGGTGTCGCGGTTGGGAAGATGACGGGGCGCGGCCTGGGACATACAGGTGGCACAGTCGATAAGCTGGAGTCTATTCGGGGGTTCCGCTCGGCGTTGTCGCGTGAAGAGTTTATGAATATATTGGCGCGTCACCATATCGTGCTGGCTGGACAGTCAGGCGATCTTGCGCCAGCAGATGGAAAGATGTATGCGCTGCGCGATGTTACTGGTACTGTTGAAAGCATTCCCTTGATTGCCGCCAGCATCATGAGCAAAAAACTCGCGATTGGAGCCTCGCACCTACTTTTAGATGTAAAGTTCGGTTCTGGAGCCTTTATGAAGACGGTCGAGCGGGCCCGTGAACTGGCTTCGATAATGGTAGAGATCGGGCGCGTCGCTGCTATGCATACCGTTGCAGCGATTACCTCGATGGAGCAGCCGTTGGGTTGCGCTGTTGGAAATGCGTTGGAACTGGCTGAAGCTATCGCTATCCTACATGGCAACGGACCACGGGATGTATCCGAGTTATGCTCTCACGAGGCAGCGGAACTGCTTGTCATGACGGGTAAAGCGAAGAACTTGTCCAAGGCAGATATGCTGGTCCAGCAAGCTATCCATTCGGGTGCGGCAGTTGCCAAGCTCGCGGAGGTAGTTGAGGCACAGGGGGGCGACGCGCGGCAGGTAGAGCAGCCTAACCTTTTACCTGCTGCTCCTGTACGCGTGATGCTTTCAGCGCCGCGAAGCGACTACATCGCGGGTATTCATTCTGAACAGATTGGCCTCGCCAGTATGCGTCTTGGAGCGGGACGCTTCAAAAAGGGCGATCAGATTGATCACAGGACAGGTCTTGTATTACAAGCGAAGGTGGGCGACTATCGGCGAACCGGGGAGCCTCTCGTTGAAGTTCATGCGCGCAGTGAAGCGGAGGCCCACGCAGTTCAGGAGTCACTACTTGCCTGTTATAGTTGGAGCGATACTCCTGTACAAACAGGGCCGTTAATCTACGATGTAATTCATCCATGATATGTATGCTCAATACAATCTATATGCATAGGAGGGTAAGAACAAAAAATAGTTCTATACCTGGGCAGATGCATGAACCTACAGCGTTTCGTTCTAGCGTTCTCACGTAGAATGAGGACAAAAGGAATATAGTGTCGAAGCAAGAGCACCCGTGAGGGATGCCCCTCCCATACACATATGCGACTGCACATTTTGTATGGGAGGGGCATCCCTCGCGGGTGCTCTTGCTTCTCTCTGAAATTGACGACAATAATACGACTTGGTATACTCTACAAAGACTCAAATGTGTATATTTATGTTGAAACGCCTGCTTTTTGGTCATGGCTTGTGAAGTGCGTCTATATCATAGACATGCCCGATCAGGTGGTGGCAATCATGCGAGGAGGAATGATAGTATGACCAACATCTTTGTCTCTAGTGCAAGAGAGGACGCTGAGTGTTCAGAACACATTTTGGAAGGGCTTGAGGCGAAAGGCTACAGCATCTGGCGCGAGCCGCCATCTCTTAGCCTCGAAGCTTTCCTGCCCTCGCAGACCTCGCGTACAAAGGAAGAGAACGCTATCCTGGGAAGTGCTACCGTCATACTTATATGGAGTGGTCACGCCGCGCAAGCGGAGCAAGTAAAGCAGCAGCTTTCGTTCGCGCAGCAACTGAAAAAGCAGGTGTTATCGATCGTTATTGATACTACAGGTTTGCCTCCTGCTCTAGTAACTTCAACTCTATCGCTCGTCAGTCAACCGCCATGTGCCGACGCGGTTGCACAGCTTCTGCTGCATCTTCCGGCAGCAGATAGTACGGACCCTTTGATTACGATCTCCAGGGATATGACCAACGAACGCATTCTTACGCGGAAAGAAGCGATTGATACCGCCGCCACACTGCTCAAACAGGATGCATACCGTGAGCGAGTGCTGGCTCTGCTGGAGTATGTTGCTTCCAACGATACGATGACGGGTGTGCGCGACAAGGCACAGGAAGTGCTTGATGCTGAAAAGGGCGGGCAGACGCCGCCGCAACGCTCCAGCTAGTCCTCTGATATGCATCCCGTGACGTGCCCTAACGGGCATACTACGTATGTCAACGTGCGCCGTCTCTGTTCGCGGGAGAGTAAATTTGTGTACAGGGTGCAGCAGCGTGGAGGAAAAGCGGTGCGCGAGTTTCTCCTCAAGTGCGAGCAGTGCGGCGAGGAGATGTCGGTCTACATCGACTGCGAGGGCTACCAATGAACAACCAACAAGCGAGTCCCATCATAGAGGTTGAGAGGGCATCGGAAGAGAGCAAACACCTCGCTGCCATCTTTAATGATATGAAGAGCAAGCAACTTGAGTTTCTCGATGAGTCGGGTAAAAGCGTGATCGAGCGTATTGCTACCTTTCTCACGGTCCTGTTCGCGGTGACAGCGTTTAGCAACAACTTTCCGCCAGCATACCTCAAAGGGAACGTGACCGCGAAGTTCCTGGTGATCGCCACCCTGCTGCTCTACCTTCTCGCATTGGGAGCAGGTATCCTGGTGTTTCAGCCGCGCCCATATGAATATAAAGAGAGTGAAGTGGACTCCATGCGGACCTCGCTACAGAGACTTATCAGCCATAAAATGCGCCGGCTGCGCTGGGCTGGTATCCTCTTCACGCTGGGCCCGTCACCGATGGACCCAATCACGATGGGCGCAATCACGATGGGCGCAATCACGATGGGCGCAATCACGATGGGCGCAATCACGATGGGCGCAATCAATTGCGCCCGTACAGAGGTGGTGTCCGCCTCAGATGTGGTATGAAGACGGGCGCAATCAATTGCGCCCGTACGGGGTGTTTGGGCCACCGTAACTTACACTGTCAGTTCCCAGAAATCGGGTGTGGGACGACTGGGGTCGCTTGCGCCACGCGCGAGAAAGACGTGGCTTTTACCATCACTTGCGGCTGCGCCGAGTACAGAGCCTCCTGTGGGTAGATGAGCTAGTGGCAGCCATTTGAAAGTGTGCAAATCGACGATCCATGCCTGGTCCAGTCCTTTGTCATGTGCCACGTCATAGCCACCGACAACTACGATCTGTCCTGGTTGTGTGGCACAACTGGCGGCCCCGCTTAGTGTGAGTGGAGCGTTTGATGGTATCCGTTTCCAGGTATTGGCTGCAGTGTCGTAGCGATATATCACGCTTGTTTGCTGTTGCTGTCCAGCATCAGTCGCACCACCGATAAGAATGACACCATTGTTTCCATCGGGCGCGAGGACGACGTAGCCCAGTCCCACAGGTAAAGGGTTCAATACGTGCCACTGTTTCGTGGCGATGTCGTACCGATACCAGCCAGTCCCTGCCTGTGCGTGAGCATCACCGCTCTTTGTAAAGCCTTGCGAGATATAGAGATGCCCCTGTCCGTCCGCGATTGAGCTCCCACCAAAGCCGATGTTGACCTGTGGAGGCGGAACAATCTTTTGTAAGACGCCGTTAGAGGGTTGATACATGTACAGCAGCGAGGTAACAGTGTAGGTATCGGTAGAGTAGCCTACTGTGTAAAAGAGATGCCCAGCCTCATCGACCGCAACAGCATTGTTAACCATACCGGGGAATTGAGAGCCCGACGATGTTTCCCAATGGGCTGTGGCGATATCGTAGCGGTAGAGATGGCGATCATAATGTGGCGACACCTTCGGCCCACGATAACCGCCACCGACGTAGATATATTCGCGTCCCTGTACCTGCACATAAGCGGCGGTGTTGTCTGCCTCTGTAGATGGTAGCGAAGGCAATATTTGCCATGAGCCATTAACTACATCTGGTCCACTCGCCGTTGCAGTGCTACCAGGAGGTGTTGCCCGAGGTTGCTGTCCTTGTGTGGGAGTGTGCGTATGGCGTGTGAAGCGAGTAACGGTGAGAAGTGACGCTAGCACTAGAAAGATAATCAGGACAACAATAAAGCTTGTTCGGATGAAACGATGCGCATTATTACGGGAAGGTCTCGCTGAAAATGGCTCTTCTGGCTCCTCCATGGTTGGCTGAGAGGACAGAGATAAGGGCATGGACACACGCTGTTTCAGGCTTTCATCGACGGATGTAAGCTGTGTTTCTAACTCCTCTTCTTCCAGGCGTTCACGACGCATCTGCTGTAGTACCTCACGTATCTGACGGCGTTGAGCTGGAGCGAGCGAACTCACTATGGGAGGAACTGACTGATCCCCTGCCCGCGCATCTTGAGCATTAGTAGATATCTCCGTTTTTTTATCCGCGTCGTTTTGTTCCATTGCCTGTTCCAGCATGACGCGTTGTTGGTAGGTACGTCGCTCCTCGATGCTATATGTTCGCTCTAGTGCAAGATAAAAGGTATGCGCGGATTGAAAACGGTACATTGGTTCTGTACGCATGGCAAGCGTGATAAGACCACTCAGGGCCGCAGATAGATTGGGATGAGTTTGTCGTGATGAGTCTCGCGTCGCGGGAACTATACCCCCTGGTGCCATCGGGCGTTCGCCAGTTATCATCTCGTGCAGCAGGACACCGAGACTGAACAGGTCTGAACGTCCGTCTGTCTGTCCCTCTGCCTGATATTGCTCTGGCGAGGCATAGCCGGGCGAACCGAAATCAGTGGTGTCGTTGTTCTGACCATTCTTAAAGTAGCGTGCAATTCCAAAGTCCACGAGCATCAAAGCACCATCCGGTGTAATGATGACATTCGAGGGTTTCAGGTCGCGGAAGATAATTGGCGGAGACTGCTTGTGCAAGTAGTCAAACACATCGCAGAGCTGCATTGCGTAGTTGAGCGCCTCTAGCGGCGGTAGGGGTCCCTGTTGACGAAGATAGGTTGTGATGGTAGGCCCTGGTATGTAGTCCATCACCAGGTACCAGTAGCCATCCTCAAAAAAGTAGTCGTAGAGAGACGGAAGAGCAGGATGTTGTAGACGGGCAAGAAATAATGCTTCACGCAGAAAACGATCTGTGTGTACTCCACCACTGCTGGGAAAATCCTGCGCTAAACCGTCGGAGACATGACGATTGGTATCACCACCCTGCAAAATATAGTCTAACTCGGCTGTCACGCTTTCGGGAAGTGGTTGATCCGCGCGTGCCTGCTTGATTGCTACCGGAACCTTCAATTCACTGTGAGCTGCGAGGTAGACCTTGCCCATACCACCGTGACCAATGATGCGCTGAATATAGTACTCATCATCGCACAGCGTCTTCCCTACAAGGCTTTCCTGCGGTGTCTTTTGCTTTCCCTGTATGCTTGCCATACCTATCCTCCCTTTCCACATAACCCATGTTAAGACCATAGTAGCGAAGGATGGCCTTCTCGTCAAGAAGGAAGCGGTGATGTTACAATCTTGTGATAAGGAATATACGAAAACAGATAGAGCATGACAACGGCTCAGCCGTTGTCATGCTCTATCTGTTTTCGTATATTCTTTTGACCCACGTTCCACTTGCTCCATACTTTCACGATGCGCCGCCAAACGTAACCCGAAGCGAGGAAAGATATGGCTCATAATCCCACTCACAATTTGGCCCAGAAATGAATGAGTGATTGGTGTTGCCAGGCGATACAAAGTAAACATAGCTGATTGTTGACCAAGCTTGAGCCACGCGGTAATCCAGCCGATAATTTCCGTTGGCGTCAAAGTGCTGAGCGCAAGTGAGTATATCTTGGAGTAATATCCTGGTGTATTGAGGACGACACGGGTGTAGTCGAGCCAGCCGATGCGGTCTTTGAAAAATGCGTTTGTCACCTGTGGTCCCAGTTTTTCCAGAACAAGACAAAAGACGTTCATTGTTTCGTTGACCTGCCAGGATAATTCAGCATTTTCAGGTTTGGCGATCATAAACTTGCTGAAGGCCCGTGCCACGGCTGGTACCGCCTCAGATGCGCGAATGCGATTGAGATCTTCTGCCCGCAGACAATCGCTCTTGAGAGCCACATTTAATAGCGTCGTGATACGGCGTAAATTGCGCACATAGGAACCGAAACCACAGAAGGTTAGCGGCGATTGAAAAGCGGCTGCATCCCCCAGTGATAAGACTCGATCATAGGCCAGCACCTTCTGTTCTTTTTGCCAGGGAAGCGAAATGTTGTAACCTGCTGGAATAAACCCATACACAGGCTTGAGTACTTCGACGTTCGTAGTGTCTTTATAACTCGGTAACAGCGTGAAGAAGTCGTCGAATAGTTCCAACAGATCGACACGATCTCCTGTCTCGGCATAGTAGAAGAGATAGATGGCGACCTGATCTTCCTTGCCAGGAAAGGCTTCCCAGATGAGCTGACGCCCTTTGCGGGCATCTTCGGTTGAGACTAATACTTCGCCTACGGTCAGGTCAATTTCGTGCAACCCTGTCCCTTGCTTATAGCCACGTGCAACAGTGCCGACTGTCGGACAGACGAGGGAGAAGGGGCGTCCACAGTTTAGTTGACAGGCAATAGGCGAGGTTGATCCCATACCGTCGATAAGAAGACGCGCTCCATAACTATGGTGTTCGCCTTCCGCATTAGTGACATCGACGGTCACGCCCTTTGATGGCTGTACAGCGCAGCGTACAAATGTTGTGCTATGTAAAACGAGGTTGGGTTGGTTATCGTTGGGTTGATGCTCAAGGATCTTTTTCAGGCAGAGGTTAGTGAGCTTCTCCGCGTCTACTGCGATATTCAGGACGTTTTCCAGGTGTAGCTCTGCTGGTTTGGTCTGAATGTGTTCCGCATGGAAGCGTACCAGGCCATCGCTGTACTCGCGTTGTATCACTGTTTCGAGTTCTTCGGGAGTAAGCAGACCAACATCGAGTAGTTCTTGCAGTTCTTCGCGTGAAATGTTCCATTCGCGGTGAACCGCTCCAACGGTGAAGCGATCAAAGACGAGGACGCGCAGCCCATAACGAAGCGTCATCACCGCCGCATTGAGCAAGTTGAGGCCACCGCCCGCGTAAATGATGTCAAAGGTATCAGTTGCGAGTAGGGGAGGACGATCCTCAGTTATGACGACCTCTGTGTAACGACGGTTAGCACCAGGGAGTAGCATGTTCTGCCAAGTCGTATTAAGGTCTTGTAGGCGGCGCAGGTGCGCCTCTCCCTGAGGAATACGCTCGAAGGCTGCCGCGAGATGCGGATATTCGGTCGATACTTGCTCTATATACGTTTGCATTGTTTACTTTTCTCTCCAATAGTAATATACACTTCCCAGCGGCGGCTGCGCACGCGTTCGGAACGACGGCGGAGACCAAATCGTTCTAATGGAATGAAGCGACCGAACCATGCATCGGGTAACACCTCCGTCACAAGCCCCGAGTCCTGAATGGTGCGACTGCGCTCTACCTCTTCATCAAGGTTACGTTGTTTGCGCGGACCGAAGAGTGCTGAGGGTCCATAGACAAGCGTTTGTACCAGGACGAGGAACGGTTGGAGATATCCAACGGGTAGCAGATTAGCGCCTTCTATAACAATGATGCGACCGCCTGGACGAAGCACACGGTCTACCTCTGCGATGGTATCGGGGTCGTAAATGTATTCGGATGGAAAGGTGCCGACAACGGTATCGAAGGAGGCATCGGAAAAGGGCAGCTTTTGAGCTGATCCCTGAATAATCCACGCGGCCTGACCGATGCCATGCTTTCTCAGATTCTCACGGGCTGCTGCCGCCATTTGTGGAGAGTGTTCCACTGCTCGACAGTTATAGCCTGCTTTGAGCATGTCGGCGAAGAGATCGCCCAGCCCACATCCCAATTCTAGCACATCTGTGCCTGTGATACGCGGTAAGACGAGACGCTGCCATATGCGCCACTGCCCTGCGAAGGGAACGGTGCTGGCGAAGCGATAGAGGTAACGGTTTTTGTAAAGCGTTTCGAACAAGAGCTTACGCAGGTTTGGAGTCATTATGTTCCTGCTTCCACAAAGATATCGAGGAGTTTGCCAGGATGCTCAATGATCAGGTTTATGCTACAAATATCAGGCGTATGAATGATTGCCCCAGTATCAACCATCCTGGATGGTTGATACTGGGGCAATCATTCATACGCCTGATAGGCTAGCGCATGACATCTTCTTCGTTGCCAAGGACCTCGTCAACGAGACCGTACTCGACTGCTTGTGGGGCAGTGAGGTAGTAGTTGCGGTCAGAGTCTTGCGTAATGCGCTCAATCGACTGGCCTGTATGCTTCGAGAGAATTTCATGCAGGCTGCGACGTAGGCGCAGAATTTCGCGGGCAGTGATTTCGATATCGGTTGCCTGACCTTCAGCACCACCGAGAGGCTGGTGAATCAGCACGGTGGAGTTTGGCAGAGCATAACGCTTGCCCTTCTGCCCAGCCGCCAGGAGAACGGCACCCATGCTCATCGCCATGCCCATGCACACGGTAGAGACCTCTGGGCGCAGCCACTGCATCGTGTCATAGATGGCAAGGCCAGCGTAGATGACCCCACCAGGGGAGTTGATGTACATGTTGATGTCTTTGCTTGAATCCTCACTCTGGAGGTAAAGCAACTGTGCGACAATGCTGTTGGCAACGTTGTCATCAATAGGTGTGCCAATGAAAATGATGCGCTCTTTGAGGAGACGCGAATACAGGTCCCAAGAACGTTCGCCACGTGGTGTTGATTCGACAACAGCAGGGATTATTCCTCGGGGTTCGAGGAACTCTCTTGATTCCTTAGACCACTTGGGGTCGCGGGGGTTAAAAAGTGTCATCTTAGCTCCTTATTATCTTTCACGGGTCCTCTTCCATTGTACTGTGGAAGAGCTAGATCGCCGATAAAAATTATGTGCAGAGGTTCCCATTACTATGGGAGTTCGTACTGTTATGATAGCACTTACAAAAAGTAAACGCAAGAACTGAGGATGAGTAGATTACACCAATGTAGGGGCCCGATGTATCGCGCCCGTGGGTTGGGGTTGTGGGGAGCAAGGCCAATAATTGAATGTTATGAAAGCTGGCCTGCTCCACCGCATCTACTGCATCTTCTCTCGATGTAGATCAGCCCGTCTTCGCAAGTGGAACAGGTTTCAAGTTTCTCGCTCCCATCACTGCCATAAGTAATAACTTCACCCGCGCCACCGCATTTGCCGCAGAATGAACTGACGGTGACTGTCCCAGTACCGCTACATTCTTCACACAGCGTCATTGAAAAACTTTCCTTCCTCAGTTATGGAAGAAGCTCTTCCTCATCTTGTGGGTTCTCTTCTTGGATTTTGTCGGCGGTAGTCTTGTGCTCCGTTGAGTACTATGCTAGTGACGAGGCCCGTATCAGACAGGCGCGAAATAATGCGCTCGTCAACGCTTGCCAAACCTTGCTTGTTGGCAGTAATAACGGTAGGGTAGCCCGAATTGTAGCGATAGTTGAGAAGCTGGAATAGCTTTTCGTTGGCCCACGGCGAACCTTGATGCGCTCCCAGATCATCAAGAACGAGCAATTCTGCTTCGCGCATCTTAGAGAAGCGCTGATCGTATGCCTCTGTCGAGGTAGGTGCGAACGTTGATCGCAGATGTGCAAGAAGATCGGGCACGACTGTAAAGAGGACAACGGCACCATCGTTAAGGCTCTGGTTCGCTATAGATGCTGCTAGATGTGTTTTGCCACAGCCGTTCGGCCCGACGAGGAGAAGCCAGCCGTCCGGGTCCTGCGCAAATCTGTAAGACTCCTGGAAGGCTTCGTGAACCGAAGGATGCACACCAGGGAACCGTGTACTGAAGTTTTTAAAGCTCTTATTGTGGAACGCATCTAAGTCAGAAAGCTCAAGCAGTTGTTGGCGTCTCTTCTGTTTCTTTTCTGCTTCTTTACATTCACATGCAACGGGCTTGCCGAAGTTTGGATGCCCAAATGGAACATCAATGCGGAGATAGCCAGCACCATTACATTTAGGACAGACTCCCCGCGAAATTGCAGGTGATGGTAATGCTACTGATGCATACGGCTGTACAGCCTGCTCTCTCACCCTCTGTGGCACGATTTGCCGCAGAGGTCGCTGTTGCATTAGCTGTGATGGTGGTTCTTGTGGAGGAAGACGCTCTTTCCCTGTTTCTGCTACCACTCTTGGCTCAAGCGGTTGGGTCATGCGCTGAGGCTGCTGTATCTCATGAGTACGCGCCTGTGGCATAGGTGGTTGTGGTTGAGTAGCTGGTATCTGTACGTTGCGCAAGTTATGTGTGGCATGTCCTTGTATCCCTGTATCGGATACGCGGGACAACTGCCGTGTGACCAACGGATGTTGTGGGTACGATAGGTCGTGCTGGTAGTCATGTTGAGGATAGCCAGTAGAAGATTGTCTAGGAGGCGCTGTCGGCTCTACGTTGGCACGACGGTAGATAACGATCTCGCTCTCATCTTCTTCCTCCCAATCTCCGTACTGCATGCCTGTTGTGCCATCCTCATCTTCTTCCCATTCCCCGATGACATCGGCCTGAATCATAGGTGATACGGCGTAGTCATCAGAATGACGATATGCATGAATTGGGCGTGTCTGAAGGGGGTGAAGAGGCTGCGGACTTTGAGGGCGCTGGCTCTCTGAGCGTTGCTGCGGGTACGCAGTTGGTCCATTTGTCGCCGAGCGTTGTTGATTTTGTTGTGTTGAACGTGGATAGAGAGGGCGTGCGGCTGACGTACCATAGGACCGTCCCTCTCGGCTCTCAGGAATATTGGTTGGTCCTCCCGAATATGAGCGTTTAGGGGGTAACGGCTGACTTTGAGGGACGTAAGGCCGCTGTTGGCCCTGACGCGCGTTCTGCTCACGCAGCGGGCGCGACGGACGTTGTTGAGTTGATTGTTGTGGCGATCCCTGCTGCGATTGTGGCGGTCGCTGCTCCTGTGCTCCCTGTAGCGACTGCGGATCGGAATAGTGCTGACGCCGCTGCGTCGCTCTGCCCATGATATCATTCAGGCGTTCCATGGCTGCCTGCCTTCCGTTTCCCAGCGCCTTAAAATGGCGCGGATATAACTCCATTTTCGCTTGTTTTGTTGTACCGCCTCGCGGAATGCCGACTCAATCCATTCTGCCGGATATTGATCGGCTGCATCTTTGAGTTCTTCCGCGATCAGTGGAGAAAGTAAGCCAATATTTTGCTCATATAATACAAAGATATTAGGACGTTCTACCTGTACCTGGATGTTGTGTGGCTGCTGTATATATGACGGATACTGAGCCTCATGTGTTTCTTGAGTATAACTTCTGGCTCCCATTGTAGCAACCTCTTCATTTTCCTGCTCGTCCTGCTCTTGCTCATTCACCGGATTGAGGAGACGAACGGGAATCATTTCACCTCCTTGCAGTTCCGCAACAACTTTTCGACTTCGGGTCGTGTTAAAGAAATACCATGTGATAACCTCCGCCCCATCCTTGCCTTCGCTCATCAATTTCAAGTATATCCTGAGCAGAGTGCCGCGCGCTACCGCCTGTTCGAGTCCCTGGCGCAGGCGCTCCTCTGCTGGTCGCGGGTCTCCCCGTCGTTTTAGACTACGCATCAGTGTTGCGTCTGAGAGTAACTCTCTATCACTAGTACAACGCGGATTGCCCTGTTTTTGCGCCAGGAGCCAGAAGAGGTGCAGTGTAATTTTTAATTCGGCACTGTCCTCGATCTCCGGTAGCAACTGCGTAAAGAAGACCTCTGGTATCGGGACAAACGGGTTTTTCCCCGATGGAAAGCCCGCAAAGGATGGCAGATTGTGCGTATTGTTTACATTATTCATATGCGTCTCCCCCCGTTATTCTGCTGGTGGTGAGACTTCCAGATCGCGGAAACGCGTCTGGCTGGCCTGGAAAAAGAGACTTATCTCTCCAACGGGTCCATTGCGGTGCTTCGCAACGATGATGTCCGCTATATTCTTGCGCTCTGATTCTGGATTGTAGACATCATCTCGGTAGATGAACATAACGATATCGCTATCTTGTTCGATTGAGCCCGATTCACGAAGGTCGGACAACTGCGGCATCTTCGACTGACGGCTCTCTACGGCGCGGGACAACTGCGCCAGCGCCAGGACAGGAACATTGAGTTCACGGGCTAATCCTTTGAGATTGCGGCTGATCTCTGAAATTTCCTGGACGCGGTTCTCGTTGCGCTTGCCACCTACCGTTGACTGCATGAGCTGGAGATAGTCTACGATGATCAGGTCTACTCCGTGCTCGGCCTGTAAGCGTCGAGCCTTGCTGCGCATCTCCATTGTGGAGATACCTGCCGTGTCGTCTATCCAGATACTGGCCTCTGAGAGTGTTCCCATCGCGTAGATGATGCGCTCCCACTCGTCGTCCTCAATCCAGCCTGTGCGCAAGCGCTGCTGGTCTATGCCCGCGTCCATTGAGAGGAGACGCTGTACTAGCTGCTCTTTGCTCATCTCAAGGCTGAATACGGCGATAGATTGTTTGTGTTTGATGGCTGAGTTATGCGCAAGGCTTAAAGCAAGTGACGTGTTATGAACAAAAATGTCTTGCGCTACAAAGTTTGCTCCATCAGGCACAGTTAGATCATAGACCTGATGTTCTCCAATAGGCTCGATGGAAACAATCTCATCCCAGTAGATATCTGGACTGGCAATAAACTGTAAGGCTGGGCTATCCAAGGCATCTGCAAAGGCTGAAAGGCGAGTGCGAGAGATACTTTGTTTGGTATGAGCTTGATAGCCTGCGTACCTGCCCTGTTTAGTGGTCTGTCCACTCTTGTAAGCAAGTTGCGTAAGCGATAAGCCTTGCTGCTGAGCATCAGCGCGTATAATCAACCAGGCATCTGTGGGTGCGTGCCCATAGTTGCCACTTCTTGAGGTTATTACATGTTCATAGTCTGCAAAGCGAGTCTTCTTCTCTCCAATCCAGCCAATGTCGCGCTGGTATTTCTGTACACTTTCAGGTGAAGTAATTTCTACACGCCATGCACTCTGACCTTTGTGGCAGTATTTGGAAATAATGCCAAAGCGGGTAAAGGCGTGATGTACGTCAGCAGCCAATTGCCGAGAGGCTACTGTGAGTTCGATGATTGGTACACCTTTGAACGAGTAGATACAGCCATCACAACTCATGAGTACACGTAAGAACTCGGCAAGATGGCGACGACTCCATTTCCATACACAGGCAGGGAAAAACTTGTTCTTCGCTAATTTACCCATCAGTCCTAGTTCTTTCAGCCATGCAGTGACAGGATTTGTGGGCAATATAGCCACGCCTTGCTGTGTATATGCGCCTTTAGGCTGCGCAACAGTGTAAGTAATGCGCTCTTGTCTGATAGCACAGGCAGGGTAGCGCGATGCAATAATTTGCTTGAAGTCTTCCACGATCACAGGATCAGTGTTGGTGAACGCTGGCGAGTGACCGGTAAGTCCACCCTCAGCGATAAAATACGCCAGAAGTCGCACTGTATCCAATGACCAGCTTTCGTCGGTGCCAAAGACGGGTACAGAAGTAGGTACGCCGATACGTTGTCCTACACTTAAGTCGTACAGCGGCTGCCACCCTTGAACCGTGAGGAAGGGATGATGTCCAGTGACTTCTACCATTCTTCCCAAACGTGTTCGCACACGATAGCAGGGTTGTATTCCGCTATTCACCCAATGGGATATTGTGGTTGGGCGCACTTTGCCTTCTTCTGATATCCCATATATCTGTGTCATCTGACGACGTACACACTCTTCAATTGTGATCCGTTCGCCTGTTAATGGATCATCAATCAGCGTCCATGAGACTACGCATTTTCCCATAGCCGGTCGAGCAGCTAGAATGATCAAGTCCGAGTGTTGCAGTCCTCCGGTGAGGCGGTCAAGGTCGGTGAAGCCGGTGGGGACGCCGACGATGGTGCCGCGTCGTTCGTGCAACTGGTCCAGCTTCGACATGTAGTCCGACAGGATGTCGCGCAGGGGCGAGAAGTCGGCATGGGCATGGCGCTGGCTGATGTTGAAGATGAGCTGTTCGGCCTTGTCGAGCGCGACATCGGCGTCGCCTTCCTGGTATGCGATGGCGGCGATCTCTCCAGCGGCGTGAATGAGGCGACGTAGAATGGCGGTTCGTTCGACGATGCGCCCGTAGTATTCAACGTTGCCGCTGGTTGGAACCTGGTTGATGAGCGAAGTGACGTAGCTAGGGCCGCCCACATCTTCTAGTTTGTTGCGACGTTCCAACTCGTCACAGATAGTGATAAAGTCTGCTGGCTGACGCTGTTCATAGAGCTGGACGATGACCTCGTATATGCTGCGGTGGGCGTCACGGTAAAAGTCCTCGGGATAGAGAAAGTCCGCTACCTGGACAATCGCCTCTGGATCAATAATGATACTGCCGAGTACACCAGACTCAGCCTCAATGTTTTGAGGTAATAGCTTTTCCACGTCAGACTCCATCTTACAGGGTACATTGCTACATTAATCGTATAGGGCTTTTTATGCGCTCTCATGCAATTTTCATAAGATTAGTAGTTCTTAGAATAAGGCTATGCATAGTTAAAACACAACAACAAGGTACGGTTGTGTATCTTGCGTGAATTATAACACGTTCGCACATATGTTCGATGTCCAGCATAGCATACTTATCAGATTGCCAATGCTGCTCTCCTGGCCTATTTTTGCTCAGGCAATCTGCAATAAATGGTATGTCGTGGCATCGTGTAATAGGTTTGTTGCTCTCTCAAATCTCGCGTGTTCACAAAGTGTAATCTATATTGTCTATGAAATCAATTCGCCTTGTTTTTGGGCTTTGTGGATATGTGGATATGTCTTAAAGGCTATTGAGCGTAGAATAACAGGTTACGTGACATAATGCCGACTTATTCGCCACTTATCCACCGTCGTAGCCGAGTTATCCCTATTTATCCACAAAGTTATCCACGCACTTATCCACGAAAATTGGTATGCGGAGCAGAAATTGTTTTGGCTCTATATAGGACTAAACCCGTAAGGATCGGTTTTCCTCATAAGGATAGAGATGCTTTATCTTGGAGGACTTGACCCAATCATGCGAGAACGGTATTATAGCGGAAACAAATACATCGGTTCGTGTGGGCCATGTAACTGAGAAGGAGCATTCGCAGAAATCCTATGCCAAAGACGACAAAACGTGACGCTACTAAACGTGCGTCAAGAATAGCAAAGGCTCACGCCACCGAGCTACCGAAGTTGGAGGTGAAAGAAGCTCCTCCAATGCGACGCTCACCTGGTTACAAGCCCCCTGCTCGCGGTATCGCACGCTATCCATGGGCAACTGTATTGACCCTATTGATTATTGCCCTTGGTATCTACACGCTCTATTTTTATCATGTGGGACCGTTTGCCACGCCCAAGCCACAGCCCAAGTCTGCAGCAGTCTCGCCGTGTCTTAGTACAAGCTTGCTAAATAAGATCACCAATCTCTCGCCCGCGCCCAGCGCGTCGGCTATTAAGGCGATACAGCATAGCTATGCGCAGCCCCCAGCTATGAGCATCGACACCAAAAAGATATATTGTGGGGGTATTAACACCAACCGCGGCCTGATCGTGGTGGAACTTGACCCCAAGATCGCGCCTCAGACGGTGAACAACTTCGTCTACCTGGCGCAACACCAGTTCTATGATGGGTTGGTGTTCCACCGCGTGCTGCAAACGGGTCAGGGGCTTCACATCGCCCAAACGGGTGATCCACTGGGCAGCGACCCGAAGAAGCGCGGTACGGGTGGACCTGGCTACAATATTCCTGCTGAGCCAGTACAGGGCAACTACGATGCTGGTTCACTTGCTATGGCGAAGAAATCAAACGAGACCGCCAACAGTGGCAGCCAGTTTTTCATCTGTATTACTCCTGCCACATCGCTGCCAAAACAGTATAATCTATTCGGGCATGTGGTGAGGGGGATGGATGTTGTCACTCGGCTTCAAGGTCCTGGCGACGACGCATCCACCAAGAACGTCACTCCCGACACTATCAATCACATGGTCGTGGTGTCGGCGTCCTAAGCAATGAAATGAGATGTAGGGCGACTCTCGCGGTTGCCCGTCGGCGTGCTATGTCACGCTTATGTGAGGAGAATTTCGTGGCTAATCAGTATAGAACAGCACCAGAGATGCAGATCGATCCCGCAAAGAAGTACACCGCGGTCCTGCATACGGGCAAAGGTGATATCCAGGTCGAGTTGTTCGCGGCCCAGGCACCTGTTACTGTCAACAACTTTGTGTTCCTCGCTCGTGAGGGATTCTACAATAACACAACCTTCCATCGCGTCATCGGCGGCTTCATGGCACAGGGTGGCGATCCTACGGGAACTGGCACGGGCGGTCCCGGCTACAAATTCAGAGACGAGGCTGGTGCTCTTGCACTTAAGCATGACAAGGCTGGCATTCTCTCGATGGCGAACGCTGGACCCAACACCAATGGTTCTCAATTCTTCATTACCTATGGTCCAACACCACATCTGAATGGTAAGCATGGCATTTTTGGTCAGATTACGTCAGGTATGGACGTACTTAAGTCCATCCGTGAGCGTGACCCACAGCGTGACCGACAACCGGGCGATGAGTTGATCTCGGTGGATATCATCGAGAGCTAGGCTTTGATTGTGTCATTGTAACAATAGTGATCTTGTGCAGGGCGACCACAAGGGTTGCTCTACTATACACAGTTTTATCATAAGCAGCGTGGTATAGTAGGGACGACTTTCGTGGTCGCCCTGTCACTTTCAAGAAAGAGGAGTGTATGTATGAGTGACATAGAAACGATTATGACTTTCATGACAGCGCTGCAATCAGGGGATATTGAGTTAGCGGCAAATACGATGGCCGATAGTTTTACGATGAGCGGCTTTGCCGCCAAGACGGTCAACAAGGGAGAGTTTCTGGTGATGTACAGTAAAATTCTTGCATCTCTGCCTGATCTCTCCTTTAACATTGATGAGCTGCATGAGGTGAATGGAGAGGTAAGGGTGCCAGTGCAGATCACTGGAACGAACACAAATGGCCTTGACCTGTCTATGCTTGGAATACAACCTATTGCTGCTACAGGTTTGGCTGTCACGCTTCCACAGGTGAACGTGACGTATGCTGTCAAAGATAACCAGGTGATGAGTATGCAGTTTGAGTCTGTACCTGGTGGTGGGATAGAAGGGCTGTTACAGCAGGTGGGGGCCGAGTTGCCTTTGCTGCCAAGAGGGGTGAATATCGGAGATTAAGGGAACAAAGTCAAGCAGACCAGGTCGTCCCGAATGCGCTGACGCATCGGGACGACCTGGTCTGCTTGACTTTGTTCCCTATTGGTCTTCCGACCGAGCAGTACGGATACGCCCCTCATTATGGATGATGAAAAAGGTCTCATAGCATGGTGGATAGTTATGCTGCGTAATAGGGGTGTTGTCGCGTGGCAAGCCATGTTCCAGAGAGACTTACAAGCCCACCGATGATCGCTGAGATAAGCACGAACACTATCGCAAGTCCGATAGTTCCTGCATTCGTTGCACCACTTGTAGCAGTATTACTCGGATAGTTGGGGATGTAGCGCGTCAAGAAACTGATGAGGTAGAGAATTACTCCCGCCAGAGCACCGGCGAGGAAGCCAAGTCGTCGATGTACAGCAATTCTTCCAACTATGTAGCCTGTAATAAAAAAGGCTATGAGGTAGATGAAGAATGTGAGACAGCCCAGGCCCGCGACGGCGGCAGCAGTGTTGACAGTGAGATTGCCTGCCGCAATCTCTTTGTTCTGCCGCGCAAACGTGGATGCATTTACGAGTGTGATAGCGATACTCAATAAGATGCTGAGCACTCCGGCGATGGCACCAGCAATGAGTGCATACCATAGACCACGTTGGGGAAATGACGTATCTGATACCCGTTGGCGGGACCTTCCCTGAGAGTCCCGCATTGTTGTTGACAATGGCGTACTCTGTGTGCGTTCTGGCTGCATGGGCTTTCCAGGAGCAGTTTCGGCAGACTTATTTTGCGGCGATGGTTGCTGTCCATTGCGCTGTGGTTGGCGTAGTGGATACTGCTGGTCCGAATCCTGCATCGTCTAAGGCTCCTTGCGTTATGGGAACGCGTGCGTAGCGAATTGTGCTCCTACGTCAATGGTTTGTCTTAATCTGAGTATACACGTTCGGATACGTGTTGATAAGCTCCCATTTGTTGACAGGCCAATAGACCATAATGGCTTTCCCCACAATGAAATCTTTGGGAACGTACCCCCAATCGCGCGAATCATCGCTCACCAGCCGATTATCGCCCAGTACAAAGTATTGGTTGGGCGGTACCGTCCATTTATCACCCTTCGGATTCCATTTTTGACTGATATATGGCTCATTAAGCTGTATTCCGTCTACTGAGACGTTTGTTCCATCAACATTGATAGTATCTCCAGGGAGTCCAATTACGCGCTTGATATAATCCTTGCCTGTATCACGGGGAGCGTGAAAGACAATCACGTCACCTCGTTCAGGAGCGTGAAAAAGATATGATGTTTTATTGACCAGTACATATTGATCCGTGTTCAATCCTGGTCGCATGCTGGCACCTTCTATGTGATAACTTTGAAGCACAAAGCGTATCGTCAAGAAGATCAGAATAGTCAAAGCGACCGTTTCGACTATTTCCCTTGCTAAATGTGAACGTTTCAACGCAAAACCTCGCTGCATTCTCTATTTAGAGGCGTGTATACATATGCCTTTTTATATGTGTACTCTGTACTCTGCCATATCCACTCTTCTGAACATTATAGCCGATAGACGCCCACCGTTGCACCATTCTATGGACTAATAGGGTATTTCCCCTAGAAGAAGCTCGCACCTTCCCAAGCTTACACTACGTACCGCATAAGACGTGGAGCCGAACCAACGCGAATGACCGCTAAGCAATTTCACTCGCTTAACGGTAATATTTTACCCTTTTTCAGAGATATAATAGTGCTTTCAAACTACTCCAAAAGCACTATTATACCGAAATTTGACCTACTCTTTTTTCCTCTTCCTCTTTTGCTGTTTTTTTAGGTTCAGGCGACCAACAGGAGAAAATGACGTATGTTCCTTACGTGCTTCTCTACTAGAGAAATCTTCAAGGTAGAGCTTCGTGATTGATACATCACTGTGGCCCATCTCGCGAGAGAGCTTGAACACCTCGCCCCCTTGCTCCAAGTACATCTTGGCGAACGTGTGACGGAACACATGAGCGGAAACACGAATATCATCAATGCCCGTTATCTTTTTAAGACGACTTGGCAAATCCTTAATACCGTCCCTCCCTAACGGAAGGCCAGCAGACCTACCATACCCAAGAAACAGCGCAGTTTCATGAGGGTCTTTGGGATGACGATGCTTATGGACGTACTTCCAAAGAAGCTTACTCACTTCTGGATAGACACCTATCTCACGCTCTTTACGGCCCTTACCGAATACCTTGATATAGGAGTCGTGGATGTCTGTAACTTGAAGGCTAGCAATCTCAGAGAGACGCATACCAGTATCAAGGAGAAGTAGTACAATCACATAGTCACGGAAGCCCATTTCCGTAGACGTATCGAAAGATGCTAGCATCTTCTGTATATGCTCATCCTTCAACGTAGGCTTAATACGCTTCTCTGGTTTCGGAAGGGACAAACGAGCAACAGGATTTTTCTCTAGCAATTCCTCTTGATAGCACCAGTTAAAAAACACCTTCCAGACGCTCACATGAGCACGGACAGAAGCAACCGATAGAACCGAACCACTATCCAAAAGATCACCAGACGTATTAAACTCTACTGGCTTCGTTAACATGTATTGCACACATTGACGGAGGTGTATCACCGTCACCTGTTCAAGATCAGAGATACCGCATAACGTCCTGAGCAAGTTCGCTAGTAGCGTCAGGTGATGCCGATAGCTAATCAGTGTATGCTGGGAACGCTTTCTCACTTCCATATCTAAAAGAAAATGCTTGATAACACTATCATCACCAGCTAGTTTCATAGGCACACCTCCTATCACTCACCGCCTTACGGCTTGCCATCTATCCCACTAACCGCAATTGTTGCCGTTGGTAGTGCCACACGTGGATCACCCGCCTTGATAGCTGACGATCCTCTTCCAATGCACTGAGCAGCGCGCCCCGCTTACGCCGCCTGTACTCTTGCTGCGCCATCTCCCGTACCTCTTCCATCACAGCAGCCAACGCCAAACGTTTCCGCTTCTCGTACTCCTTTGCATCTAGACCGCGAATACCCCCTAACTCACCCACAACCTCTGCAATCCTTCTCTGTCTGTACTCATCAACTTGCGTTCCCAAGTCCTCTTGCTGGTCCACCAACATCCAGGCTGAACGCTTTTCAAGCACCTCACTTTCCTCCTGATGCTCTAATGGCTTGCCATCCTCCGCTTGTTCCATCCCAGCAAACAACCGCTTCCGCAGTTCTGACACCTTTTCGGGGAAGAAGCTTCGAGAGTAGCGGATACGATGCGCCTTGCTCGTCACGGTCTCAGCGACCATCTGTCTCTCTAGCCGTAGGTTGCCCTGCTCGTCCTCAGAAACCACCGTTCGCTCACGTTTCACCTCACGGGTCCCCTTGTCGCCCAGTGTCACCGCTTTGGTAAGATACTTGGTCACATAGCCAATCGCCCTGGCGTTGCGTATCGGCTCGATATGCGCGATCTTTGCCCCTTGACCCTCTTCCTCTTCCGTCTCAGGCTTATAGTGCGTGGCACTCATCCACAAGGGTTGGATCACTTCCTTATAGGGGATGTAATCCACGCCTTTTATCAAGAGATGCCAGTGAAAGCCGTTGCGCTCGAAGTCCTTGTGCCGTTCGAGCACCGCAAAGTATTCGATGAGATAGGCGAGACGCGCCCCGATATGGTTCGGACCTTTTCCTTTTGACCCTCGACGGAGTGCCTGGACGAAGGTTGTCAATGCACGCGCCGCCTCTTCTATCGTCTTTCCTGCTTTGGTGAGAGTGAGAAAGAGCACAGGTTCCGCCTGTTTGACCAGTTGACGCCACAAATCGACCTTGCGCGGCCCACAGTGCAAACATTCCCAGCGATTACACCTTGCCCGTTGCACCTCACCTGTTTCTCGATTGATCCACACATGGCGAATAGCCCAGGGATCAGGGCAGATCAACAGCGTATCTGCTTTATGCCTCTCTGCTATGTCGGCCCGTTCCTCAAGCGAGGGAACACGCCACAGCCGCCGTTCCGCTTTCAGTTCGATTGCTCGTCCCATAGACCACCCCCATTTCCACAATGCCGCACTAGTCAACCAACCATTTCAGAGTACTTGTGTGATGTGTTCTTATAAGGGTCAAGGGAAGGACCCTGGCGGTTGTACGTCGTCGGCGGGGGACCCCCTACCCCCTTCCGCGCGTACAACCGCCGCCCCCACCAACCAGGACGACCACCACCCCACTACCTAGGGCTAGAGATGGGGGGATGAGCGGTGTGCGCGTTGGTGCAGCAGCCCCGTATCCGACGAGGGACGCCCCACCAGGGGTCACTAGCAATACGGGTTACGATGGTCAGCAATGCGCCCTACCTCACCGCCGTACGCTTGCTGAAAACCATGTGCCCGCTCTTCTGCTTCTCGTTCGCTGGACGCAGTGTTATAGTCGATCAATTCACCATCACGATATACCCACACATTCCAATGTCCACACGTGTTGTACTGCCATTCAATCCGTATCAGACCATGCTCTACCATAATCCCACCTCCTTACGGCTTTGCCATCACAAACTATCCAACCCTCCCTATGAAAGCAGTTCTTCAAATGCTATCTGACACCCATCACTACAAAAAGGACTCTCACAAAGCATGCTCACGGTAGAACGCCACTTCCCGCCGCAGTGCAGACACGTCCTCCATGTCGGTCTCCTCAATTGGTTACAGGGAAGGGTCGGATCAGTAAAAACCTCTACAAGCCTCTGAGCCAGGTTCTCTAAACCCTCATCCCCCCTGCCCAAATCACCCCGCTTTTTACCTCTTTCCATATGTCACCTCCTTCCAACCTGGCGCGATCACCACCACTTTCGTGACCGATCACTTGTCACACTTTGGGACGCGATCCCACATGTACACCCCTTCGTTGATGTGCTACTCCAACACGAACGCAAGCAACTCACTTGCTTCATACGCCGCCCACACCCCATAGAACCGCTCAATTTCCTCAAGCTTTTGGTGTACTCCTACTGGCAAGCCATGACACCGCTTTCTGATCTCTTGGCGTGCACTTGCCTCTTGTACGCTTTTCTCTGCATTCTCTCTATAGCGTTGTGCCGCTTTCCGACACGCATCCGAGCAGTACCGACGTTGCCGCCCACAGACCTGATGATCTATCGCATTACCACAGATACAGTACGCATTCGTCGCATATCTCATAGGCAATCACCTCCCTTTTCGTGACCGATCACTTGTCACACGTTCACTCCTGATCCGCACTCATCCCCTCGCCTTGACCATAGAGATAGTCATTGACCCACAAACGATGACGCAACTGCTCAAGCTCGAGCCAGCGTTGCCGCTCACGCCACGAATAATCATAGCGAGCGTGACAGGAAGGACACAGAGCCGCTAACCTGGCTACAGCATTCCAGGGATCATGGTCTAGATGTGCCGCCGCAAGGTAGACCGTATATACCACCCCTGTCCGTTCAGAAATCGCCTCCGTTCCATGCGCAATTCCACAATGCTCACAGCACCATCGCGCCCGTTCCTTGCACTCCCACGCCAATTCATCCCAATTGTCAGGATAGAGCCACCGATGTTTCATCCATACCATCACCCCCCTTCTCAGATGCACCATTTACACCCAACACCACCTACATTTGCACCCGACCAGAAGCTACCAGAAGGATGAGCCATGTTCCCACCAGCCCAATCAGCAACCAGAGCGCAAAGGACCCACAGCCCCACAGACGAAGCGAACGAACGATAAGCACCACACCCACAACCAACAGAACCGCAACCATCAGACCCATATGCACCACCTCCAATCCCTTCCAACAAAAACCATTACCCCAACACACCACCCCTCAACCGCTCATACGCTTCCTCAACCGTCAACCCGCGATAGAAGCGCAGAAAGTCAAACAGATCACCCGCACGCCCCCAGGTGTAGCAGTACCAATGGGGATCACTGGCACCAAACACCTGGAAGCTGGGGCGAACATCCCCTCGAACGTGATGACTTGGCAGAGGACACCGACCCACACCACGCCGGTCCAGACACGTATACCGTCCAATCACCTCCACAATATCCTGTGAGTGACACCACTGCTGAATAACCCCACGTCCAACACGATCCACCACCACATCAGCAGCAACTATCACAGCCTCATCCTTTCCCCACTCATCACTCACTTCATCAGGAACCGCCACCCGCTCCACATGCTCACCGAGCCATGCACAACACGCCGCCACCGTTTCCCCCACTGACAAGAGCAAGCCATTCGAAGCCACCTCTACGAACGGATACCATCCCCCACTTTGCCGATGCACCCCTAACGGCAACCGCACCAACGACCCAACCCCATCAGGTGCAAGCGTATCCTGTTTGGGATACAACTCCACCCCGTAGGAGAGCGCATACGGCAACAACCACCGCCGCACTATCTGCGCCTGTGTCGGTCTCTCCAGGAACACCCACAGATGCCCACCACGCCGACTGGCCTCCACGCTCGAAGAAATACCTTGTGCTGCCAGTTCCCCCGAAAGCCTCACAAGCCGATCTAACCCATCCACACTATCCGCATCAAACACCACAAAGGAACAGAACCCCAACCCATCCACAACATACGTCCCCAGCGTATAGCGCCCCAGCAAATGATCCGCAAGGCGTGCCAGTGAAAGCGGCTGATACGAAGGCCGATAGGACCCATCACCTTGCTGCACTGCATAATAGTCCCAGCAGTACACAAACAAAGATGCATACGCCTCAACCAGCTCCACCGTCACGCCATACATCACGCCACCTCCCTACATGCGACCCTGAAACGACTTATACGACTCCACTTGACCCAGGTAGTCCCGTTCACTGTTATACAGACCGTCGCCAAGTTCCTCACCCCAATAGGGCGTTGGGACAGGAAAATCCTCGACCACCGAGGTATACACTTCCAAATCATCTCGCATGGCTTGCCAGACAGCCCGCAAACGTTCACTAAAGCCAGCCATCCGCCTGTTAAACTCGTGCTGTATCTGTGCATATTCCCCTTGCAACTGAGTTACATCTGAACCATAGGGGCTTGTCACCCGTTGCCAAATCGTACTTAACTCCTGTTCGAGTGCTCGACGCTGTTCCTTGACCCGATCCGCAAGCGTCCAATCAATATAGGAGTCCATATACTGACTCAACAGGTGTTCCAGTTGCCCAGGATACAACGCCTCAAGTGCATCAAGCTCAACCGCCCCCTCACCATGTCGCGCCTCAAAACCCATGCGCCGCCGTTCCGTCTCTTTAATCGGAGTGCGAGGCAACCGATAATATTGCACCTGATCCAGCGTCAGCACGACAGGGAACACCCGCACATCCAGATCAAGACCGAGCGTGCGTACAAAGTATTCAATCTTGCGTGACACAGCAACAGGCATGGATTGCCCAGCAGGATCAAAGTCCGAGACGTAGAGAATACGGGCGGGTTTATTGGCTTGCTGTAAACGATGCACCAAGGAGAGCGTTGCGGTAATGCTCATTTCACCCATGCCAGTTTGCAGGTTCGCCCCATAGCGTTCAGAGAGCGGCGCGAGAATATCATTCATGGTGGACTTCTCACACCACACCTCAAGATGGTAAGGTTGCTGAGCCTCATAGTCGTACACCGAATACGAAGGCAGGTGAGGAAAGTCAGGCAGTTTCATATTATCGAGCTTATAGGCTTGACCAGAGGCATACACGTAGGGCGTTCTCTCTGCTCGATGGGTCGCGTAGATCATCACATCCGGGGTACGGCGATCATTGAACGCCTCTGGATCAACTAACCGCAGGTAGCGCGCCGCCTTAGAAGCTAGATTGAGAATGTCCCAGCACTCCACCGTGTTCTCATATGGCTTGCCATTAGGCAGCACAACGGGCGGGTCCTGGCTGACAATCTGATAATGCACACGTCGGATATGCGCTCGATCCAATCCGAAATTGTGCCACAGGGTCGAGAACCATTCCCCTAACGCCCAATCATTGGGCGTCCCTGTATAAAAGGGGTCATTTTGCGGAGCCAACACAATGAAGTCATTGACCGAGACGCCCTGTGTTTTGGCTTCCTGTTTGATCCACTGATAATCAATCTGTCCATCATACATCGTGCTCATAGGCCACCTCCTTGACTCAAAAGGCGCGTCCATGACCAGTTCCACACCAGCCCCACACGCGCCCCTGTCACCCAACTCACTGCTACGGATGCCGTTGAAAATGCCGCCACTGATGCCGATTGGCAAACACCACCACCTGCCCATTCGCCTGTGCCTCTCGCACCAGTGTCGCCGCTTGCTGACTCAACCGTTTCACATTCCCCACCATCATCATCCCCGTTGCTGGATCAATGACGACCTCTAGCGCGTCACTCCCAAAGGGACTGCACCATTTTGCACTCCCGCCTGCGGCCTCTGCTGCTGGGCAGGTGGAGCGGCACTGCTGCCAGGACGCACACCTTGATAGCCCTGCTGTTGGTAGCCTTGCTGATACGTCATCGGATGCGGCGTCTTCACCTGCGCTTTCGGCTCCTGCTTACGCCGCTCCAGGTCCATATCCGCCACCGCCAGGAACAACGTCACGGCTGGAATAATGGAGAGCACGATGTAGGCCAGCACCGTAATCACAGGACGCTGATTGAGAGGCACCGCTTGCAACCAATCGGCATGCGGCACCTCCGAGACGCCCATCACATAGTTACAAAACACCTCGACCAGTTCCACCACCAGACAAATCGGCAGGTAGGACCACACCGACTCCTTCTTAAAGAGACGAAAGGCAATACTGCGACTGAGGAAGTAGCCCAGCACGCCAAAGCCACCAGCAATCATGAAATCCACAGCAAGCCGTATGCGATCCCCATTGTAGGGCGAGAACACTTGCGCAATCGCATAGGCCGAGCCGAACGAAAACGCCAGCGACACCACCCGCAACACCAGATGCTCCACGCCCACAATCCACACCTCTTGAGCACGCCCCGCACCCACTGGCCTCCCCGGTCCCTGTTGACCTTGCTTGAACACTCCATCAAAGACTCCCATAGACCACCTCCTTCCAACTAGGCCGCAGCCGCAACACCAGCCAAGCGACACACCAACTTGAGAAATGCCACTTGCTTGCCTTTGAACTTGAGGACTTCAAGCGTCAAAGGCGCATACTTAGGAGGAAGTTCCGCACGCAGTTGATCGGCCACCTGACGGAGCACATCCGTCGCTTCCCCTCGACGCCTCAAATCCTTCAACTCTTCCAGGCGAGGAAAGCCCTCTGTAACTTGACACTCAAACTTCTCATCTGTATCAGCATCCAGAACAGTTAAATTGACGACCCAACCGGGCTTTGGAGCACCCGTTCCCTGGTCATAAAAGGTTTGTTCCTGGACATCACCACTGACCACGACTGCATTTAAAATCATAGGCTACCCTCCTAACACTTCAATCCAACTTCTCTCAACAACGCACGATCTAGGACGACACGACCCGCTTGCCACCAGACTCCCACCACAACCGAAGCGAACCACGGCACCCAGGACAGACAGACACCATCAAACCATCCCCAACTGAAGGATCACGATACTCCACCACCACATCACCAGTTCCCTCAGCAGCCACCACCGGCTCATCTCCAACAGACCCAAATTGCTCCATAGCCCTCACCCATAAGGGATAGCCACAGTGATGATGAACCATCTTTCCACACTGTTTCCAATCAAGCATCTTACTCCCTCCCCTCATGCACTCGTCTCCTGGCAGGTACAAGAATCAATCTCATATCTACCAGGAGAACCCACACTCACCACATACCCTCATCATTCCTCGCGCTCCACTACCCTGCTACTTGATGATCCCCAGCAAATGAGCCACCAGAGGCCCCAACACCACCAACGTGATCCCAAGAAACATGACCCGAAACTGTTTCGGTCCCCATGCAGGACCAAAGAACGTGAGAACAAGAGCGATCAGAACAACCACTCCAAATCCAATCCACCCCATAGACCCACCTCCCATCCAGAATCTAGCGAAGAGGCCAAATCAAGAGCACCCCCACAATCGCCACCATGCCACCAGCAATCAACCCCAGGTTAACCCCGTCCATCCGTCCACCCTTCACCACCAGAACCCCAAACATGAGCAGCCCCGCTATCGCTACAACCACCATATTTTGTACTGTCATAGACCCACCTCCTTTCAAACCAGCCAACCAACCTACTTACAAACGCCTCCACCAGCCATCACTATCACCTGATAGCAACCAGGACACCGATTGCCATACCACACATACCGATGATCTTTGTGCAAGAACACCCCGCAATCCCGGCACTGAACCGCACGCGATAAATGATAGTCAGGCGAGTATGGGTTCTGCCTGTTTCCTCGAACATGCTTCCGACCATGCATACGCACCACCTCCCTTGCTCAACCACCGCACTACAACGGATACAGGTCTAACGGCTTGCCATTTCGACAGGACCACCCACAAATTGCTGCCAGCACCCTCGACACCTCTCACCAAAACGGATCACTAGATGGGTCATCCGAAGCTCACGCCCACAATCAGCGCAATGAACGACACAAAGACTCGTACGCGCATGACGGGGCTGCTTTCGCTCTTTTCTGAACTGCTGTCTGTTCCAACTCATAGGCATTTCTCCTTTCTCAATGGCAACTGCTAGCCTCTCTACGATCCTAGTTAGTTTGGACATTTCCGTAATGTCCACTACCATAATAACACGGACAAGTTGGAAATGTCAATGCTTTCTCATTGGACATTTTGGACATCTATTTTAATCTTCCCAAAATGTCAAAAATGTCTTATACTTATCTTGAGAGCGACATAGACTTAATGAAAAGAGGGCAGATACATGGAATCCACGTACACATCAACTGAAGCAAGAAGGAAGTTAAAAGCATCTACGAGCACATTTAAACGGCTTGTCGATAGCGGAAAGATACGCAAAATAACACCGCCCAACAAGAAGCAAGGAATGTACTTAAAAGAGGATGTTGACAAGATAGCCAAAGAGATGCAGCCTTTTGCCCAAACTGCTACGCGCAAAGGAAAGAAGCTCACTACTACAGTAGACTGGCAAAAAATATCTGATTTACCCGCTATACTCAAATTGGACTTAGAGGTCTATCATGAAACAATAGTAGGTGATATTGGTTTATATATATCCTGGGAAAGAAAAAATCCAAAAATCACTCTTATCTCATTCGAGAGCGGCAACAGAGAAAACATACTAGCTTATCTAAGTTTGGTGCCTCTACCAGAGCAAGTTATCGTATCAATCTTAAGCGGGGAAAGAGAAGAACTCTCTATAAGCCCAGATGAAATCGAGACCTATGATCGTAAAGGAGGGTATACCTTGCTTGCTGAAAGTGCCGTTACTCATCCACATCATCCAGAGCAACTTACCCACGTTTTGAGAGAAGCACTCCGCTTTTGGTGCGATCAATACCCCGACAGGTACATAGAGAAAATATATGCACAAGCAGCTACCCAAGCAGGAGATATACTCGTTCGCAAGTTGTTCTTCTCGCCCTTATACGATCTCTCAGATGACGCATACGTTTTAGACCTGAGAAGGCCAGGAATAGCACAACCAATCAGAGTATTCCAAGAATGCCTCCAACACAAAGAGGAAAACCAGAGTAATAAACTCTCGTTCTTAAATGAGAGAGCGGCAAGCAACTTCAGAAGGGCAATGAAGCAAGACATTCCTACCTGTGTAGAGTTGAGTAAAAAAACATTCCCGACTCTGCATCAGGGCATAGCCTCAGCAGAAACACGTCTAGCATGGATGGAAAGAAACCCTGATATCTGTTATGTCAGCGCGTTCAAGGATAAAATAGTAGGATACACCACCATTTTACCGTTAGAACAGGAAAAGATAGAAAGAATACTGAGAAACGAGGACTTTGTAAAGGACATCAAACCAGAGGAGATCAAGCCATTTGACAAAAAAACGCCTGTAGATATCTACATCATGACAATGGTAACAGACCCAGGTCTCAGCAGAACCGAGAAACGCACATACGGATCAAGCATGGTTCGTGGACTAGAGAACGTAATCATCGACCTGGGTAAAAGGAGTGTACCAATTAAAAATCTCTTTGCGAGAAGTGACACACCTGATGGCATCAGAATACTAAGAAAAATGGGCTTTATGGAGATACTATCAACCACCGACATGAGAAACTTCGTCATCAATGTAGAGGAGTCAGGAATACCACTCATACAGGAGTACAAGGAAGCATTAGCAAAGAGTCGCCAGAAAACGAGAGAACTTAGCACGACACCAAAGACTATCACGAGCTAAGAAAAACGGCTTGCCATGTAAACTAATCTGTACAGCCCTAGTAGTTGAATAGCTACCAGGGCTTTTCTGTGTTATTATAATCTCGCAATTCGCCAGGAGAAAAACATTGTATGGATAAGGAGGAATGTAACATGTGCCCACAGCTTATAACCCAGAACACGCTTTTTTATGGAGACAACCTCAGTATCTTACGCGAATATATGATAGATGAGTGTGTTGACCTGATCTACCTTGACCCGCCATTCAACTCAAATCGTAATTACAACGTCCTCTTCAAGGATGAAAGTGGTATTGATAGCGAGGCACAGATTATAGCTTTTGAAGATACATGGCACTGGAACCATATAGCAGAGCAAACCTACCATGAATTGATAACGAAAGCTCCTGACAGCGTATCTAAAGTTGTCGCAGCTCTTCGTGCGTTTGTTGGTACTAATCAAATGATGGCTTATCTTGTGATGATGACCATTCGATTAGTTGAGTTACACCGAGTTTTGAAGCCAGATGGTAGCCTTTATCTTCATTGTGATCCTACGGCAAAGACATAAAAAGGTACAAAACAACAAACAACAAAATAATAGTGCTTCCATCCGCTGAAAACGTATAAACCCGCTCCACGCCTAGAGAAAGCCCTAGTCATTATATGGACTAATAGGGTATTTCCCCTAGAAGAAGCTCTAGAAAATAGATGTGTGAAACCTATGCATCTCATGCAACGTAATTCTTTAAAGAGTTTGTGTTATCCAATGAGGAGGAACTATGGACACTTTACTTGCACTTATAGGCGGTGGGATCACCAGCATGCTACAATCAATTACCCCCTCTTCCTGGCGTCACAGACCCCCCGCAGAGAGCGCGAACAACCTCCAAGAGGGTAGTTTGCTGCATGCCCGTCTCGCTCAAGCTGAACTGCGCAATAAGGAGTTGGAAGCTCGCATTGCCGCTCTAGAAAGTCGGCTTCAGGAGGTACAGACCAGACGATGATCGGCGTCAGCAGCCGCTATGATAAAACGGATATTGTCTCACAAGCAATACAACATACAAGGACCTCCTTGTCTCTCGCAATTGTACGTATCCGACGAAAGCTACACAGCAATCCTGCTACATAGCAGAGTCATTACCTCGAAGCCTTCAAACGAGTGATAGTAGAGTACAGTTTCTACGATGTAAGCGAGGTCTGTTCCTGGTTCTGAAGGAGTTTCTCCCACACTTCCCTATCCACAAATTCCGAGCCACAAGTCGTGCAAACCCATTCACCAGTATCAGAACCTTGATCGTACTCTCTCTCAATGTCAGTATGAAGGCATGGTCTCCCGAATGTTTCTCTTCTCAGTTTGAACGCCTCTTCCATTTCCATAAGTATTCTCCTTTTCTCGTGCAACGTTATTACTTTCTTGTACGCTTGCCATGATGCAAAGGATACATAACTTCCCTTAGGCTTGCTATGATAGAGATACGCGGGCGCGATAAATCAATTCTACAATATGCTGGTCGGATGCTTTATAATACAATCCTGATCGTGGAGAAGAGCGAGTAAGGTGAAGCATCATTATGTTATCTCAGGCCAGAAAGTATCTAAAAATAGGCCCCTATGGAATTGGGGCCTGTGTTGTAATTTTAGCGGCTACTATTATCCGCATTGCTCTAGTGAGTTTGGGTTGGCCTACTACAAATAGTGATGAGGGTACGATGGGACTCATGGCATTGCATATCGCTTATCGTGGTGAGCATCCTGTCTTTCTTTATGGGTCAAGCTACCTGGGATCGCTAGAGCCGCACATCGGTGCTGTCTTCTTCTTCCTCTTTGGTCCCTCCTTCCTTGCCTTGCGTCTGAGTCTTGTGCTACTTTTCGCCTTGTTCCTGCTGGTCATGTACCTGTTGACACGCTTGCTTTACAGCGAAAAGCTAGGATTGGCCGTTGTACTGTTGCTCTGTTTTGGTTCGTCAGAGATGCTTTCTCGTGAACTCAAGGTCGTTGGTGGGGCAGTCGAGACAATGCTTTTTGGTGCTCTAATGCTCTTACTGGCCTCGTTGCTGGCATTGTCGATCAGACAAAATCTCTCGACAGGTGAGCGGAGACTACGTCTTACGCTCTATGCTTGTTATGGCGGTGCGATTGGACTGGGGCTGTGGAGCCACATGTTAGTCCTTCCATTTGTCGCGACATCACTCTTACTCGTGTTCATATTTTGTCGCAGGGAATTACATAAGGGGACAATAGCTTCATTTTTGTTTGGCCTGTTGCTGGGCTTTTTTCCATCGCTCGTCTATAGTATCAGACATCCTGGGCTAAACGCACTCGCGACATTATGGGGGCTACACAGTTCGGGTGGAACGGCATCGACCTTGCCGTTTTCGTTATGGGATCAGATACGCGGAATGATGCTGGTAAGCCTGCCATTAGCGACCGGAGCCAGCTTGCAGTGCTCTATCCCAGACTCACCAGGGGTTTGGCGGTTCCATATCTCATCCTGCATGCTAGCTCAAGGTGGTTGGGCAATAGGCTTTTTGCTCTTATGGGCGATAGCGACAGTACTCACAATAAGAGAACTGGTGAAGATACTTACACATCGCGATGGCAAGCAGCACACGCTCGTCTATGCCGCCGCACGTTTGATGATTCTGATCAGTGGTGGACTTACAATGCTCTCCTACCTATTTAGTCCCGCATCGGCGCTTGTGCCGCTCACCTCGGCGCGTTATCTTGTTGGTCTCCTGATAATGACTCCCGCTTTGCTCGCACCATTGTGGGAAGGTGTGAGGCTGCATGCAAATGTTCCGTTTTTGAAGAGAACATCTGCTGTGCTAAAGACCGGCTTACTGCTCTTTATCTATGTTGCCTATTTTGTCGCCACGATAAAGGTATTTCAGCAAGTTCCTGATGCGCAGGCTACGAATCGACAACAGTACAAAATGATAGATGACTTACTGAGTGTTCATATTACGCACATCTATTCTGATTACTGGACTTGCAATCGTGTTATCTTTCAAAGCGGCGAACGTGTTATTTGTAGCGTTCTCGACGAGAACCTGAAAACGGGTCAAAATAGATATCTCTCTTACCAATATATTGTCCAACGAGATGCCCAAGCGGTCTACATGTTCCACATAAACTCACCACAAGCGGTTGCTTTTGAGCAGCAGGTAGAGCGGTCGGGGAAGCAATATGGGCGTATGGAGATGGACGACTACATATTGTATAAACCGACCGGGGGGGCGACCACAAGATCGCCCCTACTATACACACTCTCGCCATGTCGGTGGCGCAGTATAGTAGGGGCGATCCCTTGTGGTCGCCTTGCGTGTCTGTAATGCCTACTTACCTAACGTTTGTTTGTACACCTCTAACAAGCGTTGAGCGTACTGACTCCAACCGCTCCCAGCCTCTAGAGCCTTTTTCTCTTTGGCTTTTAAGTGATACTCGCCGCTCTGTGCCTTGTAGAGTGCTTGTACCAGTGATGTGCGGCTGGAAGGATCATAGAATATACTAACGCGGGGTGGAAGCACTCCGCGAAAACGTGGCAGGTCGGGTACAATGAGCTTACGTTCAAAGGAGAGCGCTTGCATTGCTGTTTCCAGAATGCCTGCTGTATGATGGGCAAAATGCGGTAGTACGACAGTATCGGTCGCTCCCATGTACAACGACATGTCTGACTGGCCCGGTTCTTGCAGAAAGAGTGAAATGTCAGGGCTGAGAGCGACGCGCTGTAAGAGTGCTTCTTTCTTGTCTTTGGGTGAGCCGACAAGCAGGAGGTGTGACCTGAAATACTGTTCCTGTTGTTGGCTATCATGCATCTCTTTGAAGGCGTCGATCAGGTGAAGTATTTCACGTTCATTATGATTTGATGAGAGGCAGAGGTAGATATAGTTGGCCTGTTGAGGAAGGCCAAGGCGTCGCTGAGCATCATCTCGCGCGATTGTTTGCGGATAATAGCCGCGAAAGCCGGGGTGCTGAAAGCTGTATACTCGCCTTCGGAGCCGTCTGTCCGGGTAGAGTTGATCTGGCTGGCGTGTATAGGCGAGGATGATGTCGCTATGCCGCAGCAGGTTGTGCTCGAAGATACGATGTGGAAGAGAGCGCAAACTATGTGTGCTCTGCCACCACCCCCCGGCGTCCGTGGTCACGATCCGAATACCCCAGCGCCGAGCGAGCCAGATCAAAAAACGGAGACGTTGGTGTTGCCCTGGGGTCAGGACGAACGCTCCTGGACGGTAGAAATGTAGAATTCCGATAGACTCCCCAAGGTACGCACGGTGTCGCCAGAGCCAGGCTAGCTGAAGATCGGCGGTGCTCGTGGTACAACGCATGTGCTGTGCTTGAAGTCCCTGGGCGAGCAAATTTGCTGAGGCATCATGCTCTGCGGGTTGAACAAAGAAGACTGCTGGCGCGTTTAACCGAGCGGGAGCATGTTTGATGAACTGTAGGCGCTGCTGTAAATGACCCCAGCTACGGGCCTGAGCCATCGCTGTTAGCAATCGTTCCGTTGTCGATTTACCCGCAAAAAAGAGCAAGGGACGGTCGATCAAGGCTATGTGGGCAACATCTTTTAGTCCGGCATGTGCGAGCTGTAGTACATCTGGTAACGTCTGAGGCGTCACGGCTTTATGCTGCTGAGCATTAGCGTACTGGGTCAGGATCTCTGAGCGACCCTGCCAGTAGGCGCGACCTACGAAGTATGGACGCGAAAGACGTGCTGCTGGTACGCGATGGGCAACAACCACTTCTGGCTCGTACCAGAGAGTGTACCCCGCTGTACGCAAACAGCGACACAGGTCTGCAACCTCCATACTGGTAGGGGAGGTAGAACGTTTACTCAGCAATGGAGAAAAGGAGCCGATAGCTCGCAGCGCCTTAATTTTAATGGAAAAGTTGCAGCCGCTGAAACTAACTGGAGTTGGAAGCAGCGTTCGTGCTTTCGCAGGGGCGAAGTAGCCAAGCATATTGAGTAGATCATCACTTAGCCAATATGGGCGTGACGCCTCCCAACGCAGTTCGACCCGTCCGCCGATAGCATCGGCCCCTGTCTCGTCATAAGTAGCAAGAAGACGTTCAAGCAAATGCGGTTCAGCTATCGCATCGTCGTCAAGAAAGACCGCTATCTCGCCCGAAGCTGCACGCAATCCCGTATTGCGTGCATAAGCAAGTCCATTGTGTGACTCCACGAGACATTGAACACGCCATACATTCTCCGGTTTCTTGTGCTGCACAGGCTCGCCTGCATTGACATAGGTACGTACCGCAGTAAGTGTTCCGTCAGTTGAACCGTTGTCAACCACAATTACCTCGAATTGTGCGTAGGAAAGCGTTTGGCGGCGCAGAGCTGCCAGTGCTGAGAGAACCAGGTTGCGACGATTATAGGTACAAAGAATAACGCTACAACGAGGAGGTGTTACCGTTCGTGTCTCTTTGAAATCTGTCTGTGTTGTTTGCTGAATAGTCAATATCTACTTTCCCCTTCCATCACATCAATCATATGAGTAGTTTGCGACATACTACTATGAACCCTGTGGTAGAGATGATGTGCGCGATAGCACTGGCAATTGCCGCGCCAACCATTCCCAATATAAGAATACAGGGAACCGCAAGAACGACGTGCACAAGTGCTGCTCCTATTGCCAGCCACACCTGTTCTCGCCTCTGCTCACTGCGAGTGAGATAGGTCAGGCTGACCGTTGCAATGCTGCCAAATACTGCCCCGATCAGCAAGATGCGTAGAGGCAGTATCATTGGTCGATAGGCGCTTCCAAAGCAAGTGACAATGAGAAAAGGACTGGAGAATGTGAGGATGGTATAAATAAAAACCGCCAGCAGCGCAATACTGCAAGATGTCTTAACGAAGGCGTCATATGCATTTGTATAGTGATGGCCTGGGAAGAGGTGTGAGAAGAGCGGAATGACACAGGTCGTAAGTAACGTCGGTGCAACCTCCATGATGCGTGTGCAGAGAAGGAGGCTAAAGGTATAGAAGCCGAGTTCCGCAGTATTGTGCCAATGGATCAGGAAGAGAATCAGGAGGAGCAGTTCGCGCCAGACAATCACGTCTAGGATGAAGAGCAGTACCGGATGACGCAGGCTTTGGCGAATACGCTCTGTTAAGAGCGGTCCTGGTTTCAATGCCTCGCGTAATGGCAGGAGCCGCATAATACAAAATAATGCAATGGTTAGCGTCACAACGTGAGCGAAGGCTGGAGCAAGTAGCAGCGCCGCCATTTGTTCATTACGTATTTGAGTTGTAAGAACCACTAGCAGAAAGTTTAGCAGAGCATTGAAGAGACGAAGCATAGCGAGCAGATCATAGCGGCGGATTCCTTGTAGTGTCATACCTACGACATTGCTCAGAAGTAACGGTAAGGCAGAGAGTCCTGTCAGCAGCAAGAGGAGCAGCGGTATAGTTTCTTTAAACAGAAGAGAGAGGGTGAAGGCTAGCGGAATATACGCTGCGCAGTACAATAAGGCGCGGCGACACTGTTGACGCCACACGAAGCGAAAGATGCCCGCTACGCTTCGGAGTGGCTCACAGCTTTGAATTTCGGCGATACGACGGTTCGTGAGTGGAGACATGCCAACACCGATAATTGGTAGAGGAACATTTGCCAACCACTGCGCGAAGAGAATGATGCCAAAGCCTTGAGGTCCTACCGTTCGTGCAATCACTGCATATGTACTGAAACGTATCAATAGAGAGCATGCTGTCATACCAAGTCGTAAGATACCAGGTCGCGCAATACTACCTTTCCCTGGAATGCTACGCTCATGCGAGATAAACATATCCCCTCCCACCCACACACAATCACTCTGAATAGATATGTCACTATGCCAAATGAGCATAAGTAACCCGAGGGCAGTTGATCCCAGCACCTGATGCAAACATTAACTTATATACAGGTTATAAAATCCTCAACCGCATCCAATATGCTCAATTCCTCATGGTCGTCCTGATTTACCTCGCCTTTTCTTTCTTGTATATCGGATAACACTTCACCCCATGCCTTCTCAGGAGAGAAGGATGGTAAACCGAACACATTCTCGACTGTTGGGGTTGATTTACATTCTAGAGATGTATGTAAGAAGACGCTTTCGCTGGGGATCATGCTTGAAGGGGGGACCAGTCCCGCACTCCAGGAAATACTCCACGGTTGTTCATTACCCATCGCCATACCACCCTTCTGTCATCGAACCGTGTACATCATAGTTTTTTACCGTTTGTTTGGATTGTTATGTACTATTATACCACATGGTATGTCATAGAAAAGTGTATTTTGTGGTAGTGAAATGGTTGTAGGTAAGTTAATAATGCTAAATAAGTGTTAAGGATAGAAAAAAGGAAATACACAGTTCTTTTATGCCACAGATGGCACGAAATCGGCAAACTTTTGGCGGTTAGACATCCCTTCGTCCATATCCGTGCTGCGCAAGACACGGCGTAGACTATTGAGCGCCGCTTGAATGCGCTTTTTGAGCGTGTTCTCCGAGATTTGAAGTGCCTGAGACATTTCTGGCAGAGTCATTCCGTTGTAGTAGTGGAGCACGACGACGACGCGTTGCTTCGCAGGGAGGGCCTCAATGGCGCGTGCAAGATCCCAATCGCGTTCCATACGTCCCTTGTGATCGTCGGCAACCTGCGCAACGAGGTCTATCTCTTGCTCAGAGAGAGCCTGGCGCATGAAGGCTGTTGTACGCGCTAGACGCCGTTTGAAGCTGATACACTGATTGACGACGATGCGCATGAGCCACGGGCGCAGCGCACCTGCCTCGCGTAGGTCTGGAAGGTGGTGCCAGGCTTGAATAAGTGCGTCTTGTACGACGTCTTGCGCAATATCGTGGTCTCCTACAATCATCGACGCTGTACGCAGCATCAATGCACTGTATTGATCAACAATATCACCAAACGCCTCCTGATTGCCCTGAAGTACTCGTGTCACAAGTAGGCGTTGTTCATTCTGTTCCGTCTTTTCTTCTACCTGCTTTTCCGGTTCATCCTGTATCGGCGTATTTGAAATAGCCGAGTTTTCAACCGACTTAGAAGCAGTAATAGTTTCGGGTCCGTGAGCTGTAAAAACGGACATGATGATAGTCCTCCTGTTGTTCATTATGCAAACTATGTACATAGTTATAACATAGGTGGTACGACGAAACAGGTGTGCAGGCTCATGATTTTTGTCGTGAGCAAAATTGTTTCATGATCGAGGTATAAAAGAGACATTTTTTCTAAAGGTGAGATAAAAAGCCTTTATAGACACTGTGCAGTGTCTGTAACGGCTTTCTGCCAGGAAGCATAAAAAAGGAGAGGATTTGATACCTCTCCTGGGCTGGGGTGCAGGGATTCGAACCCCAATTGGCCGATCCAGAGTCGGCAGTCCTACCATTGAACGACACCCCATTATGTCTCGTTCATTTGTGATGCGTATGATATCGCAAGTCTTGTGGAATGTCAAGCGCCAGGCAGCGCGAAATTCCAAATCAGCCATGTGTAGGGGTCTCATTTATTACACCCGGCGTTTGGCAAGAATCCCATGTTGGTCCTATGGTGATACGGTTGGGTATAATGAATGAGACCCCTACATATGTTTGTTAAGACGAGGATTGAGCCTGTTTGCGCGCCTCCTCCGCGAGGAGGCGTTTGAGAATTTTGCCGGAGCCTGTGCGCGGCAGCGATTGGCGAATTTCGACCGTACGCGGGGTCTTGTACACTGCCATATGCTCACGGCCCCAGGCTACCAGGTCTTCCTCTGTGATTTTGCCCTCATAATCTGGTTTGAGCACGACAAACGCTTTGATGGTCTCACCGCGATAGGGATCAGGCACACCCACAACAGCCGCTTCATGAATAGCCTCGTGTTTATAGAGGAAATCCTCGATTTCGGCAGGAAACACGCTGAAGCCTGACGCCTTAATGAGTTCTTTCGCTCGTCCGACGATGGTGATGAAGCCGTCTTCGTCCATGCGTCCGATGTCGCCTGTTCTGAACCAGCCGTCTTGTAACACCTCTGTCGTTGCTTCTGGTTGCTGCCAGTAGCCTTTCATGACCTGAGGTCCTTTGAAAACCAGTTCGCCCTCTTCCCCAAAAGGAACCTCTACGTTCGGGTCTTCCAGGCTCACAATGCGCACATCTACATCATAGACGGGAATGCCAACGGTACCCAGCTTGGCATTATCGACCGGATTGAGTGTGACCTGGGAGATCGTCTCCGAGAGACCGTATCCTTCGACCAAAGTTGCTCCTGTCAGCTCCTTGAAGCGCTTGAGTACTTCAAGAGGAATTGGCGCACCGCCAGAGTTGCAACGGCGCAGCGAGTCAACGCGATACTTGTGCAAGTCAGGATAATTGACCAGCGCAATGTTCATCGTCGCAATGCTCACCCAACAGGTAACGCGATATTCGGAGATAGCCTGGACCAGAGCTTGCAGGTCAAAGCGAGAAAGAACGACTGTCGTTCCACCGGTGAAGAGTGGCCCAGCCATACTGTGTACCATGCCTGTGACATGGAAGTAGGGCAGGACAGCCAGGTGTACATCATCGGAGCGAATACCACTCCATGCTGTGCCACCTCTGACATTCGCAAGAATATTGGCGTGCGTAAGCATCGCCCCTTTAGGTACTCCAGTCGTTCCTGACGTGTATTGTATCAACGCCAGGTCCGCGTGTATGTCAAGTTCAGGATCGGGAGGGGGGGCCGCTTGAGCATGAGCAGCGATCAGTTCAAGCATGTCGAGGGTACCAGGCTGGGGTGTTTTCGGGTGCTGTAGTGTTGGATGCACTGGAAGTGTCGGCTTCTCCGGCAAGTAGTCGCCGAGGCTAGTCAAAATCACCGTCTTAAGTGGAGTATGTTCACGAACAGGTGCAATAATGTTATAGAGCTGATCTGAGGCAATGATAAGTTCGACTCCCGAGTCGTTGAGTTCATGCGCCAATTCCCATTCCTTGAACATAGGATTGGCTGGAACAGCTATTGCACCTGTTTTGAGGATAGCGTAAAAGGCAACGATGAAGTTTGGCGAGGTGTCCAGGAAGAGCGAAATACGATTTCCTTTCTTCACACCTAGCTCAATCAGGCTCACAGCCAGGCGATCTATCATCTCGTTCAGTTCTCGATAGCTGATGGTTCGACCATAATAGATGATGGCGGTCTTATCGGGAGTCTGAGCAGCTTGAGCAGCTAACAATACTGGAAGTGATTGTGTTGGATAGGTCAGAGAATACGCTTGACCTTCAGGCCAGTACTTGTACCAAATTTTATCCATGTTAAGCTCCTTGTGCTCATGCTTTATTCTTCTGTAGCATATTTGTGTACAACAGGGATGAGAGATCAACAATTTCCATGCTACTCAGGAGACTCGATAGTTTTTGGATCAATGACATGTGATACCTCCTGTAGATACTGGTGAACACCATTGTCTCACTCACAACTTAAGAGATAGCATCTATATAGTATCACAAGAAAGTCTATAGCCTTTTCGACTCAGAGAATGCAATAGCACAAAAACTGCGTGGGGGTCTTAATTAGACCTTTTACACCGCCAAAGGTCCTATTTCCATAAAACAATTTTTCTCCGTCTACCTTTGTTCTTTACAGCACTTTTATAGCGAAATTGCGTGTTATGCATGTACAAATGTGCTCAAGAATGAGGAGCAGCGCCTAAGTAGAGTTGTGACTCTTTTTTTTGCAGAAGTATATTGACGTGTGTCATTTGATGCCTCCTATGTCCATCCCTATAATGTCGATTTGGAAGGGGCAAGCATGAGAGAGAGTTTTATAGAGCTCATGTTTGGGGACGCGACCGCGGATGGTCGTTAGCTCACAACTCCTAGTTGGATAGGGATGGAAGGTGCATATACTGCGCTGACAGTAAGTGCATTGGTGGAGGCAAAATATATAGTATGGAACAATCTAAATACCTATCTGTTATTGTTCCGGTTTACGATGAGGAAGAGAACATACTGCTTCTTCATACTAGTATCACGCGGGTGCTGAGAGAGTTGGATGCTTCCTATGAGGTCGTCTATGTCGATGATGGAAGTAGGGATGGAACTCTTGCTCAACTCAAGTATCTGGCGATGAGCGATCAGCATACGCAGGTGATTCGTCTTCGTCGCAACTTTGGGCAGACAGCGGCAATCTCTGCCGGTGTCGCGCATAGTAAAGGCGCTGTTCTGGTCTTTATGGATGGGGACCTGCAGAACGATCCTCTTGATATTCCTCGCTTACTGGCAAAGTTAGAGCAAGGGTATGACGTGGTGAGTGGGTGGCGTAAGGACCGCAAGGATGCACGACTGAGCCGTAAGCTTCCCTCACTCATTGCCAACCGTCTCATCTCGAAGGTGACCGGTGTTTACCTGCATGACTACGGCTGCACGTTGAAAGCCTATCGGCGCGAGGTGTTCCAGCATCTTCGTCTCTACGGCGAAATGCACCGTTTTCTACCGGCTTATGCGGCTCTGGCGGGGGCTTCTATCACGGAACTAGAGGTATCGCATCACCCCAGGCAGTTTGGGGTATCAAAATACGGTATCTCTCGTACTGTGCGAGTTGTTCTCGATCTCGCGACACTAAAGTTTCTCGGAAGCTTCGGAACAAAGCCTATGTATGCTTTCGGGATACCGGGATTATGCGCGCTACTGTTTGGTATGCTTCTCTCGCTTGTCGTCACGGGCCAAAAAGCGTTACCTCCACATGTTCGTGTGCATCGGAATCCGCTGTTGCCACTCTCGATGCTCTTTTCGGGCTTTGGTATGCAGTGTGTCCTGATGGGCTTGTTGGCGGAGTTGCTCATGCGTACCTATCATGAGTCACAGGGCAAGGTTCCCTATGTCGTCCAAGACGTTCTATCGTTGCATCATCTGGATGCCGAGGAAAAGCTACTACCAATAGGCAATAGAGTCAATAAACATATATCACTTTAGGAGGTTTTTTACCTGTGATCGATTCTACAAAACAATCGCCACGTCACCTCAACCTAAATGCGTGGATGTCCTACACCACCGATAAGGTGAGTGGCGACAAGGGCTACTGGACCATGTATCGGAGCGAGGACTAGTTGTGCTGGTGTAGGAACACCATTTTTTGTGTTTCTATACTCCACTGAGGAACTAAAGAAGACATGAGAATTCTGATGATTTCGCCCCAGCCATTTATGGAGCCACGTGGTGCACCATTTTGCGTGTATCAACATGTGCAGTCGCTCCTGGAGCAGGGGTACGAGATCGATCTAGTGACCTATCCCATCGGGAAAGATGTAGCACTTCCTAATTTGCATATCTATCGTGCACCGGCGCTGCCGTTTATTCATTCGGTGAAACCAGGAGCGTCCCTCGCAAAGATTCCACTAGACATAGCTGTCTTCTTTACTGCACTCTGGCGATTGTCTCTGAGACGATATCGTTACATTTACACGCACGAAGAGGCCGCATTGATGGGAATTATCCTTTCATCGCTCTTTGGCGGGAAGCATCTCTATTATATGCACTGTGACCTGTCGCAACTGGTGCCACAGCATCCCGTCATGGTGCGTTGTGTGGCGGCGGTACAGCGCTTCATGGTGCGTAAAGCCGACACGGTTGTCGCTTTCTATCCTGAGCTGGCAGCATCAGCTCAACGAATGGCTCCCAGGACACCGATCTACACCATTCTGCCACCCGCTGTTGATGAAGGATTGCCCCCGGCGCGTGTAGAAAACGTGCTGCGTCTGCGCCAGGAGTTGGAACTTGAGGGGCATCCTGTGCTCCTCTACACAGGGACGCTGGAGAACTATCAGGGGTTAGATACGCTGCTGCGGAGCGTGGTTCCAGTACATAAGGAGTTTTCGATGGCTCGCTATGTGATCGTTGGTGGGAAGTCTGAGCAGGTCGAGAGCCTGCGTATGCTTGCGCGGCGTTTGGGTGTTGCTGATATCGTGCGTTTTGTGGGGCAACGTCCCCTTGAAGAGATGCCAGCTTACATGGCGTTGGCAGACGTTTTGCTAAGTCCACGTAGCAAGGGAACACATACACCGCTCAAGCTCTATACTTATCTACGTTCAGGCAAATCTATTCTCGCTACAGACATCTTATCGCATACGCAAATATTGACTCCTGAGATAGCGATGATCGTGCAGTCCACTGTTGACGGTTTGACGCAAGGAGCATTGGAGTTATTGCGCAACCCAGAGCAGGCGCAGATGCTGGGGCAACGTGGACAAGAGTACGCCGAGCAGCACTATAGCTGGCCCGTCTTCATCGAGAAGAGTAGCCAGGTGCAAAAAGAATTTGTTGGTGTTCGGTAGCTAGTGGAACAATCATCGAGTTAAGGACAAGAAGTGGAGAGGGAGGAAGAAGGTATGCGGTGTCTTGTAACAGGTGTCGCTGGTTTTGTTGGCTCACATCTCGCGGAGCGACTGCTTACGGATGGGCATGAGGTATGTGGTATTGACTCATTTGCGGACTATTATCCGCGCCACCTCAAAGAGAACAATATAGACAACTTATGGTCATGGGATAGCTTTTCGCTTGTAGAGAGAGACTTGCTCTCGGTGTACCTGCCACCGCTGCTTGAAGATGTGGATTGTGTATTTCATCTCGCAGCCCAGGCGGGGGTACGTGCCAGTTGGGGAAATGAGTTTACACGCTATGTCGATTGCAATGTGCTGGCAACGCAGCGGCTTCTTGACGCGGTGGTACAAGCGAAGCATATTCGTCGCTTTGTCTATGCTTCATCTTCCTCCGTCTATGGCGACACGACAATACTGCCCGTGGCGGAGGATGCGACACCGCATCCTGTCTCGCCCTATGGCGTCACGAAACTGGCGGCGGAGCATCTCTGCACACTGTACCATCAGAACTTCGGAGTCCCAACGGTGTCGCTGCGCTACTTCACGGTATATGGGCCAAGACAGCGACCTGATATGGCATTCCACTGCTTCTGCAAGGCCATCATAGAGAAACAGCCCATTCACATTTATGGCGATGGGGAGCAGACCCGCGATTTTACCTATATATCCGATGTAGTCGAGGCCAATATACGAGCTACTACATCCAGCACCGCTGTTGGTCAGATAATGAATATCGCCGGGGGCTCTCGCGTGACTCTGGCTCATGTTATTCAACTCCTGCAAGAGGTTAGTGGATCGCTGATTTCTGTGACGCGAGAGCGCGAACAGCATGGCGATGTACGCGATACCTTCGCGGACACGGAGCGCGCTGAGCAGGTGCTGGGGTATCAGCCCTCCGTCACTCTCCGCGAAGGATTGGCTCACGAATTCGAGTCGATGACGGTGCTGTACAAACGGGCGCAGGTGCGTGTGCCAGTAGTTGTCATGTAGGGGTCTCATTCATTACGCCCTCGTTGGCAATCATCCCACGTTGGTTCTGTGGCAACGAAGGGTGTAATAAATGAGACCCCTATAAGGGGATCATTCCCTATTATGGACAGGATGTAAACGATGAGTTATAAACGTCATCCCACGCGACTGCGCGACTTCGGAGCATTTGCGTCTGATATCTCTACTCTCGCCACACTCAGAATGACGATTGTAAAGCGTGCAGAGGTTATGGCGGAAACCGCGCTAGAGGAAAAGCAGCCAATTCCCTTTGTGCGCAAGAAGAAAAAATGGGTGAACATAACCGTTCGTGTACTGCTAACACTACTATTGTTCGCGTTGCTCTTCAAATCGGTGTCATGGTCACTGCTGATGGCGTCACTTGCTCATATGCATCACGGTATGCTCCTCGTTGGTCTCGTGGTTGGGTCGTGCGGAATCGTGCTGAGTGCGTATCAGTGGCGTAGTCTGTTGCATGCGGAGCGGATCACTACCGATCTTGCTAATCTTGTCAATCTCTATATTGTAGGAATCGCGTTCAGCCATTTTCTGCCCACTGGTATGGGTGGAGATGCGGTAAAAGTATTGTACGTGGGGCGGTCATCCGGCAACAGTGCTGGTTCAGCAAGTGCCGCGGTGATGTGCAGGGTAACAGGCTTCTTTGGGATGCTGCTGATTGCCTTACCCACGTTACTGATCTGGCATAGCCACTTCAACGCGAACCTGGTGATCTCGTTCGTGCTCCTGGCGGTGCTTGTCGCGGGTATGATCGGTGGAGCCGTGTTCGCTGTGATCTGGTTGCCAAGGCTTCTGAAGAGGCGATGGATGAAGCACCGCATTCTATCCTCTGTACTGAAAGTCGGCAGCGCGTTAAGTAAGACAGCGAAGGTGCCGCGTATACTGCTAATCGCGAGTTTGTACGGTATTGTATTCTGGATCGTTGCCGTTCTCAATTGTTACTGTTACGCCGAAGCGCTACGGCTCGATGTGCCGCTCTATTTTTATTTTTTTGTTATTCCCTTGATCTCATTAGTATCGTTCCTGCCCATCTCCATTAATGGATTTGGACTGCGGGAGAGCGCATTCGTATATGCATTTGCGACGGTTCATGTCCCTTCGGCTCCGGCACTTCTGCTGGCGCTTCTTATGGATGTACAGGCATTATTCTTTGCGGTCGTTGGCGGCTTTGTCTATCTCTCATTAAGTGAGAAGGCGAAGGATGCACAGGCGACGCGCGCGGCATAAGTACGCGAGGTAGCGTGCAGAATTGTAATAAATTGTGTCTGATATGTTTTATTCTTGTTGTGAGGTATAGGTAGATGAAGAATGATCTCAATGATCGTAGTCAATATAAACTAGGGGGGCTAGGAGCTTTCCTGCCGACAGAGGAAATACGGTTCTCTCATGGGCCAACGCATCCCCAGCTGCCATTCCAGCTACCCATGCAACCACCTGGGCAGCCATCTACGCTGTTAGGAATGGATACTAATCGACCATCTGTGCCATTACCACCACAGTTCTCGACAGGACAACTAACACCTCCACAGCCCGCTGTTCCACCACTCGCGACGAAAGGGCACAACAACCCGTCTTCTTTCAAGAAAAAAAGAGACCGTTGGACTAGAGGGATTATTATTGCGAGTGTTGTTTGTCTATGTGCTGTTGTGTTGTCTATATGGATAAAGACAAGGACAGCAGCGGATGTCAGCCTCTATCAGGTTGGCAATCAGAATGTCACACATTACATAGGTGGTGGTGGTACTGTTTTCCCGCTCCAGCAATTGATAATTTCATACCCAGTGTCGGAACGTGTCGTCTCGGTATTTGTGAAACCAGGAGATCGAGTCTCGCCTAATCAAGCGCTGATTCAGCTAGACCCGTCGCAGTTGAATGCTCAAATCACACAGGCATCTAACGACGTGGCAGCCGCCCAGGCGTTTCTTAACTCAGTTTCAGCAGGCGGTAACCCCCTAGAGATTGCCCAGGCACAACAGGCGTATAACTTTGCAAAAAATAAATATAACGCTCTCGTGGCGCAGGCATCGTCTGCAACATTGCATAATGGCAAGCTAATCACTCCTATGAGCGGTATTGTCACAGCTGTCAATATCAACCCTGGTGAGGTACTTCCGGCGAATAAACCACTTATCACTATTATGGATGAATCAAAGGTGTTTGTACGTGTCAAGGTGCCGCTCATCAATCTGCAACAGGTTCGGCTGGGGCAATCTGCGACGGTAACACCGTCAGCCTTGCCAAACGACAGCTTTCCTGGGGTTGTCAGTACCATCATTCCCCAAGCTGATCCACAAACAGATACTTTCGAGGTTTGGGTGCAGGTTATCAATACGAAAGGGATTCTTCTTCCTGGCATGAGTGCCTTTGCACGCATCCAAGAAATGAGCAGTGGTGTGACGGTACCGCGTTTGGCGGTGCTCAATCAAGATCGTGAGTCGATTGTCTTTGTTGTGCGCAATCAGAAAGCCTATGTACAGCATGTACATGTGACGGGCCAAAGCGGAGATACGATTATCGTTGGCAAAGGGCTTGCCCCTGGTGATCGTGTGGTTCTCGTTGGAGCAGATAGGCTCCGCGATGGTCAAGACGTACGCATTCGGTCGATGTAAGCACCTGATTTATCGGGCGTGTCTCACGTATTTAGGAATTGTCGGGTGGAGATGGTATGAAACAGTTATGGTTTCTGCGACGGAATAGGGAGCCTCTGCGATGGCTTTTTCCCGCCACCGGGGGCGGCGTTATGCTAGTTGCTAGTGTACTTCCCTGGCTAAAAGATCCGCTGGGAGATGCTTATTCCGCCTGGAATTTGCGTATCGAACTTGGATGGCAAGTCTTTGGGATACCTCCTACTATCTTTACAGGCTTCTTCAGCTACGGTATGTTATGTGCTGGAAGTGCGCTGTACGCCTTTCTCGTCGCTTACGCCAATTGGAAGCCATTCCGAGGGAGCGGATACTTTGTCGGTAAGCACTCTACTGCTGCTTTGCTTTGTGCTCTACCTGCTATAGTATTTTGCCTGCAATATCTTTGTATAGACATGCCTTTCATGGCGCACCTTGCGCAACGCGAAGGACAGTTATTGTTGATACAAATTCACTTTGGCTACGGCTTACCAGCTCAGCGCGTGCCCATTAATCCGCTCACACTGGATATATCTTCATTTCAACAAAGGTTCATCTTACTCTTGGATCAGGTCTCCTTTGGCTTGTTTGGCCCTTGTATAGGATGCTGGATGCTACTCGACCACCAACGATGGTTTGCAGTTCGACCCTATTCTACTAGAACGAATACAACGAAACGTCGTCGTCCTTTGCTTACCACTGTAGGTGTGCTAGCACTCCTGGTTCTCTTTGGCCGGGCCCCTATAGCTATGCTTTGCGAGACTCAAGCGGTAGTTGCCCTGGCTGCTGGAAACTATCCATCTACGCTGCAATGGTTGGACGTGGCTAAAGTGTTTAACCCGCTGTTGAACGACGTGGCCTATTATCACAAGGAGCGTGGGCAGGCGCTTTATTTCCTGCATGACAACGACGAACAGAACGATGATAGCCGTATCTACCTCGCGTTTGCCTACCGAGATCAAGGGAATCTGGTCGAAGCTTATCAACAACTTCTTGCTATCTGGAAACTCCATCGTTCCACATCCTGGCTCATGGATGAGATGGATAACACGCTCGAACGACTTGCGGAAAATGGAACGCTGCTGAGAGTACAGCCACAGGTGAATATAAACGCGGAAGGGGCGTCACTTCAGTGGCTTCAAATGCTGGCACAGGTAAACCCCGACAATGTATATGGTCGCTATAGTATCGGACGCATCGACTATGAACTACACGACTACACAGATTGTGGTATACAAATGGCTCGCGTCCTCGTATTAAGCAGCAATCAGGAAGTGCAATCTTCAGCCTACACCTACATGGGGCTGAGCAAGGCTGGACAGGGAAACTATATAGCCTCACGGGAGTTGCTCTTACAGGCGGTCAAACTCGATCCCTACTACCGAAATAATGTTGCGAGAGAAGAATTGTCGGGGCTGCGTTAGATGCGATGGCTCGATAGAGAGGGATAGGTCCTATGTCAACTACAGTAGCAGTGGCACCTGTTGAAGTGGAGCAAGAGGCGGCGAGACCACAACCACGTTGGTTGCGTGAATGGCCCAGGCTACCTAAGCTTCACTCCATGATGTGGTTATGCATGGTATTGGCATGTATAGGAGCAAGCTGGTTCTCATATCAATGCTTTCTTGTGCCACAACCCGCCCGCTACGCACCTGATTGGCAAGATGCGGCATGGGTGCAAGCATCGGATGGTATCGCGCCAGTTGCCTACTTTCGCTATAACACATATCTTAATACTGACCCAGACGAGGCATTTGTGACTATCGCGGCGAGTCAAGTCTTTGCACTTTACATCAATGGGAACTTTGCAGGTTCTAATGCACGAGATTTTGTGCAGGGTGGTACATCGCAGGCGTCCATGTACGACGTAACCTCATGGCTTAAGCGAGGAAACAATGTAATCGCGGTACGCGTCGCTAATATCGACCAGCAAACCCCGGCGCTACGGGCGAATCTTGGCGTCGTGGTAGGACGCTCTGTCTTTTACCATGGGACAGGCAACGGTTGGCAGGGGACAATACAGAGTGCAGCTGTCTACCCACGTTACATTAAGAAATCCAGTTCGTGGACTGGAATTAACTTCGATGCAAATTCGTGGCTTCCTATTCAAAAGATAGCGAAAGTTCCGACCTCGCCCATGTTAAGCGTCAACCCGCTGATTTACGAACAGCCGTTGCCCATTGGCTGGATGAGTGCAGGAGCAGGTCGTCACGCTTATTTTGTACGCCAGGTATCGCTTCCATTAGGCTTTAATGCTGCCTGGTTGCGTATAGCTGCGACTGGAACCGCGACTATCTTTGTCAATGGTAATCTCGCAGTGGTCTGGAGTGGTCAAACTAGCTCCATAGGAGTTACCAGGATAAATTACCTAAGCTCTAGTGAAACGCACGCACATTATCGACCGGGACTTGCGCTTGGAACATACAATATCTCACCATATCTGCATCCAGGCGTAAATACGGTTGCCATCTATGTTACATCACCAGGAGCGATGGCGGCACAACTGGGCCTGGGTAATCTAAGTGCAGCAATAGGTGTCGATTTACTTGCTAACGATGCATTTGGACATACAACGCTGTTTACGGCGGTCAATGATTGGCATGCCTCGCATTCATATATCAATGGTTGGGCGCAAGGTAGTGCTGCCGCGCTAGCCTGGGCACCACCTACCGAGGTTGGACATCCAGGATCGGTGCGTACCTTTTATCGAACTGATAGTGCTACCCTACTTGCTCCCGATGGTAGTCAGCGCGGCGTGGAACTCGTGCCCTTCTCTCTCATGAGTGAGGTGGTGCTGGGCAGCATGGCTATGGTGTTGTTACCGTGGTTATTTATCTCGCTTGTGGTCATGCGTCGTTTCTTTGCAACAGGTCGTGACGCCCTTGAGACCTTGAGCCTCGCCTATGTGCCAGCGGTCGCGTGTGTAGCTTTGCTCGTGGCTCTTGCTCGTGAACCGCAAATACCGCAGCCTTTTCCATATACGTGGTCGTGGGGACTTGTCCTGCTCACGGTAGTGGTAGATGCCTACATTTTGCTATGCCACAATGAAGTGAGAAGCCACAGGCAACGTCTCTCCATCGGTTTTGATAGGAGTATCGAGGAGCATAGAGGGCTACTTAATACCCATCAGACGGATTTATGGGGAATGAACAAGAGCAGTAAAACAAGCATGCAAAATACTCATTTGCGTCATAAAGTGCTGGCATTATTGCGCACGCATTGGCCTGTCGTGCTCATATTTCTCGTTGCCATTCCGCTCATCTCGTACAATCTGGCTTATGAACCTTATTGGCAAGACGAAATGTCAAGCTACTATGCCGCTAAGAACGTTCTTGCACACGGCCTGCCCTTCTTTCCATCCGGGTTTCTCTATACGAAGGCTGAACTGCATTCGTATATGCTAGCTCTTTGGATGCTCATTTTTGGCGATGCGGCAGGAACACCACGTGCGTTAAGTGCGATTGAGTATTTGATAAGTATTCCTTTGCTTTACGGAATCGGGTGTTACTTTTTTGAGCGCCGTGTAGCTCTCCTCGCTACAGCTATGCTCGCGTTGTCGCCTGTTTCACTTGTATGGGGACGGCAGGTGCGCATGTATGAGCAGGCGCAGGTTTTGCTATTGGTTGTAGTTTATCTCTTCTTTAAAGCTGTACAGGAGCGAAAACGTGTACGACCCGTTTACCTTGCAATGGGTAGTCTCGTTCTCACCTACTTGAGCCACGAAGAAACCTTCATCATCCTTCCTGCTCTGGTCATTTGTGTATTGATGATGAGTATGGAACGCTGGTATAGCAAACGTCGCCTTCCAGCAATTTTGTACGAGAAACACTGGTGGTATGCAGCGGCTATAGGTGCTGCTGTGATCGGGTTGCAGTTGTTGACTGCACACGTGACGCATCCGCCGACTCTTGGGACTGACCAGAGCCAGCGCCCATTTATCCAACTGACAACGGATAATATACCGTTCTACATGAATATGCTCTTCTCGCCAACGAAGAGCGGTGGCTCGATTGTCCTGAACTCTATTCTTGCAACCGTTGGATGCTGGTGGGCATGGCGAAGCTCTGATCCACGTGTGAAGTATTGTGCTGTGTTCCTTATAATCTCATTCTTGACGCTAGTTCTGGTCTTTACAATGCAGGCAGATCGTTACTTCTACCCTTTGCTCCCCATTTACTATCTGATGAGCGCCTATGCCATGCTGATTATCTTACAGGCGTTATGGAATTTCGCCTGTTTACATATCATTCTGTGGCCTAAACAAAAAACAATTGTTGTGTCAGGTGAGTATTCCTCACGGTTCATGCGAGCAATGGTGAACTGCACTGTCGCAATGCTCTATGCTTGTGTACTGATTGCGCCGATTTTACCTATTAGTGGCTACAATCTGTTCATCAGCCGCCTGGTTGGGTTCTCATATCACCGGCACTACCCGGACTATGACGCAGTCGGGCAGTACATGCATCAACATTGGCATAAGGGAGATGTCGTTTTGTGCGTGAGTCCAGACTTCACTGTCTATTACTATGTTGGTCACGCTGATGCCTTTTTCTCGATGGACCGTGCTTTGTTTCTGCTTGAGCGGAATGGGCAGATCGTAGATACGTCAATCGGTGCGCAAGCAATACTCAATCATAACGACCTGCAAGCTATTCTGGATCAGCATAAGCGAGTCTGGATCATTTCAGACAATGGTCTGTACCAGTCGCTTGTAAGAAAGCGCTTTACCTTTCCACCCGATGTCCACATTGTGTTCGAAGGTTACGGCTCTGCCGTCTATTTGCGCGATGGTTGATAGACCTGCTCAAAACAGGGATTTTATTACGAACAATGCTAGGAGAACGATAAATGCGTTTAACGCGGTTTTACTTGATAAGTAGAGGGATGCTACTGCTTTTGGCTCTCATACTCGTAGGCTGTTCATCTGGTAGCGGAGAGACATCGACTCCGATCAAGAATAGCCCTACACGTGTGGTTGCAATACAAACGGCCTCGCGGCAAAAGGTCTCGATACGAACCGCTACAGGCTCATCCGCCATTGACTCGCTTGTGGCACAGATATTGGCGAATATGCACCTGCACGCGTGGAATCCACATGCAATGTCGCATACTACGATGACAGGCGGACTCTATATTAATTGGAAGATAACGGACCCCTCTATTACAAACGTGACGAATCCTGGTGCGGATGGAGACACAGATCACAATCATGATCCTCAGGTAGACCTGTTGTATCTCCTATCGTTGGCTGAATATCATCAATTGCATCCGCAGGATCATAGCTATGATGGTGATCTGAGTCGGGCCACTTCATTAGTGCTTGCGGACTTCAAGACCTACGGTACACCAAAGGGATGGATTTACTTTTCGCTGCTGAAGGCTGGAACACTGCTTAACAACTCTGATCTCGTCAACACGGCGCATAATTTTGTTAACAACTTCTACAAGCGGTCGTATGATCCCACATTAGGATTTGTGTACAACCGTGGTACTCAGACTCCTGTCGTCTATAATACAGATCACACGTTGGTGGCTGGGGCAGCGCTTATTGATGCTGGCATCCACTGGAACAATCAGGATTGGGTTGATGCTGGGGAGAAGACGATAGATCACACGATTGCGGTTGCGTTAAACCCACAGTATCACTTTTTCTATTACAGTATGGTTGTAAGTAGTGATGGGCATGATAAGATCGGCAACTACAAGGCTAAAGCAGGGATTCAGGGGCAGATGGCAGATGCACTGTTGACAGCATATACGCTTACTCATCGTCAGCAGTACCTCGATGTGGCTACCCAGATGATACAAGCTATGTTTGGCTCAAGTGGCATGTGGGACAAATCGCTCGGTGGATTCTTCTACGCTTTTGATTTACAGAAAGGCGCACCAGTTACTGGTTATAAGGAAACGCGTGGTCAAAGTCTCATGCTGCTTGCGATTCAGCACTATAACCAGATAATGCAGCAACAGTATGCACAGCAAGAGCAACAGGTTGTAGATGTGTTGACTAACCACTTCTACCAACGTGACTATCATGGCTACGTCTATCGCATGACTCCAGACTTCCAAATCTTTGTGAACACTGCTAAAAGTGGAAACACTGTCGGTGCGGAAGACTACTTCACGACGGAGGCAATGGGTGGTGCAATGGATGCGTTGCAGAGGACCGAGCTAGGATAGATAGCCTTTTACGAAAGAAGCATACAAATGGGAGACCTGTAGCCAGGTCTCCCATTTGTATGCTTCTTTCGTAAAAGGCTAGATATATAGCCTACATGTAAGCGGGGAGCATACATATTCACGTATACATGATATGCTAGAGGCATATGAATACCTGGTCTTCGGGAGGCTTGTATGAAAAGATTTTTTGTGTCCTATAAACATAGATGTACCTGTCTATTCTTCGCGCTCATGTGTTGTCTTGTAGCGTGTGGCGGCACGAGTGATGGAACTAGTAGCAGTTCTGCTCCTGCGGCAAGGTCTGGCACTTCGATGACGGGGGCTGGAAGTGCAGGAGCGGTTACGACGCCTCCTCCCGGAGTACACCTGGGTGCGCAGCCTTGTCCCGAAGCTGTCAGTGAGACCTCGCATTGGGACCCCATCATTGGAACGCAAAGCGGCGTCGATGCTGTTGGACGTGTGATATGTGCCAGTCTGACTAATACTACCTCGCTACAAGCTCTGGTCGTAGTATTTTATGAAGGTACAGGCCATACCGCCGATGTGTATGTCTTTAATACTATTACCAATCCGAGCCCGACACAAATTTTCAAGCTGCAGAACCTCTATAAGGGCGATGCGAGGATCAGTGCGTACAATACTCTTCTGACTTCTGAAGTAGATCAGGGTTCAAGCCTCAATCTTAATAAGCCGAATGATGCACTGCAACAAGATATGTTTCGCGAGTTCAAGTGGTCTGATGGGACTGGAACTCTCGTTCCGGTCTCCTTTCCTGGCATCTTCCCCAATCTGACGCGCTATGAAGCCGAAAGCGATCAGCAAAAGGTGAATCAGGGCCAAATGTCCTGGGAGCTTAATGCAACCGCTATGGCAGACAGGCTGGTTGCAAAACTACTCAACTGGTCTCCCACCGCTCCCGCGACTATTGTGAGCGGAGGAAAACAGCATGATAAAGACGCGATAGTTGCTGTAAAAAATACGAGTGCGGGCGGAGGTGCTATCAATATTGCCATGAGCCGTCTTGAAGGCAATACCAATAATGGTATCTGGGAGGCTACTGCAGCCGCATCTGATGGCCTGTCGATCACCGCTCCAGAGAGCCGAGACCGCCTCAACGGTACTACAACTGTGACAGGCACAGGAAATGCACTTGCGGGAAAAACTGGAAAAGTGAGAGTGCTCGATCACCTTTACACTGATATTGGAAATGCAGATGTAAAGAGTACCAGTAGCAGTGGTAATACAACGTTCTCGACTAACGTATCTTACACTTCTAGCTTCAAAGGCGGTTCACAAGAGGGCCTTGTGGTGTTATATAGCTATAGCAACGGTAGTGACGCGATTTCGGGAGCAGTGATACTCAAAGAACTGTTGAGCGCGTAATTAACAAAAAAGCATCTTGATAGAGAAGAACAGCCCTGCTCTATCAAGTTTTGACCTTGACAAAATAATTACAATATGCTATATTGTTAAATAGCAGATAGCTATAAGATACAACTTGAAGCAAGATACATTCGTAGTAATGGTAGAGAGTTCTTAACTAGCTTTACCAGGAGAAACATACCATGTGGTATAGATATAGACGCAGTCCACGAGGTATACACAGTTTATGGTTTCTGTTCATACCTCTATTCTTCTTTGCTGGACACTCGTTCTTTGGCCTTTTGATCTGGATTAGCGTGATTATCGCTATAAGCCTGATCGGTAGAGCCATTATGGCTTCGTTGTCTGGCGCTAGTACATGGGGACCGAGATCAAACCCATACTATCAGCAGCCTTATCAACAAAATCCATATCAACAATATCAGCAGCCATACCAATCATATAAGCAGGGGTACCAGCCACAACCTGAGATGTATCAGGAAGGTGGTCAGCAACAGCAGTACCCACAACAACAGCAATATGACCAGTACGAGCAGCCCCAGGCTCAGTATCCTCAAGAGATGCCGCCAATGCACCAATAAGCATTTATAGTGCAAGAAGTGCCCAACGACCGCGGTCGTTGGGCACTTCTTGCACTATAAATGCTTATTGGTGTAATAGTTCGTTCTTGTATTAGCGGACGAACTGTTTGAGCACTTCATCGACACCAGGATGCATACGGTTCAGGCGTAGATCTTCGGCACCAGTCTGATCGGCCTGTACGAGCAATATATTTTGCTGAATACAGGTATTTAGAAGTTCACGAGCTGACTCGCGTGTAAGACGTCCCCGGAACCGATTTTTGGGATTCACGGGATCACCTATGAAGTTAGAAACACCTATGATGGTACGCCAGGACCAATTGCGATCAATGTAGTCGAGGAACTGCAAAAACTGGGGGTCCAGAACATCCATTTGAGGAGTTCCATAGGGTTGCTGAAATTGAGCACCTGATATGCTATCTGATGTACTGGGATAAGTAATAGCAGACATAGGAGCCGTATTGCCACTTGGAGGTACTTGTGCAAAAGTCCCATTGACCGTGGGAAATGCACCTGTGTTACCAGTTGCTCCTATTGGTCCTGTGTTGCCACTTGGGACTAAAGGTACAAACTGGTTCGCGCTGCTTATTAGATCTCGGCTGACGGTTCCTGGAATTCCTACAACAATAACATTTTTGTTCAAACGTAGTTTTAGACGCGCGCTAATTCGCGTAAAATCTTTATCGCCCGTCATCAAAACGAAGGTAGAGATGGTAGGGCGATCAAAAACAGTTTCAATGATATCCATCAACATATTTAAGTCTACGGTACTTTGCACGACAGTGCTTTGTACAACCGTGCCATTATTGGAGTTGATGGCGGGCATATGACCAGTGTTACCAGTGGAGTAGCCTAGAGGACCTGTGCCGCTCTGCCCAAGAGGTCCTGTTGGAGTTTGACCATAAGGATTCTGGTAAGATAATGGCTGTCTATAGGACTCGCGCTGTTGATAGTCAGATGAATTGTAATTCTCTTCTGGCGTTTGCTCTTCGAGTGGCTCCAAGGTATTATCGAGCGCATTTTGTGGTGCGAGCGATGTATCTTGCTCGGAGGACCATCCGTTGTTCGAGCTTGTGGCGTTGAGCGCCGGAAGAGGTCCAGAGTTCCCCGTTACACTGCTGGGCCATTGTCGGGGGTAGGAACCACCAACTCCCTGTTCAGCAATGTATGTGGGAGAGCCAAGCGCACCAGTAGGCGTATTACCAGAAGTATAGTGAAAGGTCCCCATACGAATACGGTCTCGCTGCTTTGCCGGGCAGTCAACACGGTCGATCATCGCCGCAGTCAGACTCCCTTTGAATGGTTCTGGCTGTCGGGACCAGTCCGCATAAGCGCGAGCGACCATAACAGTACCATAGCGACGGGCAACGGCTATAAGCTCCTGTGGGTCAGGTTCCCGTCGTTGAATATTTAGCATACTGTAGCGTATGTTCTCAAAATCAATGAATAAAGCAATATCTTCAGGCACAACCTTCTCCTCTCAATAAGGGAGAAACCGCGCAGGCCAAGTTTTATGATTGTTCAGGTGCTTGGACTACCTCACAATGCAACGATCCTAACAGGTATTCGTATACATTGTGCTTCGCGTTTAGCCTCTCGGCGCACGCGAATGGAGATAGTTCCTTGATAGCTATGAGCATATCATACTTTATTAAGAAAGTCGAGGGTCCGCGCTTTACTTTGTGTAGCTACTATGATATATTCAGTAGTTGAGAAAGACATGTAAAAGAGAAGAAAACCATGCAACTTCCACAATCAAACCATTTCTACGATGCCGCTTGTCCTATAGCCCGCACTGCTGAAATCATCAGTGGGAAGTGGACACTCCTTATTATCCGTGATCTGACCTCTGGTGTCAAACGTTTCAATCAACTCGAACGTTCTCTTCATGGTATCAGTCCCAAGACACTTTCTGAACGGCTTCGCTCGCTTGAGGAAGAGGGGGTCATTGTCAGGCGAACATTCGCAGAGGTACCGCCGCGGGTTGAATACTCGCTGACTGAGAAAGGGCATGATCTGCTCGATGTGATCGAGAGTATGCGTGCTTATGGGAAACGATGGCTGTGCAACGAGTAGACTTATATGTATATTCCCTACCTCGCTTACTGCCCCACCTGTAGTGTTTTCTTCTCCTCTATGAGAGAAGAACCGGGGTTAGTCACAGCCCCGGTTCTTTCACTGCTTACTCATATGGATAAAATTAGCGCATAGCACCGATCAGCTCACGGCTGTGATCCGCGAGGAAGCGGCGAAGTACGCCTTCATCTTTAGCTATACTAAACTCTTCTACATTGTTTTCAGTTCTATTTACCAGATCGTATAAACTAGCGATATCATAGCGCATTTGGACTTGAAGCTGACCTTCGCTATCGAAACCTTCGACGACGAGACCATCCTCTTCATCACGGATAGCGATGCTTTTTACGCCAATCTGATCTAGCACTTGACCAACTGCATGCAAGATGCTTGAATAGTTAAAAGTGGCCGGCATTGATCCCTCCCTAAATAGTTGGAGCTTGTTTATTGTTACTAGTAGACTGCACTGTCAAACTGCAACACACCAGATTATGAGGTAGGTAGTTTGTCAGCCTCATGCTACACTTTGACAATTTTAGCATAACATTCCGCAAAGGTCAAGGTCATCGCTTGACGTTTATATTGTTATTTAGAGCCGTTTGCGCTCGAAATGGCGCCTGTAGCCGTAGCCTATGTTGGTTCGGATCGCTGACGTTGATTCTGTGTCTTTCCCTGTTGAATTGAGTATTTCAATCGTCTTCACCTTGAATATTCGCTTTTGCAAAGAAAATAAATCTTTTTCGATTTGCCAAATTGCTTTCAAAAGGTGTTGACAAGCCGTAAGAAGTATGGCATATTATCCGAGCACCGTAAAAAGGTGCTGAGAAATGCACACTTAACAACTGAAGATACATAACTACTTCAATTTTGTCGAATGTCAATAATGTCAGAAGACAGTCAAGAGTTGAAGCAGAGGGAACAATCAACAACGTATCATCATCGAATGACACCTCTGCTCGTGGGCAACCAGGAGCAGAGACACCAATCAATGAGAACAAGCTACACAGAGTACGAGGCGGATGCCT
>JAABUQ010000747.1_pt1 | contig 75304 bp, 63 predicted proteins | sample 5560001 | NCBI WGS metagenome assembly JAABUQ01 (sample SAMN10711888, study PRJNA513371) | rock metagenome | isolation source: Antarctica rocks | place: Antarctica: Victoria Land, Finger Mt nord | collected 2015-12-18 | reverse complement strand
TAACTTTATTTATTAGCTTGTTTAATGCTAGAAGAAAAAGAATTATCAAATCTATAAAAGATGTTGCAATAAATATTTGCAAAATCGCCTTATCGTCACTTTGATAAGAAAGCATATCAATTAAATTGGCTACTATAAATAGTCTCCAACGCGATTCGAAGAGCTATGCGATATTGATCGCTATTTTTAGTTTTTCCTTCATTATTGATTGCGATTCTGCAATCATTGGATGAAAGATCTTACGAAAACGAATTATTTCGTTTGCCCAATTTGACTTCTTCGTTATCATTGATTTTGAAAACTCGAGTTGTAGATTAAACAAACTCTAATTAAAGATATTCTATGTCAAGACAAGTTAACATCTATCTTTGATTCTTAATGCACTCTGCGAAAGATATTCTTTAAAATAAAAAAATTCTATGTAGTTGCGATGCTTTTTAATTTGAAGATTTTCAAAATTTTGCAACTTCGTATTATATGAGTTATAAGCGTAAATAAAATTCATATCTTTAAGAAATGTTTCCTTGGGAAAGCTAACGATGTCGACAATATAGAGTTGAATTCTATTTAAACTTAATTCATTTCTTAAATTAGCGTGCCAATAGAAGATGTACTAAAGTGCAAATAACAAAGAACTCGTTCACGAAACGAAGTTGTCGAGGTCTTTCGATTTACTTCACTAGCGAAGGTGCCTATAGAGCATGTTGATCACTAATTAATTATGATTCGACGCGAGAACGTTCTCTAGGCTATTCGCATGAGCGTACTTGGCATTCTTGGACTTCACCTAGAATTTGTCAATCGTATCGTCGAATTTTGAAGTAGACACGCGAAACAAGTAGCGAGAAATGTTATCAAATTTCTTTTTAAGTCATGCCTTATCTTTTGTAGAATTAAAGAGAAGATATTTAGGCTTCGTGAGTCTTAGGGCCTGCAACTCCTCAATCAAATCTTCGAGCATCATTATTCGCACTTAAAAAGTTATGTCTATGCATGCTAGAATAAGCGCTAAAGTATATTGACACCTTATATGATTTCTTTAGGGTGTTGCTTACTTTTTAAGCTCTTTCAACTTCTCTTTCTTCTTATCACAATTAATTATGCAATGTTATTGAATAATTCGATGCAAACCTTTTTCCTTCTCTAAAAAGATCGTTCGTGATCTTCCTTCGCTGCTTATCGTGAAGAGTAAATTCTTGAGAGTGTGATAGAAAGGTACAAGAACGTGTGATAATAATAATTGCTTCTATTGTGTCGACATTATTAGATACAAGAAGTAAATAAACATAAAGAATAACTCACATGTATGTTCACGCTAATATCGAGATTGTATTCGACTAATGCTATTGATATCTTTTACAAATAACACTAGTTATGTAATCGTAAATCGTATTGAGAAATCAATCTATCAATTATTCGATAAGAAAAAGTATCGCAAGTTAGATAACGTACACTCTATCGTCAAGGCTAGGAAAGAGAGAGAAAAAAGCGAAATGCTTGCTATTGAATTAGCGTTTAGAATAGAATGTCGCGAAAGGCGCATGCTAATGATGCGAGCTTTTCGATGACGAAGCTGCACATCTACTAGAGTCCAAAATAGCTAGTCTTAATATTCTTTCAATAATAAGATAATTTGCATCGAGCAAGCAATTATCTTTTTGCTATGTTATTCAAGAAGAGAGCAAAGATTCAAATAAATTTCCAATTATCATAATAGGTGCAACGATTTCATCGTATGTGATTTCGAGTTTGCACTACAAGTCTACTCTTTCTAATCTTGAAATCTTAAACGATACGTACGTGCTTTAAATTCTTTTCTATGCAATTTGTTTTAAAAATCACATCAAAGATCTTTTAACTAATTCATTTCGCGCAAAGGTACAATTGCTTGTTCGATAATTACGAGTAGTCGAATGTTTTCGAACATCATTTGAATCTTCTAACTCAACTCTTTATTCGTTACAATGTGCAAGATACATTTGGCGTGCATTTGATTTACGATCATTTAAAGATCTCACAAGACATTATCATGCTAAGCTCAATGTTTAGGCGCGAACTATTAAGCTATTAGATCAAATTCACCCCTTTTTAAATTATACTCGCGAACCTTGTGCACGAACACATCTACATAGTCTTATCAAATAATCGCCTTTTGGCGTACGAATATCAAGAAAATCTTGTCTTCAAGAATGTTGCGAGTATCGATCATACGTTCTTTCGAAAGCTCTTCAAGTATCTTAAATCAAACAAGCTAATAGAGCTTTTAATCTTCGAAATTCTCGAAGACATATCAAGTTTGCAATCACAAATGCGCGAATTTTGTACTAGCTAAACAAGAGATCGTATTAGTTAAAGAAGATGAGAGAGTAACACATACAAATATCTATAAAATTACTAGTTAATCATTTGCGCAAAATAGAAATAATATTGTCTTCGTAAAGAAACATAAGACCCACGCAAGTATTGCTAGATGAGAAGACTTGCATCTAGTCTTTCTTTAACTTCTCTTAAAAATTTCGATTTCTAAATTGATTAACAAGATAAAGATGAGAGAGATCGTAGCGATCTTAATTCACTCTTATCGCATCTTCATTCGAATTCTTTAGATCGCTATGAGCAACTATACGTCATTAATTTGATAAAAAGCTTCAACTCGCTTCATAATTGTGCAAAACATAGACTTAGCGAATCAATCAAAATTCTAAAGTCATTGCTAAAAGAACATCTAATGCGATGCAAAAATCACGTCGATGATGTGTATAAAACAATTCGTCAACGCCTTTAGGCAAAAACGTTCATTACGCATCGACTAACTTGCGAGACGAAAATATGATCTCGTTTGTCGATTATCTCGCTTCTTCAACATTTGACACGTGACAAAGTCGCTTCGTTGCGCGACGACTAGAAGTGTTCTTTGATTAAGTATAAAATAATTGTATTGAAGCTACAACGAATTGAACGTCTTCTCACGTGTCTTGAAAAGAAGTCGAAACTACTAAGCGAACTCAACAACTTAAATTATCAAAATTAAGACTTGATTTATTACTTGAATTAACTACTTTTCGAAATTGAGAATAATATCTTAATTCGATAGATGCAAGCTCAAATCGTCCAAAAAATAATATTATTATCGTTTCGTGCGAACTTAATCTTGCAACTAAACATAAATGAAGAAAAGTTGTTCGTTATCGTTCTCATTGTAATTGCGACTTTAATTGATAAAAAGAAGCTTATGCGAATTGTCGTTTTTAAATTATTGTTTAGTCAAATGTTTTAGATGCTACTAAGAACGTTCGATGACATGCTTGGAAGACGCATCTTTTATATGTCAATCTCACAATCAATTCGAATAAACATGCACAAGACAAGACAAATCCAAAGTTTGTGTAAGAAATGCATGCGCATTGAGAACATTCTTGTTCAATTAAAACATTTTCTTTCCTTCGAATTGATAAGTCTTGAACAACTTCTATTCGATGAATTGAAGCTAGAAAACGTTCTAATCAAGACACAACGTTGACTAGAGAATTATTCTCGTAATATTCTTGACAAAAGTAATGAAATCTTAAGTGTTCAATTCGAACTAATTTACATCATGAGCACATAACGCGCAATTAAGTTTAGCTTTAATCGATGAATTATCATTGAGCACATCTTAGAATTCGTGCGTCGCTTTACATTTCAAGTTTTTCAACTTTTTTCACAAGATTTGAACTTCGATCAATGTGCTCAAAAAGTTTCTTGCGTATGCGAATTTTACAATCTTTTGCGATCAATAAACTTCTAAAGATAATGACGACAAAAGTGTGTAAAACGAGTTTGTTAAAAATTTTTATGTGAAATTTTTCTTAATACGTGCGAGCTATTTTGTTGATTTTTTTTACAAATCTTAATATAAATGAAGTCGACATTAAGTCATTGCAACATAACGTCTTTGCTATGAGCTTTATGAAACAAAGTTTGCTTCTTCTTAGAAATTTAATTGCGAATAAGATTTTAGCATTTGCTTTGCAACAAAAGCAATAATGCGTCAACTACGAACTTGATTTATTGCGAACTATGTTTGTAATATTATATCATACGAAAAACAATTCGATTACGCGAATAAAGTTTAGTTATCTTGATATTATTATTGTTCTTATTTGTATCAATTATTATTACGATAGTTTGTTAAATGCGCAATTACGCATTGCCTTTAAGAAGCTACTTTTATTCGATCACATTCAAGAGAAATATAAAGTTTAAATGCAAAATGCTTCAAAACTATCATTGGCGTTTCGACAATTAATTGACATTAATCTAAACGATCTTGCGCAATGTTCTCAAATAATCTTTTCTTCGTTGCAACTCGTTAAAAACGTAATTAATTTTTATATATTACGAATCGTCTTTTCGAAGAAGATAAAGAAGTTTTCACACAAGTTGTCTTTCTTGAGCTAGAACATCGCACGAACGAAATTTCACTTAATTATAAGATTTAATGAGACAAACAATAATAGATACGTCTTATTATTATTTATTGAATAGCGTAATCTTCTAGCACAATCTCACACAAATGCGACAATGTTCGACTATTTGCTACGACTTAAGAACTTGTTCAAACATACTATGTAAAAGTTCGAAACGAAAAGTCTTGATGCAAAATCGTTGCTACAAATAGTTGTAGAGTCGAAGTCGCTCGTACGCGTCATTCTTGACGTAAGAGCACAAGTGTTGAAATGAAAGAACGAGAAAGTTGTGCGCGAATAACTCTCACGCGTTTCGAAAGCACAAATCGTCGTATTCTTCGATAATCGAAACGATTTATCGATGTTAAGTCGTAACAACATTACGAAATTGCTAATGATTTTACTTTTTGCGAAGCAAATAAATTAATGTCTAATATATCTTGACAAGACTTATACACGAGACAAACTTAAAGCTATTGACAAGCTATTAAGTCGCAATAACTTTAGAATCTAATCTTATTAAGAATTGACTTGTGCAAGATATAATTTAATCTTAATAAATTGTTTCTTATTGTTAATTAATCTAAACAACGTGTATGCGAATGCGAAAATTAAGAAAAGATCAATTAGTTATGTTTTGCGAATCTATAAAAGTTGAACGCAAAGTTCTTCATTGTAGCGATAAAAATCAATGCGATATCATTGGAATAATCGACGTATTACAATGATGCATTTTGAAAACTTGCATTTATACGAAAAAATGTATTTCATTATGAGCAATACAAGAAATTCGCTATTAGCGTTGCCATATAATATGAGCAAAGTCGTTAATCGACGAAGACAAAGGCATTGCTCTAGAGATAACAAAATTGTTGCTAAAAATTAAGACGCAAAGTCTAAAAAATTAATACAATTTAAAAAAACAAAAATCAAAAGAACCACTTTTGTTGCATAACGAACGCGATAAATCACTTTTTAAACGAAAGACGCAATTGAAAGTCATTCGAATTAAGTGTCAAGAATTCGAATTAATATTGTTTAATAACGCAACACTTCGTAAGAAACAAAGACGCGAGCTATCATTAAAGAACGAACAAAAACGACAAGTCGAACGTTCGTTAACACTTACATCACATAATTATAGCGTACATTCAAATGTAAAAAGATTTGTTAATCAAGACATTCTTAATCGTAATTTTTATGCTTTTTAATCTACGTTTAAGATTTTTAACAATACAAACGTCGTAGAGTGTCTTAAAGTAAAAGCGTAATCGATAAATTTATTAATCACAATCGACTTTGCTTAAATAATATACGTCTTAGAAAATTATGATTTGAACTCGTTTCTTAGATCTATGCATTAAATCGCAAACGAAGAGAATCGCGAAACAATTAATTGCGTAGTCTTGAGTTTATTCGAAGCTCACGCATTATTGTTATTTATACGCTAACATAAGATTGTTATCCTTTATATTTACTTATCTCGTGTTAGCATGTTCACGCGCATATTAAAAGATTTTTCGTTTTGCGCAATTTCTACGATACTTAAATACTTACTTAATTTTTCTTTAATTATGTTGCTTAATCTATTTGTCGATCAACTTTATCTAAGAATTTATAAGAAATATCTTTCGATTTGTCAATTTTTAGAATTTGGCTTTCGTTCATTGTACGAGCAAATTTAGATCGCATGCGACGAATTTATCAATTCAACAAACAAATCAAATTTTGACGCAATCATAAAAAAAGATTGTTTCTTTACAATTAGTTCGATTAAATTTCTAAGAATTCTAATAACGTTAAGAAGAAAAGAGCAAAGTTTTTAAAAAACTCTCTTAAATAAAATCTTGCATAAGAAATTGCTTGCTAGGAAAGATTTCCAAGTCAAGAAAGAATTTTAAGAATGAACATAACTTAAGTTAGCAACGATTATGCAACATAAGATTATAATTATGCGATTACATCTTTTTTTTCTTTCACTCTTTTTATCATTTTTTCTCTTTTCTCTCTACTCGTTTCTTATCGACATTTATAAATAATATTGTTAAGAAAGTCTTAATTAACGAGAACTTAATATAAGACAAACCAAATAAACAAGCTAGATTAAATAGCGTGCTTATCACGAAGATTGCTAATGCAATTTCATGATTTCATTGCAAGTTAAAGCAACATTGTAGATGAGAAAAGCAATAGCAAATGAATTGCCAAATCATCTAGCGCTATAGATTTATTACTTTGGAAGTGTTATACAACTATTAATTAGCGATTCTTTTTTGTGCGAGTTCGTTGACCTCGTTTGCGTTCACGTTGCGCACGATCTTGTACTTCAAAATTCTACAACAATTCTTATGCGTTTTCTAATTCGCTCTTTGGCAATCATGTGTTTTTCTAGCGCACATTGTACTTATAGCCACTTCTCGTTCGTCTCTTGCCAACAATTTTCACGATTTTTTATTTTTTCTCTTTATTTAATGCTAAATCTTGTTGGCCTTAAAGGCGTTCAAAGAAAATTAAGATAACTGCGATAATGCTATAGAGATAAATGATCACTATTGCTTCGTAATCGTCTTTGCGAATCGTCTATTTATTAGAAGAGATTGAGCGATCAATAAGTAAAATAGTAAGAAAGATAATAGTACGAACATTCAAGCAATCGTGCATCTTTGACTATTTTCTCGATTAGAAATTTGAAAGATGTGCGATAGCAAACTTATACTTAACTTTCGTGACTCTAGTGAAAATATCGATTTCGTCGATCATTTCGTCGTCATTCTTAATCACGAGAGAGTTGTCTAAAGTATGTTAGAAAATCTTGAATGTTTAACAAAAACACGTTGTTAATGCTCATTTTAATTGTCGCTAATCTTACTAGACTAACTTGAACTTGTATTCTTGCGTTGTTGATAAAATCGCGCGGGGAAATTTTTTGAAAACAAGCCAAAAATATGACTTGATCATCGAGAGAGATCGACGATGTACGACAAAATTATTCACGTCATCGTCGATATCATTTGCTTCGTCAATTACGATCAAGTCTTTTTAGAAGCGTTAAACGCGCTTACGACAATAAAGATCTACGTACTTATTTGCGCATCGAACTTTTTTCGATTTATGCGTACTTTCGTTACTTTCGTTCAAACTTGCATCGTTCGTTATGCGTTTAAAGAAATCTCGAAGATCTATGACGTCTATGGTCGTTATAAATTCGTTGAGACATTTAGTCTCTTTATCTCTTCATTTCTTTTTTTTTGTGCTTAACTTCTTTGTTTTCTTTCTTTTTTCGCTTATCGATTGTGTAGTGAGACTCAATACAACTATGAACATCGTCGTTTAATTCGAACGTTTGTATATTGAATATTGGCGAAAAGAGAACAAGAATAAGAGAAGAATTAAAGATGAAATCGTTTATTATTTGACTAAGATTAAGACATTTAAATTGATGTCATCTATTAGTATTAAAATTAGCGAGTAGAGATTTTGAGAATCGCATTTAGTCTCTAAGTCTATTGCATTTGCAAAAAGCGTTAAACTTCACATAAACGATAAAAGAGTCTAGTTTATTGTCGAATGTGTCGCATAATCTTAAAGCGAGAATTACATCAAAATTAATAATTAAATAAGAAATGACAAGACTATCGAGATTTAAAGAAAGAGTGAAATGATGTTGTCTCAACTTTTATTGTTTTTGCGACAATTTTCGTTGTAATCGCTTTTAACACACTTGAGAATTTCTAAATTCGTGAAATTATCTTTGTTAATGTTGAATTTCACATATTTGCATTCTTATCTCTAGTGTCTCTAGCGATTTCGCTTATGTGCTAGAAAATTATCATAGAATTCTTGTTAATCAACTTAGTCGTATTAAAAGACTAATAGAATTTAACGTTGTTTAAGTTGATCGTAATTATTGTATCATGCAAACGCAAAACAATCAAAAAAAGAAATAAATAGAGAAGAAACTTGAGTTCGAGATTGCAATTAAAAATCCAAAGTAAAAAAAAAAGACAAGACGAAAATTATATGCATTTCTAATTCTTGTAAAGGCGTCGCTAGAAACTTCTTCTTTAATCAATAAATTTCTAAGAATTAATTCGAACGACATTATATTTATTGATGTCGTAAGTGTCTTCTCTTCTTCAATGCCATTTATTGGCGTTCGTTAACATCGTCGTTCGATCGTCAAATTAAACACATTTAATCTTTGCTCTTGTTTCGCTCTTTGCGACGTTTTCTAGCGCAACTCTCAATTATTATAATCTTATATTTGATCTTTATTGATCAAGTCGCTAAGCGTTGCAATTTTTCAAAAAATGTTTATTCGTCATGTTTCGTCAATTGTCGCTATTTAGATTTTTAAAATTAAATTCTTGCGACAAATTAGCGACATCGCACTCTTCACAACATTTGCTCAAAAGCTAGATCGACGTCTTAAAGTCACATTATTAAATCATTGCAATTATGACATTTCTATTGACGCAACTTGTCAATTAAGATAGAAGCTATCTACTAAGAACGTCACAAACTAGCTTCGACTCATTATCGTTGTTCAACTTCACGCTTAATCTCTTTAATGTTATGTTATTATATCTTTGCCCAAAAGCGATTCTTATTAAAGTGACTAATTAGATATATTTGTTAAAAGACCAAAAGATAATAATAAGAAATAAAACATTTTCTTCATTGATTATGTAGTAGTTGTATTTTTGTTCGACATTTGCTTCGTCTTTGCGATCGACATTAATTAAAAGATCGCAATCAATGTCGCAACAAAGTTCAAAATTAGTTAAACAATAATAAAACGATAATTGATAAAGAAAAGCGAAAATTCAAGAGTCTAAAGCAATCGAAATGAGCGTCAAGATCTCTTTAGCTCGTCTTAAGCACAAAACATCTTTAATTGAGCTAAGCAAAAGTTAAGAGTGCAAAGATAGCGAACAATTTCTAAAAGAGTAAAAGTGTGTGTGAGAGAAAGCACGATTCTATTGTTCGCTCAAAGACTTTGACAAGAATAGACAATGTTCAAGAAGGACGAAGAACGATTTGTCGAAAGATCGAAGATCAATGATAATACAAGATTGCGAATGTCGATGTCTTATGCGAAGTCGCGACATAGCAATCGATAATCGACGATAATTGATAAATGAGAGGGCGCAAGTCGTTGCAAAAGCGAGAAGAATAATCGATATAAGAAGAAAAACAACAAAGAAGTAAACGAGCAACAAGAAAGAGCGTGTCTTTATATTTCGAGAAAGCGACGAGTGGGGCAATGCAAGGCGCCTTGCCCAAAACGAGCGCGTCAAGCCTCATGGGGCGACGCTTGGCCTAGAAGCAAGAAAGGGCGCCCCCTTTACTAGGACGAATTTTATTTTAAGATTTTTTGTAAAAAAATATATTTTATCTTTCTTCTTTAGTTAAGATGTTGTTTTTTGTTTTTTGTTTTAATATTTGATCAACTTTTTTTGCATTTTTAAGATATTATTATATATCTTTTTTAGTATTGCTATTCTCTCGATAACTAATTAAGCTAACAAATATTTTTGCTTTTTCTCGAAAAAATTAAATTCTCTACTATAGTTGATAAAAAATAAAGTTATTTTAGTAATATTTAAAATCTTTGCATTTAGTGTTAATTATGTTATAAATAGAAGAAATATCTAATTGTTATAAATATTGTTAAAATAGTATTTTAAATATTGTTTTAAATTCTAATTTGTTTGTTCTATTTAACTATTTGTAATTAAATAATAGACAATAAATATTCTAAGTCTTGTTTCTAATATTAAAATAAGTATTTTTTAATAGTTAAATATAAAGAACTTGTTTCTATTACTAATTAGTTCTTTAAATATATTATAATATTGTATTAATTAATTTAATATAATATATTTTAGTTGTTCTACTATAAATTTCTTCTTTGTATGCAATAATATATAAATATTTAATAAGTTTGTCAATTATTATTAGTATCAAATTATAAGTATTTTTAATTGTTAAATTTGTTAATTTGAACAATTTAATAATAAAATTTATTGTAACTTTATTTTATAACAATTTAGATAATTTTTAATATTAAATTTTGTTATAGCTTGTATATATATAGATTAATTATCGATTCAATATTCGATTCTAACTTTAAAATCGAATCAAATTGTTAAGAAATTAAATAAAATCGAATTGCTTAAAGAAGTTAGCTTATTACTATAATAAGTTTAGCTTAGTCGAAAAGTTACTATTTTAAACAATTTAATTTCAAAAAAAATCGAGAAATCGAATCTTAACGCTCTTACGTAATATATTTGGTTTCTCGCGATTAATCTATATATATATTATGTTTGTTCTACTAACAACTAAAATATTGTTTAATATATATCTTGACAACTTGTTTTATCTAAGAAAACTAACAATATTAATATAAAAATTAAAGAGTTTTAATTATTTTCGAATACTTTTGCAATAATCTATTATAATATTCTTTTATATATTTGTCGATTTTGTTAATAAATATCTAAAAAAAATCTTTTTTTATTAAAAACTCTTTCTTATTATCTTTAAGTATTTATAAGATAGTATTTAGTTTATATTTGTTTATTAATAGTAATTTGTTTTTATTAACTTTAAATATATTATAATTAAACAATTTTTTTGTTTTTATATAATTACTTTTTCTATTAAGTGCATTTGCTTTATTGTTATTTTTATCTAATATATATTATATTTTAAACTTGTATTGTTCGAGTTGCTCTAACTATTATATTGGTTTTTTGTTAAACTATTTAATAGTAATAAAATATAGAAAATTTTTGTAATTTATAAGAATTGTAAATTCTAATAATTTTTCAATATATATTTTTTATAATTTTAGAAAAACTATAATAGCAAATAGTTTCTTATTGTAAATATTATAATTTTGTTTAATTAACAAAAAAATTCTTAAAAAATATATAATTAAATATTAAATATTTTTATACTTTTAATTAAAATATATATTAATAAGTAAAAATTTAATATATCGATTTTAATTCTATTTAACAATTGTAAATTATATATTTTTAATATTAATTTTTTTAAATATTCTAGCTTAAAATTCTAAAAAAAAAAAAATTAATTTTTATATCTATAGCGTCTTCTTTGTTGTAAAATTTGTTAATAATGTTGTATTAACAAAATAATTTTTAATAAATTTCTTGTTGTAGTTTATAAAATCTAAAAAGAATTAAACTTTTTTAATATTAATAGATAATTTTTATTTTTTAATTGCTTGTAGTTTTTCGAAATCTATATATATTTTATATTATTTAACAACAAATTTAAAAAAATCAATTTTTTTTAATTTAAAATATAGATTTCTTCTATTTAGATATTTTAATACTTTAAAAATATAATTTATGTATTTTTTTAAAATATTTAAATAAATTATAATATTGTTCAAGTATATTATAACAAATTGATTTAAATATTGTTATAATATATTATTAATTATTTTCTAATATATTATGGAAATATTTGTAAATTCGAACAATATTATTGTATATTTATATAATTTATACTATATATAAAAAATTGTTTTTTATTTTTTCTTTGTTTTTATTCTAATCTAATTATATATTTTTTGTAAATTTGGGTTAATAAAATATTTTGCTTCGAATAATTAATTTTAAAACTTACTAATATTAAATAATAAATATTGATTTTTTATTATAATATAGTTTAGCTTTCGATAATTAATATATAGATAAAGAAATTTGTTCTTTTTAAATATAAAGAGAATCAAGTATTCTATTTGTAATTAAAAAAATTTAATAATTTTTAATTTTTAATTTTTATTAGATATTCGCGAAATATTTCTAGCTTTTTTTCGAATAAAATATATATAAATTTAAATATAAGTTGCTTGTCTAATTTAAGTTTAATTTTATATTTTTATAATTAATATTTAAATAAAATCTTGATTATTTTCTTTTTTTAAAATAGATACTTTTAATTATTGTATATTTATAATATATATTTTAACAATTTTTCTGCTATATTAAATAGTTTAGAGTTTTTAGAAAATTTGCAATTTTATTTATTTATTTTGATTTTGTAATTTGACTAATTTTTGTCGATATTTGTCGAGTCGAACTTTACTAAATTATATGTTTGTAAAAATACAAATTTGTTACTTGCAATCGAATTTCGACTTAATCTTTTATCTATTATTAAATATTATTAATATATAAATTAAGTATAAATTGCGTAATTATATTGCGCAAATCTAAATACTTATATATGTGAATTAAATTCTAAATTGTATTATTTTAATTAAGATATTTCTAAAATAATATTATAAATAATTATTCTTACTATATTAAAGATTAATTTCTTATAATATTGTTAAATAGCTATTAATAATAATTTTGTTTTTTTGTTTACTTTTTTATTTTTTGCAAATAATAAATTTCTATCTACAACTACTAGATTGTAAATATTAAACTTTTTTTAAATAAAATATTCTTCTTTTTGTATAAAATTTCTAATTATAAAATTATTTATTGTATCAAAATCGACTATTGCTATAAATCGACAATTATTAATTTTAACTAATATAATAAAATATTGTATATATATTGTTAAGTTTAGTTGCTATTATTAAACTAATATATCGTATTTCTCTAATATATTCTTTATCAAAAAATTTAAACTTTTTTTCATTTCTATATTGTAACTTCTATTTTAAGTATTTGTCTATACTAAGCTTTCTTTTTTTGCTAATTTGTTAATTTTAATTTTTTAGAAAATTAATTAATTTTTTTTTTAAGATAAATTTGATATAGATTGTTGTAACAAACTATCTAACTAAAGTTTGCATATATAGTAAAATTTAATTGTTTTATAATAATATCGAATATATTCTTTTCTATAATAAGAAAGTTAAGCAAAAAATTAAATTATATCAAAATCAAATTGTTTTTTGTTAAAAAGACAAAGAAATCAATCAATTACAAACTCGATTTATTCAAAAACGTTAAAGTATTTTTAGTATTCTATATTTTATTGTTAAAATTAGCAAATTTAATTATATTTTTATAGAACACATTTTATTTTTATTTATATAAAAAGAAACAATATAAAATTGAAAAAATTCTACAATAGAAAAATCAAAGATATCTTATCAAGTAAAAAGAATATTTTATCTCGAAAAATATATAGAAGTTAGAAAAAAATCTTAACTATTGTCGAAATCTTCTAAAAAGGTTCTATTAAAATTAGATAAAAAGACAATAGTTCAATTTTAATTAATCGAAAATTAAAATTGCTCGAACAATATATCAAACAACAACTTAGAAGTCTTTGCAATAAACTTAGCAAAAAGCGCCTTATTTATCTCTAGATCGTCGATGTTCTTTTACTTTGTTACAATTATTTCTTTCTCTTTATCTTTCAAAAAATCGAGCTATTTTTTCAAGCGACTTAGTTTAGTACGCGCTTTGCGCACTTCTTTCTTTAAACATAATTGTTTTTCGTAAATTTGTTTTATCGAAGTAAACAAAATTGTTAAATTATAGTTACAACTTAATCGCACACATTTTACATATTTTTCGAAATTATTGTTTATACAATAAGTTTTATTAGACATCGCACAATTGCGACAAGAACGCATCGCTAAATACAAGAAATCTAGAGCGTCAAAAAAATCTTTCTTACAAAAAGAAGAATTTTTAATATTAATCTTTCTTGAAGACATTGTGAAGAGACATTGAATTTTCGAAACAAAAATTCTAAAAAAAAGAGATAATATTACAAGCTTATTTAAGTTGTATTAGTAATTTAGATTCTACGTATTACAAGCAAATTTGTTATTATATTCGACATGCTCAAGAAGCGAGTATCTCGAACATAATATTTAACATACTTAACAAACAAATATTGCGAGCAATTATGTTTGCTATACTTAACAAGCAAGCAAAGCAAACAATCTATATCTTCTTAATATATAGAAACTAGAAACGCGACTTTCTTATAAATTGTATTCAACTTATTTTAAGTTTTGACTTATTGTTACAATTACTAAATTGCAATTCTTGTTATTAAGTAATTGTTTGTATTGTCTAAAGACGTCTACAAATCTCTTCGATAGTATAATTCTCTTTAATATCTTTTACAAAAGTATTAGCGTAACAATTATCTAGGAAATTAGCAACAAATTATTGCGAGATTTTTAGATATAAGTTAGATAAAGAAGTTACAGAAAGATATTTAAATTATTAGAAATCAAATTAATATATACTATAGAGCTATCTATAACAAAACAAATATATATCTTAATATCGAAACTTTGTTTAATCTATTCAAAAAACAATCGATATACAATATATATTACTCTATTAATAATATATTGCATTCTATTATTGTTTTCTACTATTTAAAAGACTAATATATCTTTATAGAGTAGAAGTTAATTATTAGCTAATAAACAAAAATACATTTAAGAGTTTAAAAAACACTACAATAATAGCTATCTACAATATTAAAAATCAAAATGTTATTAATATTCTACTACAAAATCTAAAAAGAGACAATCTCTAATAATTGTTGTACTAGCTATTTTACGCAATATTAACAATTAATAAAATATTGTTGATAGTACACAAAATATTGCGCTAAAAACAAAAATTAACAAAACAATTGTTTAATTTGCTAAGTTAGTTAAATCTATTAATAAATCTTTTATTCTAAACATTTAAAATACTATAAAGTCTTAATTTCCAATATTAACTTATATAATTAAAGACGTTCTAGCAATTTCTATCTTGAGTATTAATATCGAACAATTGTTTTTAATAATACGCAATATAATTATCTATTGTTGCAATTAATTTCGCGAATATATTGTTAAAAATATAATAATAATTAAGTGTATAAATTAATTTGCTAAAAATATTTTGAAAAACGCAGATACTATACTATCTATTATCGCGAAAAAACTAAATTAAGATATTAAGAAAATTAACAACAACTAGACTAATCGTCGAGTCGAGTTATGATATCATCTCTCTAGTTCGACCCAATGCCAAGATCGAGTGATAACGATTTTTTGAAATCGAATCGCTCAAAGTAGTTTAGCGCGAAGCGCGCTAAACTACTTATAGTAATCGACTAAACTACTTTGAGCGATTCAATTCTTCGAATGCTTCTTAATTCAAGTCTTAGTATTTGTACGTGACATTTCTAGGTTAACGCGATCAATCTAACAACAACAAATCTTTGTCAAATACTATTTAGATAATAGAATCAAAGAACAATAATAAGAAGTTAAATAATAATTTAGATTTCAAAATATTTCTTATCGAGTTAAATAATTTGAACAACGCTATTTATATAATAGTAGTAGCAAACAACAATAAAGGTCGAGATTGAATCAATATATTAAAAGAATTTCAAGCTTATTTTCTTGTTAATCTCTTTTTAATATTTTTGATAAATAGAATTCAAAATTATATTAACAATAATACAAAAAAATATCGAAGCTCGAGTTACTTGCAGACAAAATTAATATTGTCGATATATTTGCAAAATTTAGATTATTTTCGATTAATATCTTAGATAATTATATCTATTTTCGCGAAGAATCGACAACAATATATAATAGATAAATTGAAACAAAATACATTAATTTGTTCGCGAGAGATATTTGCAAAGCAATAGCAAATTAATATATAAAATAACTATTAATTTAGCTTGAACATAATAGAGAAATAGCGAAAGAAACTTAGTTTCGATATATATTAGATAGAGTTTAATTAATTGCTATAGTAGCTAAATTCTATTTTGAGCTTTTAACAAGTATCTATTTTTAGATCTTAGTATTCTAGATTTTCAAAATTAATTTTACAAATTCTATCTCTATATATATAATATAATTAAACAACGTCAAGTTTCTACTAATTTATTGCTTAAATCTGCTACTATAACGTCTCTAGAATAATAGATACTTAGAACTTACTAGATCAAAAGATTATAGTAATCGCGATCTAACGAACGCGATATTATCTATTATACATATATACTAGAAGTGTTGTTCCTGCGCGTTCGAAGAGCGAGCTCGACAATATAAAAACTATCTTCTTTTCTAAATTACGTTCGCGAGAATAAGTTAAAAGAAAGTTAGATCGAGTTATGTTCGCGACATATTTTCTCTAGTTTATTAGTACTATAAACAAATTTTCAAGAGCAAAGAATCTTATAAACGCGATCGAAAACTCTCTTAACTTGACAAATATTTTATAAATCGAATTTACAATCTTACAATTTAATTTGTACATTCGTTAGATTGCGATTACTTTGTAACACTTATAGAGTAATAGATATTTAGAATTTATCAAACTAAAAGATTATAGTAATCGCAATTTAACAAACTCAATATTATCTATTACATATATATACTAGAAGTGTTGTTTCTACGCGTTCGAAGAGCGAGCCCAACAATATAATAGTTACTTAAATTTCGAACGCAAATTGTTAATACATTTAACTATACAAAATATAAGATATATCTTATTATTTATCTACTCTTATATTAATCTTATCGATAAAATCGAATAAATCGAATTAAATATTTGACGCGCGTTTTTTGCTTGCTCTATTTTGTTAAACTAGAAAATTTGTTTAATTTTAGAATTAAGATTGAACAAATTAATTCGATCGAATTAAAATTCGATCTAACAATTATACTAATATATATATTATATTTGTTTTGCTAATAGCTAAAATACTGTTTAATATATATCTTAATAGTTTGTCTTATCTAAAGAAACTAACAATACTAATATAAAAATTAAAATATTTTAATTATTTTCACATATTTTTGCAATAATTTATTATAGTATTCTTTTATATACTTGTCGATTTTATTAATAAATCTTTAAAAAAAATCTTTCTTTATTAAAAACTCTTTTTTATTGTCTCTAAATATTTGTAAAATAATATTTAGTTTATATTTGTTTACTAATAGTAATTTGTTTTTATTAATTTTAAATATATTGTAATTAAATATTTATTTTGTTTTTATATAATTATTTTTTTTGCTAAACATATTTGTTTTGTTGTTATTTTTGTCTAATATATATTGTATTTTAAATTTGTATTGTTTAAGTTATTTTAATTATTATATTTGTTTTTTATTAAATTGTTTAATAGTAATAAAATGCAAAAAAAAATTGTAGTCTATAAAAATTATAATTTTTAGTAATTTTTCAATATACATTTTTTATAATTTTAGAAAAATTACAATAGCAAATAGTTTTTTGTTATAAATATTATAATTTTGTTTAACTAATAAAAGTTTTCTCGAAAAATATATTATTAAATATTATATATTTTTATACTTTTAACTAAAATATATATTAATAGCTAAATTTAGTATATTAATTTTAATTCTATTTAACAATTATAGATTATATATTTTTAATACTAATTTTTTTTAATATTTTAGTTTAAAATTTTAACATAATTTTTTTTTGTTAATTTTTATATCTATAGCATTTTCTTTTTTGTAAAATTTGTTAATAATATTGTATTAGCAAAATAAATTTTAATAAATTTTTTCAATATTAATAAATAGTTTTTATTTTTTAACTACTTGTAGTTTTTCGAAATTTATATATACTTTATATTATTTAATAACAAATTTAAAAAAATTAATTTTTTTAATAAAATTTGTATTTTTCTAATTTTAAATATAGATTTTTTCTATCTAGATATTTTAGTATTTTAAAAATACAATACATATATTTTTCCAAAATATTTAAATAAATTATTAGATTAATTGCGAGAAACCGAAAATATCACGTGAGAGCGTCAAGATTCGATTTCTCGATTTTTTTTTAAAATTGAATTGCTTAAAATAGTAACTTTTCGACCAAGCTAAACTTATTATAGTAATAAGCTAGCTATTTTAAGCGATTCGATTTCATTTGATTTCTTAACAATTCAATTTAATTTCAAAGTTAAAATCAAATATTGAATCAACGATTAGTCTATAAATTATAATATTGTTCAAATATATTATAATAAATCGATTTAAATATTGTTGTAATATATTATTAATTATTTCCTAATATATTGTCGAAGCGTTTGTAAGTTCGAATAGTATTATTGTATATTTATATAATTTATACTATATACAAAAAACTATTTTTTATTTTTATTTAATTTTTATTTTTATTTAATTATATATTTTTTGTAAATTTAGTTTAATAAAATATTTTGCTTCAAATAATTAATTTTAAAACTTACTAATATTAAATAATAAATATTAATTTTTCATTGTAATATTGTTTAGCTTTTAATAATTAATGTATAGATAAAAAGTTCTATTTTTTTTAAATACAAAAAGAATCGAATATTCTATCTATAATTGAAATTTTTTTATAAAATTTTTCTTTTTATTTTTTGTTAGATATTTACAAAGTATTTCTAATTTTTTTTCGAATAAAATATATATAGATTTAAATATAGATTATTTGTTTAATTTAAATTCAATTTTGTAGTTTTACAATTAATATTTAGATAAAGTCTCGATTGTGTTTTTTTTTTTCCTAAAATAGATATTTTTAACTATTATATATTTGTAGTATATATTTTAGCAATTTTTTTGCTACATTAAATAGTTTAGAACTTTTAGAAAGTTTGTAATTTTTATTTTATTTTTTATTTTGTGATTTAATTAATTTTTGTTAATATTTGTTGAGTCAAACTTTATTAAATTGTTTTTTTGCAAAAATGCAAATTTGCTATTTGCAATCGAATTTCGATTCAATTTTTTATCTATTATTAAACGCTATCAATATATAGATTGAATATAAATTGTACAATTATATTGCGCAAATCTAAATATTTGTATATTTTAGTTAATTTCCAAATTGTATTGCTTTAATTAAAATATTTCTAAAACAATATTGTAAATAGCTATTTTTACTATATTAAAAATTAGTTTTTTGTAATATTGCTAAATAGCTATCGATAATAGTTTTGTTTCTTTGTTTATTTTTTTATTTTTTGCAAATAACAAATTTCTATTTACAACTACTAGATTGTAAATATTAGATTTTTACTAAATAGAGTGATTTTTTCTTTTTACAAAAGTTCTAACTATAAAATTATCTATTATATTAGAATTAATTATTACTATAAGTCGATAGTTATTAATTTAAATTAGTATAATAAAATATTGTATATATATTGTTAAGTTTAATTGCTACTATTAAACTAATATATTGTATTTCTCTAATATATTTTTTATTAAAAAATTTAAACTTTTTTCTATTTTTGTATTATAGTTTTTGTTTTAAATATTGATTTGCGCTAAGCTTTTTTCTATTATTAAATTGTTGATTTTGATTTTCTAAAAAATTAATTAATTCTGTTCTTTTTTTTAGATAAGTTTAGTATAAATTGTTGTAACAAACTATTTAATTAAAATTTGCGTATATTGTAAAATTTAGTTGTTCTATAATAATATCGAATATTTTTTTGGTAATAATATTGTTTTCTAGTTTTTCTTGTATTTATTTACAATTTTTAATAAGCTAGCTAAAGTCTCGAGATAATTTATAATATCTTCTATATATTTGTAAAAGTTCTTTTAATTATATTTTTTGTTTAAATCGATAGCTAAATTATAAAATTTAATAGTTTTCTAAAATACTTAATTAATTTTCTATATAAATACAAATATCTTTTCTAATAATATTTTATCTAGAATTTTCTATAATTAATTTAAATTCTCTATTAGATAATAATTGTTATTTAATTTAGTTTCGAAAATATTTGTTTCTATATTAATTTGTTTTCTAATATTGTTCTAACTATTAAGTATTTCTTTTAATATAATATTAATTTGTCGATAGTTTATTAAGTTTTGTAATCGACAATTTTTTGCAAAATAGTTTAATTTGCTATATAAATAATATATTTTTTAAAATTTGTTATTTTGTTTTTTTCTAGAATTTTTTTTTTGTATTGTTGAATAAAATTTAATTCTATAGATATAGACTTACAATAATTTAAATTGTTGTATTTTTAATTAAAACAATTTTTTTTTTGCTAATATTCGATTGTTAATTTAAAGAAGATCTTTGTTCTTTTATAAAATTAATTGTATTAATTTCTTATAGCTCTTTTATATAGTTTATTGTCGAAATTGATAACTACTTCGATAAAATAGAATATATTGCTAATAAATTTGCTCGTGCGTATAATTTTGTTTTTAAGATTATTTTAAAGATTTTGTCGAAATATTGTTATAAATATAGTATTGTTTACTTAATAAAATTAATATATTTCTAAAATTTTGTTGCATAGTTTGTAGCAAAAATTTGTTAAATTAAATACTAAATTATTTTTTTTGCAATTTGTTTTTTGTTAAATATTTCGAAGATTCTTCGAAACTCTTTTTTGAAATTATTGAAATTTGTAAATATTGTTCGAGAATTTTTGTTATAATTTTTCAAATATTTGCGTAAATTTGACTTAAATTAATATTAAACTCTCTTTCTAAAAAATATAAATACAAAAATTGTCTTTTTGTCTACTAAAACAAAATTGAAAATAAAGTAAATATTTATTTGTATAAGTTAGTTCTTTAGATCGATATAATTTTTATAATAGATATTAGACTTGTTAATTCTTATTTTGTTATCTCTATTAATAGAAAATCGACATAATATTGCTAAACTAGTGCTCGAAATAGAGACGCGTTAACTTGATACAAATATTTTTAGAATATTTAAAATATTATGCTAATACTTTTGTAAAAATTATTAGAAAAAATAATATTATTAAAAAGATTTGTAGACGTTTTCAGATAATACAAACAATTACTTAATAACAAAAGATTGCAATTTAGTAGTTGTAACAATAAGTTAAAACTTAAGATAAAATAAATACAATTTATAAGAAAGTTGTATTTAAAAGCTATATATCTTTCTATTATTTAAAATTTAAAATATTTAAAATATTTAAAATCTTAATTATCTTAATTATCTTAATTTAGAATTCAAGATATTTAAAAGTCAAGTTATTTTAATTACTTTAATTCTATCGATAGATCTTTTTTTTCTAATTATCTTGTAAAGAGCAATGCGCAATAGATAGTATTTATTAGCACGCAACTCGTAATATAGCAATAGAATTGTAGCTATTTTTATTAATAATTCGAGAAAGCGATTCCTATAACTAGTGTAATTGTTAGATTGAATCGAACGTTTTTTTCTTAATTCGATCTATCTTCTTGAATCTTATAGAATTGAATTAGAGTTAAGGCGCGAACTCGACTTCAAAATTGAGTTTTGTTGGATTAATGTCAAGAACTTAAGCTAACTTTGTCGCGTTAACATTTGCTTATCTTATCTTATCTTATCTATGCGCTAACTCGATTAAGCTAGCATAGAATTTACGCTAGCTACATATAATTAGCGTAGATCTTTGCGTTAGCTCAATCGAATTATCGCGTTACATAATGTTACGTAATCGAGTAAATTGAATTGAACGCTTAACGCGCTCTATGCGTTTAATTTACTTAGTTGGGCTAGAACTTTTAGTTGGCCCTAGAATTAGAATTGGGCGAATCAACTCGTTTGGGTTGAAATTTAACCCGTCGGTTACGCTACCTGTAACACAATAACTTTACTAAGTCGACATCGACCCAAGAGAGTCTTGTAATATCTCGCGCTAGTCTATTAGAATAATTTAAATTATTTATTAAAATTTAGATTTTTTTGAAATTTATTTTGAAATTTTTAGTCTAATTGGGTTAGTATTACGTATAGAATTAATATTTGAGAACAATTTTTTTTAGAATCTTTTTTGTTTTCAAATATTAATTCTATACGTAATACTAACTCAATTAGACTAAAAATTTCAAATAAATTACAAAACAATCTAAATTTTAATAAACAATTTAAATTATTCTAATAGGCTAGCTCGAGATGTTACAAGACTCTCCTAGACCAATATCGACTTAGTAAAGTTATTATGTTACAGAGATCGCTTTCTCCAATTGCCAATATTACTTTTATTCTATATTATTATTATTTTTTTACTAGATAGTATAATATATATTTTGTTAAAATAGATTGTTTTGCTTCTATATAAGTATGCAACAATAATTTGTGCGTTTTTGTTAAATAGCTAACTCTTTTAATTAGTATAAACTCGAATATCTTGTTTAAATTATTAAAAAATACTATAGAGCAATAAAATATAATTGTAAAATAGTTGTTTTTGTCTAATTTGTATAAAGTTATAGTAACTGCGTTGCAAAAATACTCTAAATAGTAGTTTTTCTCTAAATAGATATTGTATATATAATATAGATATAATATTATAGTAGTATCGATTTGCTTCAAAATTCTATTAGTAATTTTGTTACTATCTAAAATTTTGTTCGAGATTATTAATACTATAACTTTTACTATTTTGTATTGTGTAATTTTATCTATTGTTAGATTTTAATTATATTAATTATTTATTATATTTAACAAGTCTATCTACAAAAGTAACAAAAAGAATATTTTTAGAAAAATATTTGCTTTTTTACTAAAATCGATTGTTAATAATAGTAATAAATAGCTATATAATAATAGAATACAAACTTCTTGCAATATTTTTAAATATATCTATTGATATTTATTTTATATTTTAGAAACTAATTTGCAACTTTTCTTCGATTCTTTTCTAAATTAAGTTTTTATAATTTTTTGTACTATTTTTTTAAAATAGTTTTTAATTATAGTATATTCTTTTTAGTTCTTGTTGCTTTTGTTGCGCTACTATATATAATAATATTTTTTAATTTTACAAAAAATCTTTTTGCATTTTTTTATAAAGTCTACTTTGAATTTAAAATAGATTCTAACAAACAATATAAATTTCTTAATAATTGTTCTAATTGTTTTTGCTAAACTATCTACTTGCATATCTAGTTTGTTTTTAGAGTTGTCAAAAATATTGTTAAACAATATAAGTACTAGCTTTTTGATAAATTTTTTGTTTAAAATTTTTTGTAGAATCTCTATATTTGTTTTGTTTTAGTTTTTTCTTTCTATAGATTTTGCAACTATTGTATATAAATTAAATATTATATATATAAAGTAGTAATCTAAGTAATTGTCTACATTTTTTGCAATATTGTATTCGATAAAACTCTTATATAGAAATTAAATAACAAAAATAAAATTAATAGTATTTTGTCTATTTTCTTGTTTTCAAATAATTGTATTTTTTAATAATATTCTTTTTAGTCTAAACTCTTCTATTATAATTACTAGTTTATAAATATTTGTATTAGCTTTTATTTTATTGTTGTTCTATTTAAAATAATAAAGATTGAAGTTCTCTATTACAATATATTTGCTATCGACTTTTTTCGCTAATGTCGCGCATAGAAGTAATAGATTGCTTTTGTTTTTATTGTTTTTGTATATATTGTAGATATTATATATATTAATTGTTTTTTTTTTGCTAATCTTAAAATAAAAGAGCAAAGATTCTTAAATTTGTGTATTATTGTATACAAGACAAACGCTATATATTTGTTAACAAAAAAATATACTCTAGTATTCTTATTATTTATATAGTATAACTCGAAATTAGTGTGATCGTTGAGTTGGGTCGAACACTTTTTTCTCAACCCGATCCACCCTCTTGAACCCAGTAGGGTTGGGCCAGGGTTAAGGCGCGAACTCGACCCTAGGGTTGGATTTCGTCGAGTTAATGCCAAGAACTCAAGCTAACTTCGTCGCGTTAGCATTCGCTTATCTTATCTTATCTTATCTTATCTTATCTTATCTTATCTTATCTTATCTAAGCGCTAGCCCGATCGGGCTAGCGCGTCACGTGATGTCACGTGATCGGGTGGGTCGGGTTGGACACTTGGCGCGCATTCTTCGCTCGTCCCACCCTGTTGGGCTAGGAAATTTGCCTGACCCCAAGGTCAGGATTGGGCGAATCAACTCGATCGGATTGAAACTCAACTCGACGATCACACTACTTGAAATACTAATTCATTCTATTGTTTGTAATAGATTAATAGAGATTTCTTTATAATTCTTAAATAGTTAATATATCAAAATTTGTAATATCTTTACTTTTAAATATTAATATTATAATCTTTAATCTAAACTTATTAATATTATATTGTAGTATTAATAGAATACAATTTTCTAATATAATTGCTAACTAGAACAAATTATTGTATTAATATTTTTTAATATTAATAATATTTTGTTAGTTTCTAAATAAAAACTCTTTTTGTTTAATTCTTTATATAGAATTTTTTTTTCTCTATCTAATTTTGCAGATAATATAGATCAAGAATTTTGTTTTTAATTTGCTAATATTTGCAATAGATTTAATATTGCTATTCTTTTAAAAATAGTTTCTTTTCTTAATCTCTTGTTATTTAATTTTTTTGTATATTTTTTGTTTGTAGTTTTCGATATGTCTAGAGCTATTAGCTATAATTCTAAGTAATCGATTTTTTTTTTTTTTGCTAAAATAGAGTTTGTTTTTAATTGTTGTTGTCTTTTATTTAAAAATCGATACAATATATTTTTTTTTCGATAATTATTTGTTGTATTTTTTTTTGCTTTTTTGAACAATTTTTTTGTTATAGTTTATAGTCTTCTTTATATAGACAATATCTAGATTTAAAATTTGACGCAATAGTTATATCTTTTCTCTCTTATATATTAAACTATAGTATATTTGTAATAATAATATTTAAAATATTGTATACTTTTATATACTTTGTTGTATATTAATATCGATCTAATTTGTTTGTCTATTATTAAACTAAAATTAAGAATAGTATTAGCTATTTTCGATATCGAATGTTACGCTAGTACTTCCACGAAGATATTAGAGAGAATTATGCTATTGGAGAGATTTGTAGGCGTCTTTAGGCAATGCAAGCAATCACTTGGTAACAAGGGTTTGCAACTTAGTAGTCGTAACAATAAGTCAAAACTTAAGATAAGTTGAACACGATTCATAAGAGAATCGTGTTTGGGAATCTATATATCAAAGAGATTCTTCATTGCTCGCTTAGCTCGCTATCGAGCACGTCGAACATTGTTCGCTTAATTCGCTATCGAACACGTCGAACATTGCTCGCTTAGTTCGCTATCGAACATGTCGAACATTACTCGCCTATTAAGTCGTCAAACTCGCCTAATAGTCGTACTTCGTGCTACATGTTGCGTCGTAAACTATATATCACATTATTTCGAATTAGACTCGTAACACTATCTCTCTTCTCAAAGGTTTTCGTTTCGAAAGTCAAACGTTTCTCTTATTATGTCTTGTTAGCAACAAAGTCGTCTTCGTGTTGCATTCGAAATCGAACGCTACGATATATCAATAAATATTGCTTGCGAACGTTGCTCTCTCTTTAGTTATTCTTGTATCGTCATGAAAGACTCTTCGTCTCGTTTGAAGTGTTCGAAATGTGTTCGTGCGAACAAATTGTGCGTAAATATGTCTTGATTTTTCCTTGATCATAATAGAAAAGATCTTTTTGCCAAAATTGCTAAAGATGAAGTTGTGTTAACAATTATCATAATTCGATTGCTACGAAATAAGAAGATTTTGAAGAAAATTGATGCAAAGGCGAAACGAAAGAAACAATGTCTATTGTTAAAAATAAAAAAGTCGAATGTTTCGAAATCTTTCAACTATCTTGTCGCGAATGCTCTTGTTGGGTCGTCTTCTATCTTCTAGTTATCTCTCGCTATGTTGAATGATTTTTCGAACGTCGATGAAATAGCTAAATAAGATCATAGCAATCATCAAGATTTTTCTTTGATTCTCACGTGTTCTTTGAGGTAGAATATTTTTTTCACTTAATGAGATAATTTTAATCTCGTTGCTCTAGAATTTTTTTCACTTCGTACTTGCTTTTCTTTTGGGCCTTGTAACGAAATGTTTCTTGTAAAGGCGTGATTGAATTCGCTAATTCCAACAATAAGATATAAAATACTAGAAATACTTTGGCGTCTTTGAGCAAGTCGAGTTCGTAGTTGATCGATTTCTTAGTCTTCTTAACGAAAAACGATTCGACTTTGACATAATTCAATTTCTTGCTTAACTTTCTTGTCTTGAGATTTTTTGTAAAAAGATATATCTTATCTCTCTCTTTTAGTTGAGATGTCATTTTTCGTCTCTTATTTTAGTACTTGGTCGACTTTTCTTGCATTCTTAAGATGTTGTCGTATATCTTTTTAAGTGTCTCTACTCTTTCGATGACTAATTGCGTTAATAGATGCTTTCGTTTTTTCTTAAAGAGATTAAATTCTTTGTTGTAGTTGACGAAGAATAAAGTTATTTTAATAATATTCGAAATCTTTGCATTCAATGTTAATTGAATCATAAATAGAAGTAATACTCAATTGCTATAAGTATTATTGACGTAGTGCCTTAGATATTGCTTCAAACTCTAATTTGTTCGCTCTATTTGATCATTCGTAATAGAGTAATAGATAGTGGACATTCGAAGTCTCGTTTCTAACATTGATATCAATGTCTTTCAATAGTTAGACGTGAAGAGCTTGTCTTTGTCACTAGTTAGTCCTTTGAATATATTATGATATCGTATAAGTCGATTCAATATAATGTAATTCAATTGTTCTATTGTGAACTTCTTCTTGCATGCGATGATATGCGAATACTTGATAAGTTTGTCAATTATTACTAGTATCAAGTCATATTTGTCTTCAATTGTTGGATTCGTCGATTTGAGCAACTTGATAATAAAGTTCATCGTGACTTTATCTCATAACGATTTAGATAAATTCTAATATTGAATTTCGTTATAGTTCGCATGTGTATTATGTTTGTTTTGTTGATAGCTAAAACATCGTTTAATGTATATCTTGACAACTTGTCTCATTTGTGAAAATTAACAATGTTGGCGTAAAAGTTGAAGAGTTTTGGTCACTCTCGAATGCTCTTGCAATGATTCATCATAATGTTCTCTTATACATTCATCGATTTTGTCGATAGATATTTGAAGTTTTTCTTTTTTCACTAGAAATTCTTTCTTATTATCTCTAAGTATTCGTAATGTAGCATTTAGCTCATGTTTGTTTGCTAATAGTGATTCGTCTTTGTTGACTTTAAATATGCTATAATTAAACGACTTCTTCGTTTTTATATAATTATTTCTTTTGTTAAGTGCGTCTACTTTATCGTTATCTTTGCTTAGAATATATTGTATTTTGAACTTGTATTGTTCGAGTTATTCTAATTATCGTACTTGTCTTTTGTTAAATTGTTTAATAGTAATAAAGTGCACAAGATTCTTATAATTCGTAAGAATCGTAAATTCTAATAATTTTTCGATGTATACTTTTCATGATTCTAAGGCGATCACAATAGCGAGTAGCTTCTTGTTGTAAACATCGTAATTTTGTTCAATTAGTAAGAGTTTTCTCAAAAGATATGTTACTAAGTGTTATATGTCTTCATGCTCTTGATTGAAGCATGCATCGATAATTAAATCTAATGCGTCAATTTCAATTCTACTTGATAATCGTAAATCGTACATTTTTAGTATTGATTTTTTTAAACATTTTAGCTTAAGATTCTAAAATGATTTCTCTTCTACGAATTTCTATATCTATGACGTATTCTTTTTCGTAAAATTCGTCAATAATATTGCATTGACGAAGTAGTCTTTGATGAACTTTTTGTTGTAGTTTAAGAAATCTAGAAAGAATTGCATTTTCTTGACACTAATAGATGATTTTTATTCTTTGATTGCTCGTAGTTTCTTAAGATTTATGCGTACTTCATGTCGTCTCACAACAAATTCGAGAAAATCAATTTTCTTTCGATAAAATTCGCATTTCTTTAGCTTAAAACGTAAGTTTCTTTTGTTTAGGCATTTCAATACTTTAAAGATATAATTAATATGTTTCTTCAAGATTTTTGAGTAAATTATGATGTCGTTCAAGTATGCTATGACAAATCGATTCAAATATTGTCGTAGTGCATCATTGATCATTTTTTGACACGTTGTCGAGACGTTCGTAAGTTCGAACAACATTATCGTGTATTTGTATAGTTTATATTGTGTGCAAAAAGTTGTCTTTCACTTCTCTTTTGTCTTTATTCTAATTTAATTATACGCTTCTCGTAGATTCAATTTGATGAAGTATTTCGCTTCGAATAGTTGATTTTGAAGCTCGCTAATATTGGATAGTAAGTATCGATTTTTGATCGTAATATGATTTAGCTTTCGATAATTAACACATAGGCGAAGAGTTTCGTTCTTTTTAAGTACAAAGAGAATCGAGTATTCTATTTATGATTGAAATTTTTTAACAAATTCTTTTTTTTTCATTTTTTGCCAAGTATTCGCGAAGTACTTCGAGCTTCTTTTCGAATAAAGCATATATAAGTTCAAACGTGAGCTATTTGTCTAATTCAAGTCTAATTTCATGATTTCACAATTAATGTTTAGAGAGAATCTTTGTCGTTTTCTCTTCTTGAAACAAATGCTCTCAATTGTTATATATTCGTGATACGTACTTTAGCGATTTCTTCGTTGTACCAAATAATTTAAGGCTCTCAAAAGATTCGCAATTTTCTTTACTTATTTTAACTTTGTAACTTAATTAATTTTTGTCAATATTTATCGAGTTAAACTCGATTAAATCGTTCTTTTTCGAAAATGCAAATTCGCATTTTGCGATCAAGTTTCGACTTTATCTTTTATTTATTATTGAACGCTATTGATGCGTAGATTAAATGTGAATTGTGTGATCACATCGTTCGAATCTAAGTACTCGTGTATTTTAGTCAACTTCTAGATTGTGCTACTTTAATCAAGACATTTCTAGAACGATATTGTGAGTGATCATTTTCACTATATCAAAGATTAGTTTTTCGTGATGTTGCTAAATAGCTATCGATAGTAATTTCGTTTCTTTGTTCACTCTTTCATTCTTTACGAGTAACGAGTTTCTATCTACAATTACTAGATTGTAAGCGTTAGACTTCTTTCAAATAAAGTATTCTTCTCTCTCTACAAGAGCTCTAGTCATAAAATTACTTATTACATTAGAATCGATCATTGCAATAAGTCGTCGATCATTGATCTTAATTGATGTGATAAAACATCGTACGTATGTTGTTAAGTTTAGTTGCTACTATCGAATTAACATATTGCATTTCTCTAGTATGCTCTTTACTAAAAAATTTGAACTTTTTCTTGCTTCTATGTTGCGACTTCTATTGCAAACGTCTTCTTGCGCTAAGCTTCTTTTTGTTGCTAGATTGCTAGCTTTGACTTTCTAGAAAATCAATTGACTTCTTTCTTTTCTTTTAGATAAGTTTAGCATAAGTTGTCGTAGCAAGCTATTCAACTAAGTGTCGTATATCTCTTTGATCGCTCTATTTTCTATTCAAATAAACTAACACTATTCAATTGTTATTTAATTTCGTCAAGAATGTTTTTTTCTTTAGTGGCGTCGCTTTCTAGCGCTTCCTCGCATTTGTTTACGATTTAATTGATTTGTCTTTTCTTTAATGAGTTAGCTAAAGCGTTAAGATGTTTTGTGATGTCTTCTATGCAATCGTAAAAGTTCTTCTTGTTATATTCTTCGTTCGAGTCGATAATTGAACTATGAGATTTGATGATTTTCTTAAGTGTTTAATTGACTTCTTGCATAGATGCGAATGCCTTGCTTAATAATGTTTCATCTAGAACTTTTTGTAACTAATTTGGATTTTCTATCAAATAGTAGTTGTCGTTCGATTTAGTCTTGAGAGTGTTCGTCTTTGTGTCAATTTGCTTTCTAATGTTGTCTTAGCTATTAAATATCTCTCTTAACATAGCATTGATTTGTTGGCGATTCATTAAGTTTCGCGATCGACAATCTCTTGCGAAGTGGCTTAATTTGCCACATAAATAGCACGTTTTCTAGAATTTGTTACCTTGCTTTTCTCTAAAATTCTTCTTTTTACATCGTTGAATAAAATCTAGTTTCATAGATGTAGACTTATGATAGTTTGAATTATTGTACTTCTAATTAGAACGAGATTCTCTCTAATAATATTTGATCGCTAGCTCAAAGAAGGTTTTTGCTCTTTCGTGAAATTGATCGTATCGCTTTTTCATAGCTCTTTCATACAATTTATTATCGAGATCGATAACTACTTTAATGAGATCGAACATGTCGTTAATGCTTTTGTCATCGCGCATAATTTTGTTCTTAAGATTGTTCTTAAGATCTCGTCGAAACATTGTTATAAATGCGACATCGTTCCACTTTGTAAGATTGACATACTTTTGAAATCTTGTTGCGTATTCTATTGCAAAGATTCGTTAAATTAGATGCTAAATTACTCTTTTCGCAATTTGTTTCTCGTTAAATGTTTCAAAGATTCTTCGAAGTTCTCTTTTGAAATTATCGAAGTTCGTGAACATCGCACGTGAATTTTCGTCATAATTCTTTAGATATTTGCGTAAGTTTGGCTTGAGCTAATGCTAGACTCTTCCTCTAAGAAATGTGAATGCGAAAATTGTCTTCTTGTTCGCTAGAACAAGATAAAAGATGAAATAAATATTCATTTGCATGAGCTAATTCTCCAAGCCAATTCGATTTTCATGATAGACGTTAGACTTGTTGATTCTTATTTTGTCGTTTTCATCAATAGAGAGTCGACGTGATACTATTGAGCTAATGTTTAAGATAGAGGCGCGTTGATTTAATACAAACATTCTTAGAATGTTCAAAGTGTTACGCTAGTACTTTCACGAAAATATTAGAGAAAATTATGCTATTGAAGAAATTTGTAGACGTCTTTAGACAATGCAAGCAATCACTTGATAACAAGAATTTGCAACTTAGCAATCGTAACAATAAATTAGGACTTAAGATAAATTAAATACGATTTATAAGAGAATCGTGTTCGAGAATCTATATATCAAAGAGATTCTTCGTTGTTCGCTTAGCTCGCTGTCGAGCACGTCGAACATTGCTCGCTTAGCTCGCTATCGAACACGTCGAACATTGCTCGCTTAGCTCGTTGTCGAACATGTCGAACACTATTCGCTTGCCAAGTCGTCGAGCTCGTCTAATAGTTGTGCTTCGTGCTACATGTTGCGTCATAGACTATATATCACATTGTTTCGAGCTAGGCTCGTAACATCGAGATTTTTACACTTATAGATATATATTTCTAATTTTAAGCAAGTTGTTGCTATTTTTAATCGATTTATACTATTTTTATATTTCTAAACTTTTTTATATCTATATTTTGATTTTGTATCTTCTAAATAGTTGTTGCGCACAATTTTGAATTTTTAAAATTTTATTTTTCAATTTCTATTTTGTTAATTATTATTGTATATATCGAAATAATTGCTTTTGCTTTTTTTTCTAGTATAGCAATCTAGATATTGTTGATTTTTAGCTTAATAGCTTTCTTTTTATTAATTGTGTAAATTGCAATATTTTTACTAAAAAGCTTTTTTATTGCTCTAATATTTTTAATTGTTGTCTTAAGTTGCATAATATGCGTATTAATATTCTTAATTATATTTTGGAAAAAAAAATTTGCAATACTTGTTTCTGCTTGTTGTTGTTTAGATATACAATGATTTTTGTATTTTTGTTAATAATTGATTTTGATTTAATAATTGTAAATGTTCTCGAGATATTTTCGAAAAAAACTATAGATAATTAGCTTTGAAAGTTGTTTTTGAAATATATAGAGAAAAATAAAAAGATAGATAGAGAGAAATCTATTATAGTTTTGCGTATAATTGTAGAATTTTTCTCTATTTTTTTATAATTGCGATTAATTTTAATAGTTAGCTTATTAATAGCATTTATTATATCTATTTGCATAAATTAAATTTTTAATAGTTTTAAATAGCAAGCTATTTTGTCGAACAATTGTTTTACAATAAATATAGATATAATTTTCTTCTTCTAAATACAAACAAGCAGATCTTTAATACTAATATATAGAATAATATTGTATTTGTAAATGTCTTCGAAAAAATATTAATTTATTAAAAATTAATTATTTCTTTCTACTATAACTACTAAGTATTAATCGATGCACAACAATTAGATAATTCGAATAGTGCGTTAACTTTCGCATTTGGTAAAGCCTGACTTTAGTTCTAGATGTACATAGATTTGCCATAACAAAAGTCGCAATTTTGTGTTACTAATATCTTGACTTCGTGCGAGATCAAGATTTGATTTAATAGATCTTGCACTACTTGCGAGAATCTAGGAGTTCAAGCCAAGCTTTGCGAGAGACGATCTTGGCATTCTCCAATATTGCGCTCGTAAATGCGCCTGTTCTATATAACAATTATGGTCTGTCTACGTGAGATGCGCACATGTTCTCTTGATTCATTAGATTCGTCTCAAAAGTAAAGTTTGTTCGAATCGACAAAAGCTGACGTTTAAATCGAAAAACGTGATGATTTGACGCAACTGTGCAACTAGCGAGCAACTACAAACGTTTGTGCGTATCGCGAACATCAAAACTTTACGCGCCAAGACGTAGTCTAACTCGATGGAGATTTCGCAACTTTGTTGAACATAGAGAAAACAAAACGAGTTCTTCGAGTAGATTCTATCTCGACAATACTAATTTGAGTACATAGGATAGATAGATTTGTGAGATCTGCAGAATCTTGTAATTATCTTGGTCCCTATTAGCTCGATCTGCCTCCCGAAACGCGGATAAATTGATACAATTGCACGTTGCGTTAATAAGTAATTTTCAAAAATCGAATTTGAGCGTGTTCGAAAGTTTTTCGATTTCCTATAGCTAAAGTATCATAATAGTGCTCTACATGACCCTAATAGCATAACCCTAAATATCCCTGCTATCGCGATGCATTGATTGGTGGAATGAATTAGGGGTCAGACTAAGTACCCAGTCCGAGGTTTAGCTCGAGCTTGCATGATCAACTGAACATACCTTATATTCAGCTCTACGTTACAACCTAATTATGTCTTGGCTCTCCAGTTGTACGATCACTCATGGATCTCATGCCTCGTAGACTTATGGAGCTAGAAACACGAAAGTGGGGCTGCATAAGGAGCGGCGCTCTGCGTTGGCCATTCGGCTACGGCATCCTTCGAATCCTTCGCATCATCAGCATCCGATCTCACGTCAGATATGGTATAAAGTACGGAGCGACCGTGAGCGATTGACCGAGACCTCAGAGCCGCTTCTTTGGCCTGCGCAAGTCATAGTCAAATCTTATTATTTTGGCTTGTTCAAGTGTGGAAGTTGATGCTCGGATCACATAGCTGTGCAGACGAGAACCCGGCTTGAATGTCTACCGTTGCTGTGCCTCCTATGGCTAGCGATCTCACCTCGAAAGTCGTCGCTACAGAAAACTTCCATGAAAAGTGTGGAGTAGGTGACAGCCATGCGTCGCCGTACGCCCAGGATCTCGACCAGGCATACTGGCTGCATCACCAGCTGAGATTCGCCGCATTCGGATGAAGGTCGACTTGTGGATCGTCCCTATAATGTTCCTTTGCTATACAATGCAATTCATTGACAAGGTTTTGCTCAATTACGCTGCCGTCATGGGACTGAGCAAGGACTTGAAGTTGAAGGGCAGCAACTTCTCCAACACGGCCACCGCCTTTTTCATTGCCTACCTCATTGCTGAGATACCCAATGCCATGGTCCTGCAATATGTTCCAGTTGCCAAATGGCTGGGGGTGAACGTGGTTTTATGGGGTATCGCGGCCGCCTGCACAGCAGCGGCTAAGGACTACCACTCCCTGCTAGCTGCCAGAATCTTCCTGGGTATCTTTGAAGCTGCCATTGCGCCTTCGTTGATGCTGCTAAGCAGTCAATGGTACACGAAGTCGGAAGCCGCTCCCCGTTTCAGTATCTGGTATGCTGGACTCGGTCTTGGCCAAATTCTTGGTGGTGTCATTTCATATGGATTTCAAGGTGTCCGGCATCCCTCATTCACCGGATGGAAGGTCATGTTTGTCGTTGTAGGTTGTATTATACGGCTTAATCACGCTTTTGGTGCTACCAGACACTCCAATGACGGCCCGTTTCTTGTCTGAGCCCGAGAAGGTCATATTGCTGAAGCATGTAGCTGTCAACCAGACCGGCATTCAGAACAAGAAGTTCAAGCCACGTCAGATAGTGGAAGTACTCATAGACCCCCAACTCTGGCTGATGACGTTACTAACAATCTTGGTACGCTCAATCTGTACTTAAATATCAGTTCGATGCTTATTACAAACAGACCTCCATCTCCAGCGGTGTCGTCACAACTTACTCCGCCACCCTCATCAACCATTTCAGATATTCCCCACGTCGTGCGGCATTACTCAATGCTCCCTCAGGTGCCGTTTCGATTGCTAGCACCCTGATCGTTGCTTACGGCGTAAGGTATACCTCGAATCGCTGGGCATGGATTGTGGCATGCTGTGTTCCTGGTATTCTTGGTGGTGGCCTGATGTCTTTTGCTACTCATAACAAGGGCGCTGAACTTGCGGGGATTTATCTTGTCAATGCCATCACTGCTACCTTGGCTGTCATCTACCAATGGACTGCGTCCAATATCGCAGGACAGACGAAGCGTGTCATCGGTGTTGCCTTGATATCAGGAAGCTTCAGCGTCGGCAACATCATTGGCCCGCAGACTTTCCAAGCCAAAGATGCGCCAGCGTACACTCCAGCAAAAGTCACTGTACTCGCAACGCAAGCTGCTGGTGCCTTGACAGCTTTTATACTCTTTTTGTACTATGTCTGGGCCAACAAGAGAAAACAAGCCATTCACCCTTTGATCAATAATTCGGGTATCAGCCAAACCGAGGAGCACATGTGGGAGAATCAGACGGACATGCAGAACGGGGCGTTCAGATACGTTTATTGAGGTCTAAGACTTGTCCTGCCTTCCAGACTTGCATTGAAGGGGTCAAGCTACCTTGATGGAGCTCCGAATCTCTCTATATGAGTAATGAATATCGTCGAAACACCGAATATATATAGAGCAATAGTCTCCCATACCCAAGCTGTAGCTATAATCATCTCAGATACCCAATGCGCAATCACGCATTGACGTATAGGCGATCTTACAACCAAGGCAGGCGATAATCAGCGATAAACGTACATGCGAGGACTTTTTGTCGAAAGAAGTTATCGTGCAGAAGAGGCACATTAGATTTGGATGGCATTTCATAGTCGATTGATGTACATTGCTAATTGCGTTTCCACAAGCAATACCATTAATACGTGATTGCATCGACTTGTTGGGTATTCGAGATAACTTTAGTTGTCGCTGGGGTATGGGAGACTATTGCCAATATATATATAATGGAATTTCCGAAGATTATTTCTGCGAAGGCAGCTCACATTGAGTTCCATAAGCACATAATTATTTAGGTAGCCACTAGTCGCACATCACCCTACTTTTCTCGCACACCACCCCCCCCCCCCGCACTAAGCCTAATCGGGTAATCCGGCGACCTCGTAAACAAACCAAATCAACAAGTTAAGAAAACCCATGGGAGATACTTGATTTTGCGCCTTCCTGCCATCAAATTTAATGTATTTTCTTATCGATCTCTCGGTGCAAATTCAAATCTAAAACATATCTTTCGCATGCTTAGAATCAATCTCTATTTGCATCTCTAATTACATCTAAAAACTATTTATGTAGAAGATCGAAACATCTAAAATTTGTTTCTCTGCTGCTGTCTCTCTTGCATTTTCTCGCCTATCTCGTCGACAATTCTCTCGTCCACCTTGCTAGATTTGTGTAGACGATTGACTGTCAGATATTTGGCTAAAGAGTAGATTCGAAATCAACTTAAAGAATAAAGATAGACAATATTTGCTAAGTAAAGTTTGCAAAAGCTATTTGACGTCAATATTGTAACTACGAAGACGCAATCTATATCTTGTTTAATAAGTCTTGCGAGCAATCTTTTGACTTGACGATAGTAGACTTCTGCACGCGTAGTATATTATCTAGAAGAGTTCTATTCTTAGACGACAACAACAAAATTTCTAGCAATATTTTTTGCACTTTCGTTACGTCTTTATTGTCTTTCGCATAGTTCTCTTGTTTTGTTGTTGTCTATCTTGTTTGCAATAACTTTGTAAATCTTTAATAAAAGTATATATTCTTCAATTTTAATACGTTGTTGTATACTTGTTAAGCTTCGGAACAAGCAAATCGATAAATGTTCTTTTGTAGTAGATATTAGACGATAATTGAAGCTCTATAGTTATTATTATTGAGTAGATAGTAATGCAGATAATATGGATAGCAAAGATAAATAGCGACGACAACAAAAATGTAAACAATAGACGCGTTGATAAACTCTAGAAATTACTCGATTAGAATTAGTGCGAGGAGGTAATGTGCGAGCAAAGTAAAGATAGTGTACAAGAAAAGTAGAGTAATGTGCAACTAGTAATCATTATTATTTAACGCTTCTAGAAGATGTGATCACATTACACTTTTAACGCTTTTACAACGATTGTCGTCTCTTGGTCTTATTTTTAGATTCTTGATCTCAACTTCTAGCAAGATGATTTTGGTCAACTTTCGCATCTCGCTACTAAAACATATAAAATTAATCAATTATTACTTTGGACACTATGCGCTTTCTAAAACTCCTTTGTTTATAAGTTTTGATTAAGAATTGCTAGAGCTATAGAAATTGCAAAGTTTGTTGACATATAAGAAGTTTAGAGCAAGTTGATTTTTGTTTTGAAGACATGCTTCAGAACACAAAAACTTTGCAATTAGATAACTTTCTCAATGTTGGCTTAAACTCTATCAAAGTTGTGCTGTTAAAAACGTAAAGTCCACTCTATCAAACGTAAGATTTTGATAGTGATAAATCAAGAAATGCAAAATTTGACCAGTATTATCTTGCCAGAAGTTGGGGTCGGGGATCTAAAAATAAGATCAAGGGGCGACAATCGTTGTAAAAGCGCTAATTGTATTTAGCGAAAAATACCCATCTGAAGCCCGTCTTGGTGATTGTTTCATCAACCGATCCGCAGTACTAGTATGAAGACTGCTTATGAGCGTTGGAAAAAACTCGTAACATTCAATTGCGTTCTGACGCTGAGTCATGCGTTGCCTCTACACCAAGATGGAGGGCAGGATCCAGCGAAGGATTCGTCCTTCCAACATCGAGCAACATGACCCCTCCAGCAATTCCAGGATACGGCTCTCCCGCGCCTCAGCAGCCCCACATTCTCATTATCGGCGCCGGCATCACCGGTCTCACTCTCGGACAGGCTCTAAAGAAGCACGGCATCCCGTTTACACTCTTCGAGCGAGACCCCACGGTTCTCTACCGCAGTCGAGGATGGGGCCGTAAGTTATATATTCCATGAATTATCAATCCATTCGAGAATATTGAGGAGATCTGAGGTGTGTCTAAACAGCATCCGCTCCAAAGACTGGTCCCTTGACTGATGACAGCAAGCTAGCTCATAGAAGGACTGCTAATTCCAAAACCATGTAGTCACCATCCACTGGGCCCTTCCAACCTTCCTCGCTCTGCTTCCTCAACACCTCATTGACCGCTTACCGGAAGTCTACGTCGATCCGGTAGCCAGCAAGAGAGGGGAGAATGGAAACTTCATCTTCTTTGATTTGCAGAGTGGAGAGGCGAGGTGGAAGGTCCCGCCGAGTCAAAGAATCAGGGTTTCGAGAGAACGGTTGCGGGCTCTGCTACTGAATGGGCTTGATGTACAGGTATCATGTTCCCATCCACAAATTCCCGGTTCCGGCATTGTAGGAGTTACTAACCTAGCTCACCTCTATTCAGTGGTCCAAGAGCCTAATCTCCATAACCCACCCCACCTCCAACACCCTCACCGCCCACTTCGCCGACCTCACCTGCTGCACGGGCACCTTCCTCATCGGCGCCGATGGGGTGCACTCCATCACCCGATCCCTCCTCTCCCCTTCGCCCTCCCCAGCCCTAACAGCCAACACTCCTCTCCCCGTCCGCCTCCTCGGCGTCAGCGTCCTCCATCCCCCTTCCCTCGCACTCAAACTCCGCGCCCTCGACCCTTTCTTCTTCCAAGGCGGCGACCCTGCCACCAATGTGTTTATGTACTTCTCCTTCCTGGACACGCCCTCCAATAACACCCGCCTCGCACCCCTAGACGATACCTATGAATGCCAGATTATTTTCAGCTGGCCCTTCCGCGCGGGGTTCTTGGATGAGAAAGAGGCAACCGAGGTGCCAAAGACGGACCACGAGAGGGTAGGGTTGATGAAAAGAATTGCAGCGGGGTGGGCAGAGCCGTTTAGAGAATGTGTACTGAGTATCCCAGGGGATGCGGAGGTGAAGACGATACGATTGGAGGACTGGGTGCCCAGACAAGGGGCGTGGGATGGGCAGGGGAAGGCGACGCTGGTGGGGGATGCGGCGCATGCGATGACGATGTATAGAGGGGAAGCTGCTAATCATGGCATTTTGGATTTGGAGGTGCTGCTGGGGCACATCTGCCCGGCTATCACTCGTGGCGACGCCGATGGGCATGCTCAGAGCCATGGGGAAGGGTTGGGAGGTGCCATCGCAGCGTATGAGGAGGAAATGATCAGACGTACCGCCCCCGCGGTGCTCACTAGCCGTCGCGCGTGTTTGGACGCGCACGATTATAAGAGGATTGGAGAGGAAAGCCCGTTGGTAAACAAGAGGGTTAGGGCAACGGAGGAGTGAAACATTCCCTTTCGGCCTTCGGAGGGATATCATGATGATTTACGACATGTTGGGCGCTGTTAGGTAAGTTCATAGACTCCGCTGTTCGAAGTACAGAGTGCCTGCACGAGGAGTCAAAGGTGGAGGATGACAGCAATGAGGGCTCATAAAGGTTTACATGTATTCGTCTATCTTCGAGTCTCGATTTTACCCGTCGCACCCTTCAAGAGCCTGCAGAGCTCTGATTTAGAAAATTCCTACCTTTACCGAATCATTCGATTCATCCTCTTCCCAAGGGCTTGTAAGCTGCCACCTGATGAGCTCGGTGGAGGTAGAAGCAAGATGGACACAGGCTGTGGGCCTTCGCGTCTGGAATATCAGCGTTGACTCTCTTCCCCTCAAATGGCTGCGCTCAATAGCAATTGTTAAGTCGCTGCTCAATTCATCGACCAAAAGCAACGCATCAGCCTATCCGATCCATCCTCATTGCAAGTCGCCCTTGAGCCACCTGACTACCATAATCTAGGACCTCTGGAGTGGACGGGTCCACACAAGCACCTCAATCTAGCTTAGCGAACAGGTCATTCCAAGGTGCCCCTCCAGGAACTCGTGGTTTCGGTATCTCCTTCTCTGAACAACTAGGAGAGGTCAAATCAAAATAGGACTTCATAATTACCGCTGTGTGTGCACTCGAAAATATCTACCACACCAGCGACAACCAGTCCGAGCTCGTGACGTACTATGGATACCCTTGAGCTTGGGCAACGCAGAAGCACTTGATATCCCGGTTGACGGCCGCGAACAGCCCTAGTAAAGAAAAATCGATACTCGACCGGGATCGAATACTTGACGATGAGCGCCTGGCAAAGATCATATCATGAGCAGCTTTGGGGGTTTTCGTGCCTGATATCAACCCTCAGCTACGGCTTTCAATCCAATGCCTCTCACCCAGCAGCGAGCAGCCGAATCCTCGTCAATTCTTTGATGCACGAAGTTGGCGATATGCGACACCATCACCTATGCGCGACGCGCACTTAAGACAGGTTGATCCTTTGCCTGCCCTTTATGCCATGCCTCGAAAACCCACTATCACCTTCAAGCTATGCGGCGTCTCTCTCTATTGCGTCTATCAGTGATGCTTAGCATCATACTCCCAACAGTCGGTATGAAATTTCCTTGCACATGATATTCCTCACCCGATCCAGTACCTTCCATCCTAACATCCCCCCAAATATAGCATGCCGCCCAGCAGCGCCTACATTAAGTTCCATCCAAGATCGTGCGACAGACTTCGACCCGAATACAGAGATCATCGCTCTGCCTCATGGATGGACCGCCATCCTCCAAACCGCAGAAATGCTTCCCGCGGGCCCCGTGTGCGCCGCTTTGGAAACCTTGTATACGGTCCTCATCGAGCGTAGCTTTGCTGTGCAACAGATTGAGATGCCAGAAGGTTCCATCCGACCTGCTACTTATCGCTTGGGCAACTTGCGCTTTGCGCTCAGCCTGGGAACTCGATTTGGAACGCTCGATTGGCTAGCTCTGGAGCAACTGTTCCATATTATGCTTGAGAGGGCAACGAGGAGGATGGGGCTCTCTTGGAATGGCGTCTTGGTGCATGGCGACGGACACGTGTGGGTTGTTGCTCTTGGGGTGGGTGCAAATTGGCTAGGCTGGTCTTAGGGGTTTGGTGCAGAATATCTAGAGTCGTCGCTATGGTTTGGACAGACCAGTTGCTGAGCAAGGAAGGGACACAAGAGCTAAGGTAGGGAGGCATGACTCTCCGGAGTCAAACGATCAAGTGAATCTTTTCTCATGGTTAGTGCCTGTCTTGGTTCCTGTCTTAGGATTCTATTTAGCGATAGGAAACCAGTTCCCTCACCCCTTTTCGATAACATTCACCCTCCTTTCCGGTGATCATATCCTCTGAAAGAATACCTGATATTTTGGTGTAAAACCAAGTATCTTCTAATATTTTCTCAGGCCTCTAATGCGACGTCGATTGGTATTCGCAAGAGATATGCCTCGAGGAAGCATCGTTCTTCGACCCCAAAAACATACATTTACTCTAATCTCTCTGTCTGACCTATGTCTACTTAAAACGCCTGTTCAAAGGTCGGATTGAACCTCCAATTCGCATTCGATAGGAGAGATATAACTACAACTCCAAAATGCACGAAATATCGCCGTTTTTTGGCTCAAATGCAGACGTTTTGCTCTGCCTCCCTTGTTGTTGATTGCATGTTTGAATTGGCGTCGAATCACGCTGTCTTGTATCGAAGCCTCGGACCTGGGGAGGGACCGGAAGATATCTGTTCTTACGCCGGAGAATAGGTGTCTTTCAGAGGGTGGTGTGGATACCGAAAAGGGGGTGGAACATTACCAAAAGGGGGGTGCCTAGAATGGTTTCCTGTTTTTATAGCTCTTCGTTCTGCCGTCGAGGGCGTGGCTCACAACAGAAGCGTCAAGGAACCTGGAGATTCCCAACGTCTGGCCCAATGAGCCACTCCCGAGGCCTCTACAAAAAGAGCGGACCAACTCAAGTCCGCGCGTATACACTAACAATACTATCCCAGCGCCTCAACAACAAGCGGCGGTGCACCCTCTCTTCGCACTCCCGTATTGGCGAGGTGACGAAAAGTCTGATCGACCAAGGGTGTGTGACCCATACCAATCAAAAAAACCGACACATGGTCCGTGGCCCCAGACCTGGAGAAAGGAGATTGTGTAAGAGAAGTTGTGGGCTGAATGGCTCTACAGGACAGCAGGCCTCAGACCCAAAAAGCAAGGAGATGAAGAATCACTAAAAAGCCAAACCGCGTCTTACGAACTGGCAGCCCTTTCGCTCGCTTCGCTCCCCAGTACTTGCGTTGGAGGGTGAAGGGTTAATCTGGTGGGAGAGGGGAGGTTGTCTAGTGTCGTAAGTCGAGATGTTTGGGGTGTGGATATTGGTGGTCAGAAGGCGTTTGGGGTGTGTTGCGGATATATTAGGGGGGGAGGAAGGGGCAAAGGGATGGGTCTGCTGTCTGTCGATGGCGGAGCTTGGGGCGGGAGGTACGATTAGGTCGGAATTGTGCGCCGGCGTTGCTTTGCAGTTGGTAACCTGTCTCTCTTCCAGGGATTCATACAGAGATGGTCAAAGTAGCTGAAGCTTGACCGGGTGACTGTTCGCTTGCTATCATTTCGGACTACATGCAAGCCCCCTAAAATCATCCCCACTCTTCTCTTCAAGAATTGCACTCAACAGCTGCCATCCCTAATACCTCTTCCCCTCCCTAAGCACATCCCCAAACTCCTCAAGCGGGCTCCGGTTCAGCTTCGTGTCCTTCCACAGATTCGGCGTCAGGAACCCATACGTATTGCCCACCGCGACGAACGTAGCTTTCAGCGTGTTCTCGAGCGTCTTTGTCGAGCCTGCGGAGGAGGTATACACGTCTTGGACGCCGGCGAGCTGGAGGAGGCGCTTGACGGCGGGGGAGGCGACGAGTCCGGTTCCGCGGGGGGCGGGGATGAGCTGTTGATATGTGTTTATTAGCCTTCAGATCTTAAAAATCCTAGACCTCTTGTTCCCCTCCCTCTGTCTCCGGTAGTTGGTGAAAGAGTAACAAGGGTCAAACCTACGCGAACAGTCACACTTCCACACTTGCCACTCTCCTTCGTCGGTAAGCTATGCGGCTCTCCCAAGGCTGCACCCCAGTACCCTCGACGTATAGGCAGCACGCTCAGCTTCGCGATGATGATGGCGGCGCGGATGGCGGTCGCGACTTCTTTGGAGGTCTTGATCCCGAGGCCAACGTGCCCTTCGGAGTCGCCAATGACGACGATAGCCTTGAAGCGAGTTCGTTGACCAGCGCGGGTCTGCTTCTGTACGGGCTTGATCTATTCCATCAACACCAGCGTCAGCATACAGCCTCCCTCAGCCAGTCCTCCCCCCAATGTTCCATAGACCTCCCATCCACCCACAAGATCCCCAGCGGCAGTAGCAAAAACCTCTTCTCATACCTTCATAACCTCATCCTTCAGCTTCGGCAGAAACCAATCCACAATCTGATACTCCTTGATCGGCAAGCTGTGCAGGTATATCTCCTCCATGCTCTTGATCTTCCCTGCCTTCACAAGACGCCCCAGTTTCGTCACTGGCTGCCATTCTTTCTCTTCGCTCTTGCCGGCGCCGCGGCGGGGTCCTCGACGGCCGCGCCCACGACCTCCGCCTCGGTCTCCGCCGCGGGAGCCGAAGCCGCCGCGGGTGGTGCCGGCGACGGGTTGTCCTTTGGGTGCGTCGGCCATTGTAGGTTTGGGAGGTGTGAGTCAGGTGTAGAGAGGTAGAGTGGTTTGTTGGTGTGGAGCTGGAGCGGAAGGGTGAGGTGAGGTTTAGCGGGCGGACATGTGTGGTGGGGCGCTAGGGAGTAAGCGAGAGTTTTGGGGCGCTAGTAGAGATCCTCGAAGTGGGCATACTTTAGAAATAGGACTACTTTTTCGAACGAAAGCTATGACTACCTACGCAGAAAATTGCAGCCTGTGTGGCTATTTTTCGCGCTCAGAACTTGACTCTGGCAGTATGCACACTCTAGACACAGGCAGATTGAGCTATTCACACATGGATCTAAGGCTCCTTGCAAATTGTAGCAGATTCGATTTGGCAAACAACAATTACCAATAATAGAGTCTGGATTACTGCTTCTCGTAACACTCATAGAGCGCCCCGGGGATATTTACTCGACTCAGAGATCCTCAAACCCCCATCACCAGCCCACAATCACCCTCTCGTGATGGCTTCAGCACCGTGCGCCCAGCTATATAACACTCATCTTTGCTTGAAGCCTCCTCACCACCTTCCTCCTGCTCATCGACCAATTCTACCTTTCCAAGAACTCATAAGTAGCAGCGACTTCTTATTCCCAATCCAAGATGTCCTTCTTCAACTGCAACCCCCAACCCCCCAACCTCTCCCCTCGGATCAACTCCGACACGCCACTTACCACAGACAAGATCAACCATATTAAAAACTGCATCTGCGAGTATCCATGGTTCAAGCCCGTCCTAGTCGTGCTTATCATCATCGTCTTGCTGACGAGTTGCTTCTGCGTCAAATGTAAGGCCCGCCCTCAACGTCATTACTGATTGCCTTCTTCTATTACCATCCCCAAAAAATGAAAACCTATGATAACGGAAATTGGTAAGGGCTAACAGGCATGGTGTCCAGGCTTCTGCCGATCCCCAGAGAATGGAGGCGGCCTCGCACGCTGGTGTAGCTGTTGCAAAGGTAAGCGCAAAGGCGCTAAGCCGCCAACCAGGGTCCGTCCAACGGATATCGAGAAGGGTGGCCGAGGGTATGGAGGAGGGGTGCCGCCCGTGCAGTCACAGCAGGAGCCGAGGGAGCAGACCGTGCGAGTACCAGGTGCTGTTCGGTCAGGAGGAGGAGGGCGCCCTGCTAGGCAGTTGTCGATCGGGAATCGTACGCGATGGCCGTCGACGGAGAAACTGTCTGGAGGGGTGAGGGCGCCGCCGAGGAGTCATGGGCCTGGACAGTAGCGAGGGGACGGGCTTGATACTGGGTGGTGGTGCTCGTGGTAAGGCGAATTATGTGGGTGTGGACTTGAGTCTGTCAGATGAATTTGGTCAGAAACTTTGATTGATTAGGCTCTGATTGGGTCAGTAGTGTTGTGCTCTCAAGATTGAAGGCTAAATCCCATTGAAACACTCCGCACCCCACAAGGGAACTATCCTTGGCCTCCTTGATCTAAACATTGGTATTACAAAACAGTTCAAGCTTGAGTGGTAAAGTGCCCCTCGCTTTTCTCCATACCGACAGACGGGGAAAGGTACGCGACTCCATGCTATAAAGAAGTGGGCCTAGTGTTTATCCGGACCAAGCATAACACCCGTGTCCCCAGCTAAGAAAATTAATGGCCCGTCGATGGAGCACTGGTAAAAGCATAATCAGTGTCTGACTATTGCACAATAGATAGGAGTATAGGCCTCCGCTTACGGCCTCTTCGACACAACCACACCAGCCACCACGCCAGCTATGATCAAAAGAATAAGGACTGCGTCACCAAAATTAGCATTGTCTATTCAACAGTGCCGTGGGGCATAGGGGGTACCTACTGCAGATGGCCAAGCAATACCATTTCTTCCTGTTGCGACTTCGGGCTGTTTTAATGCCGGTGTCCAATTGTGTATTGGCTTTGTTGACGTCTTGTACGACCTGCTCGCCCTGCATATCGATTTGCTCGATCGGCTCTTCTTGTTGCACAATATATTCATCGACTTGCGCGAAGAGCTGAGCGAGTTCTTCCATCTGCCGTTCGATTTTCTGGATAGCTTCATGGCGGCCCTGGACAGCTCGTAGCGCAGACTGTGCTTGGCCACGTCGGTTGCCTTGAAGAAGCTGTTGGACGCGTCAGCAAATGAAGGGGTCACCAATGGATAAACATACAGCTTGGCTGAAGACTTGATTATTGGAGGTGTCCTCCACCGCTTCTCTGACTTCCTGCTCACTGGCATCGGGCCGAACAATGCGGTACTGCCTCTCCATCTGCGCCGAAACGGCCCTCCGAAACTCGCTTTCAGCCTGTTGATACTGGTTGATGGCATTCTTCAGCTTGCGATCGATCCTGCCGACTGTGGGCGCATTTCTTGGCTCGCCTGATGCTTTCTGGGATTTGATCATCTGTAGGCGCTTCGTGAAATTACGGTAGAGAGTCATAGTCTCCGAGGTCAGAGCATCGAGCTCGCGGTTGGTCTGGGTGTTCTGGCTCGCGTCCGGATCGTCGATCGCGCGCCGCTGTAGAGATCGAAGCTGGTCGAGATTTCGTTCGATGGTCTCAATGCCTCTGTCGATATCCCGGCATTCGTTCAGTATGGCATCTGGATCCCTTGAAGCAGGTCGGCCATAGCCGCCACCTTGGCCGTTCATCGCTCCCATTTCCATATCATTGCCTCCAGCTGGTGCTATGTCAGCGCCGTGAAAAGAAAGTCATGGGGTCTTAGCTAACCGTATGTCCCATTCGCAGCTCCTCCGCCATACTGTTGCTGTCCACCGTACGTCGGCTGTGCACCTCCTTGTTGAGCATACGGATTGCCTCCTCCAACTGCATTGTACGGATTTGTTCCGCCTTGTTGCGCATATGGATTCGCTTGGCCGTAGCCCCCGTAATTCTGCAATGAGGGCGATCAGTAAGCGGCAAGCAAGCACGGAGAAAGGCGCTATGCCAGCTTCGTGGGTGTCAGATTGTCCGGGCACGAATTGTCCCGGCTTGAACAAACGGATAAACTCACAGCCATTCTGACAGCCAACGTCGACCGGGCCCCTAACCTGCGGTGGTCCTCCCTTTGGGCGGTGATACGTATGCAAATCAATGGCAGTTAGAAGGGCTGCCGGCTGGGATATGGAGGAAAAAGGTGTACGGGGCAGTAAGAAATGGTAACCTGGCCCGAATCGTATGCTTGAAGATAATTGAAACAGATAATCGCGATGGAAGCGAAGCGTCGAAACTTTCTCAGGCAGACGTAAGATGATTCCACTAGCGCGCTGTCTTGAAGGGGTTAAGCGTGTTGACGATCAAACTCCTCAACCAAGGGGTCCTGTGAGTGACTTCCAATCTCGATTAGAGACAGATGAGATGCCTTGGGAGTCGGAAGAAATGAAAAGTATGGAGAAAGGCTCAGAGATGATGATGTATAAATGTTCTCATGATGCCTTGACATCTAATTTAGTCAGGCCACTGCTGTTGCTCGTTGACGGCAAGCGCCATACTCCTCGCTATTCATAGCACAGCCTCCCATATGGCCAACCACATCATCGCCGGGCGCAGCTGCGAAAAGCGGACTTCTCGCCCACATGTTTGTCCGATTACGTACGACTAATTTGTTCTGTGGACATACTTGACGTACTTTGTCAATTGCGAGTCAAGCTTGTCGAATTGGAAACCTAGAGATCCTTCGCGTTTCCATCCAAGATCGGCCTTGGGAGTAGGCGTTCGTCATTCCACAACCTGTTCTTGCCAAGATCCGAGAGCCAGCTCTATGCTTGTACGAGCTGGACGACTCGAAATGTAGCGAAGATGGGGAAAAGGGACAATAGGTGATTGCTTCATTAGTGATTTTGTGCAACTCTATCAATTCGTGCATTATTTTGTTTCTATCAAAGTAGCTAACAATGAGAGCCTTTTGAAGCTCCTCTGCACCACACGGTTAAGATAGGTTCGTTCGGGAGGGTCAACCAGGTAAGTAGACTCATTTGTATCTTCCTGCAGCCGGAATTGAAGAGGTCTCACAGCTCTCGCTGACCGACGTCGCTATTTAATTTTAACGCGTCGTGTCTTGAATTATGGTTGAACAGCTGTGTCTGGATAAATTGCATGCCCACCGTTGCTCCTAAGATATGTGCTTTACTTTACTCGCCACTCCACTGAAGATAGTCTTAGAATGTGAGCCGACAGTCGCCCCTCGAACGTTATTCATTGTCATCCAATTTGAGGCATGCTGCTAAGGGAATTGGATCGACTACATATCTAAAGTCACTTCAATGGCTGGCTATAACTTACATTATCTGCTTTTTGGAATACTCTATACGATTCTACGTTGGCTACATTCCCCTTCTTCGAAATCATGTGTACGTTTGAGCTTCGATTTGACGGTGTCATACCCACATTCGGAGTCCATTTCTGGGCATACCATAGGCTATAAATGGCACCAACGTTACCAGTCAGAAGGCTAATAATAACCTTCTTCCATATCCTTCACAATATCAGAACTAATTACTGTAAGCAAGAAATGCTCCTCTACCCTTCTGGCGGCTGCCTTCAACGCCATTACTGGGGGTTATCCTTCCCCTGATCTCAGCATTCGCAGTCCTGGAGCGCCTGGTCCTTCCGTTGGGTCCTCCACCATTAGGCGACCACAAGCTCGCGGCTCTTGGGGACTCCTGCAGCACAGGCTTTGGCGCGGGGCCCACGATAATAGATCCCAAGCAGAATTGTTATCGATGTTGCGTCGACTTTGATCCTCACCTACCCATACGCGACCCAAACTTGAAAGTCTACCAGATCCTAGATCGCTGTAGGAGCTAAGCGTGTGCTGACGCCACGATCTACGAGATCAGAACCTCGCGAATATATCCCGCTGCTCCTAGCACAGCATCGGACATCTGAACGAACGCAAATAACATTGTGATAACAGCTGAGAGCAATGGTGCTGGCTTCCCGAATATCTACAAGGACTGCGTGTACGGCTGGATTTCCCACATTCGGACCTGCGAACAACAAGCCGATAGTTCCGAGGGTATTCTCAACGGGCCCCAGTTGCACGACAGCTTGGTCGATCCCCATAGAACAGCACTGTATTGTCAGACGTCGTGGAAGAAGTCCTGTAAGTTGGTATATCGTGAGATCGGTGTCCATTTACTGAGCCACGACATTGGTCTCATTCATTGCTTTTGTCAGTCGTATCTGTTGTCTTGGTACTTCATATCTCAGCCTTGATTGAAGAGATCATAATTCCACTTGCACTGTCGTGAGTATCAGTGACGTTCTTATGAGCTATAGCAATAAAAGTCTTCTCGGCGAAAATGTCCAGCTTTCCCGTTCGGCACGGTAGAGATTCCCAACTCCACATTCGTATCTCAAGTACCTTGGTTCAAACTCGCTCCGCTGAGCGCTCTGTGGAGGTTACGGTTTCTCTCTTTTGCCATGAGCCAGTCTCAGCCAATCAACCCGCCGTCACCCCATCCAAATGCTTTTGGAGTGAGTGCCGTCCACCTTGTTTCCATGGTAGACCACGCCACTGATCAGCCACGAACCATGCTTTTTCCGCTTCACACCTTGATTCGCTCTACTGCCGCCACCAGCAATGCTTTCGGCGTCAGCCTTCGTACCTACGCACTATAGCTCTCAGCGAGCAAAGCTTGGCTCTGCACCACAGCAGCCTGGCCATCAAATCAACCACACCCGGCTTCCAACCCAACCCCTCGAACCCTTTCGAACATCCATCCCCTCATATCAACCCCATCGCCATGGCCTCCTCCCAACCAACCATCCCGCAACGCGTCTACTCATCCCTCACCTCCATCCTCACCAAGATAAAAAACAAAATAACCTTAAGGATCCTCCCCAAATCTACCCTAACATTGCTATCCCTCCCCCCCGAGCTCCTCCAGGAAATCGCCCACCTCCTGCCCCCCGAGTCCGCCATGTCGCTGAACCTCACCTCCAAAGCCACGTTCTCCAGCTTGCCCTTCGCAGCGCCTGCCGCACTGCTGCGTCGTGACCGAGACGCTAGGTTCCGGTTCTTGAAACTCGTTGTCAGGGATCTTAATCACGATTGCTCCCGTTATCATTACGTTTGTGGAATCTGCGGCAAGATACGGTGGCGGAAGCTAGACGGCGATAGGTCGGTGCCGGGATGCGAGCATGTTATACGGGTCAGGGTTGTAAGGAGGGGATCCTGACTGTGAAAGTGAGGATGCCCAGCTGTTCTGCGGGGATGCCCAGCTGTTCTGCGGGGATGCCCAGCTGTTCTGCGGGGATGTGATTGCTTAGCCAGTGTTGGGTTGGAGTTGCGTTTGAGGTGAGTGGCGACTACAAGGGTTTGCTTACCTGATAAGGGGGAGGGAGATCTTGCGGTTAGGGATGGGGGGGGATGGGATGGGAAATGCATGGATGGAAAGACGTTGAGTAGATGAATTTCGAGCCGGGATTTATGTGGTGTCAATGGGGATATCGCAAGCTGCATCACATTTCTTGACCATGTTCGAAACCGTCTATTACTGCAACTCGATCTAGCTTATGCAACCGCTATTGCTACCTACCGCTAAGTAGTTGCAGCAGTCTACCATAACCTCTCTATCTCGTGCCTGCTGTCTCACTCTGTCGGAGTGACGTTCGTCGAGTCGGAGATCTCATAAGCCCATATATCCTCTTCAGAGCCCTTCCTTGGGTCTCAGTCCGTCGCCGTGACACTCGTCGAATCGGATATCTCATAAGCCCATACATCCCCTTCGAAGCCTTTCCTCGTGCTCACATAAACCTCAACATCACGATTCGGATCCGTGATCCCACTCACCAAATTCCCCTTACTCTCCACTAGCGGCCACGCCCCATCCACGGGTTCCAGTTCATACCTCACCACGAACATCGCAACCACAGCCAAGATCTCGATCGATGCGAAATGCCGTCCTGGGCACAGCGAGTGACCTCCACCCCAAGCTTGAAAAGCAGCAGGATGCTGTTTCTCCCTGCCATCCGGTTTCAGGAAACGGTCGGGGTTGAAGGCGTCGGTGTTGGGACCCCAGAAGGCGTGGTCAGCGTGCACGACGGCTGCGGGCATTTGGATGATGTGCCCGGCTTTGAGGAGGTATTGCTTGTTGAGGAGCGTGTCTTTGAGTACCATGCGTGTCGAAGAACCACTGGCGTAGAGGCGGAGGGCTTCTTGGAAGGCGGCTAGAAGGAGCGGGCATTTGGTTTTGAGTTTCGTAATGTCGAGCGAGTGCTGACGGACGCCATTCTCGTGGTTGTTGGTTGTGCGGAGGACCCGATGCAGCTCTTTCTGGAGAGCGGAAAGGATATCAGGACGCGTGAACACGTGGTACAGCATCCAGAAAGTGACCGGGACGGTGTTTGCTAGGATACCGAAGGAGAAGGCAATCTCGAAGCGGGCGATTTCTTTGAGTGGTAGCTTGTATTTACGCCAAAACACATCACGTGCTTTGACCACGGCGGAAGCGTTTTCATGGTCTCCGTTGCGGAAGTATTTCTCGAAAGCCGTGACATAGAGATCACGGCCTTGATATGCTTTACGAGCAGTGAGGGACGGGACAATGTCAAGCAGGAGCAGCAGAATGCCATCCTTGAAATCCCTAGGATTGAAAATATAGTCAGCAATGGAGATCATGCGGACATCATCGTTCGCCACGGTATTGCATGAGTGCGGTATCCCATGGACTAACCAGAAGGCGTTCTCCACATCCGTATCCTCGAATGGATTCTTAGGTCCGTAGGCTGCGTAAAATGTGGCTAGCGTGATTGCGTGCTGAAGCCACTGCCACAATTTAATCTTACTCGACCCATCCTTCGTGTGCAAGCCATCAAGAGCTCGAGACATTTTCTCGGCCATCGCGCGGTTCATATGATCAACGGCTCCTGGAGCTAGCGCTGCATGGATCGCTTTTGTAACATCGTTCACAAATCTCTGGTTCCCTTGACTGAGGTCGATGTTGGTCATGAGAATATTGATAGTCTCCTCACTGCAACCACAGACACGGGCTGTTGCTTTGCTGGCCGCGGGCCCGAATTGGAGTGATTTCGGGTTTTTATGAACCTGCTGGATGAGGTAGGGAGAGTTGATGACGTACATCTTCCCTTGAAGTATGGGAAGGGTGCATAATGGGAGACGATGCTTCTTGCTATAGCGTCTTAGTCAGATCATGGTATTTTGTTGTCAGGGACGAGTGGTTCGGGCAATGCAAACTTCCCTACCTTAAAGCAACGAGGTAGCGTGGACCATGTCGTATCATGCCAATGAGATGGCCGAAGAAAGGAACACTATGTGGGAGCAGTGGGGGCTCTCTTGCGTCGTGCCTGAGGCTCACCACACAGGCTGCAATGACATAGACTGCTGCACGACTTCCAAGGAGCACCAGCAGCGTGGTCGATTGTATGATCTCAGCCATTCTGAAGAGATTGTTGACAACAATTTAGATGTGCTGTGAGGACAATCAGTCAAGAATCTATCTTGGCCCAGAGCTCAACCTTGCAAGATGCAGCTGAGTCGACTCGGAAACATGGTTTATGCATGTGAAGATGTGAATGAGCAGATCTTATTTGATGAGAGTAAACATGGATAAACGACATCACGTAATGATGATGGACTGAAAGACCAGTCAAAGTCCATAATAAAGTAGGCAAATGATCAAAGGATTTCACTTACACAATTGTCGGACTCAATCGAAAGGCTCATTTACAAACCGAATGTACGCGTTGACGTTGTTAAATATTGAAGAGTGCACCAAACAAGGCATGAGCTAGATGGTCACCTGGGCTAAGGGCTCCCAGCGAGGGCGCTGATTGCTGAAACAGGTGCAGCAGGGTATCATAAGAGGTGACGACTGCCGAAGCAGCCCACTCCAAAGGGTGAATGCAATGATATTGGTATCCAAGGTCAATAGATCGTCAGACAGCTCACAGCGTCGTTCTTCAAGACCTCGAAAACCATTCCGGGAAACCCGAACAGCTCTGTATTGCCCGAGCCTGGGCCTTCCGCGAAGCTGTTCCCTTTACTCCTATTGTCGGCGCTCTCCTCCCAGCCTCCGAGAAGTTCGCAACTGCTTCCTGGACTGTCTCCCCAGCCTCGGTTGAGCACCATGCCCTTCTGCAGCGACATTTCCTCGCTTTCGCTTCCGCAGTTGCCTTTCCATATTTGCTGAAGAGATTCGGATAGCTCCGAGAACGCACTTTCTGAATTCAAGGATTCCAGTCCAAATTCGGGTTTGCCCGTATCAATTTCCCAGCGCAGGCGACGATAACGGTTAAAGGGGTACGAGCCAGGGACATTGGCGTGGAGCAATACTTTCGTCGCAACAAGATAATCGACTGTCCTGGCATGTTGGTGCTCCACATCATAATTTGTCGAAGGCGGAAAGGCGGGCGATGGAGGAACCGGATACGATATAAACACATCAAGGCCATGCCGGAAGTAGTTGAAAAAGCATTCAGCCGAAGCAGCGCTTTCATGGTCTTCGCAAGGACTAGAGGATGTTTCTTCTTGGTCTGACTCATCAGTGGTAGTATTCGTAGATGACTTATCGGTGTCCGTAGAGTAACCATCGATGGCAGTGGGTGATCCATAGCGTTGAGATTTCTTGGTGCGACCACGTGATCTGTGAATGGACAGCCTACGATCGTTCTTACGATAGATTGCGTCTGGCGGCCCAAGCTCAGCGACAAGATCCTGTGCAGTGGTCTCACACAGCATTATTCGGAACGGCGGCGAGGTACGTCGATAAACGTCTAGCTTACCATTGCCCAATATTTTGACACATTCAATTTCGTCCACTCGGTGATCCTTACTGCGGGGTGGTGATGAGAGCGATCGAGGATTAGGCCAGTCTGCACTGAACAAAGTATGGCGGGTACAATACCACGATGAACCATCAAATATTGCCAGCGACTTGACCTGTAGAGCTGCAGGCGAAGACAGTAGGGAGACATGGTCTTTGTCAGGCTTCCACATGGAATGCTGCAGGGGAAATGTAAAAGCTATGCCAGGGTACGATAGGACATAGAGACCTAGATCAGACTTCGAACGGGCTTCAGGCGGTACATATTCTCCCGGAAATGTAGGGCCCATCATGTTGTAGACATGTCGGAAAGCAGGTCCGTTGGGGTTCGAGGTAGGTCGAGCTGTTACTGTGATGTCCCCATCGGCGATCTTAACGAAGTCGACATTCTTGTAGCTGAGCTGGGTTCTCCTGAAATCCAAGATTTCTATCAGTCGAAGCCTCTGCTCTGGACCATCGAAGCGTAGGCGTATGCCATTAGCAGGAAGGTTCAATATTACGGGTTTGGTGAGCGGTTTTCGGGGTGAGTAGGAGATGTCGATTTGATTGAACACATGAGGCTGAGACTTGAGCTTTGTGACTACTTCGTGTAGAGAAGTTCCCAGAGCTGTATACTACATCAGTCGAGCTGCTACTGGACATTTGTTAGGTTACTCACCGAGAAATCCAAGCGCTCTTCCTGGGTGAACCTGCAATGAGAGCATCTTCAACGTTGTTGTGAGAGTGGGAAGACACACATTCTTAGACGCGCAAAGGAAATAGGAAGCCCCTGGCAGTCTGCACCATTAATTCAAGCTAGAGCCAGCCAGTTGGAAGGTCATTGACGGCAATCACATGTGGGAGTCAGCGGACGTCCAGAGTTACACAGGGCTGATTTCGACCGAGGTTTCGCCGACGTGTTTACGGCTGTAAACATAACCTAATATCTTGAATATTTCACCATTTCTCACGGCATTTGAGCGAAAGGCGCGGGTTAGAATGGCAGGAGTACTCAGAACTGGTGTTGGCGGTCCACACAAGAAACAGACGATGCGACCACCAATTTCTAGGCCTTCAACTGCAAGATCCCAATCCAGCGCTCCAACGCTCAATGCTCGGACTCAGTCAGGTGCTATCTCGCCTGCCGACAGCCTTGTTTCGGTCGCAACGAGTACCTCGCAATCGAGATCGCCTACACGACCGGTCGGAGGAACGAAGCGCAAGGAGCGAGACTTCGACGGCGATGGGGCGGAGGAGACGAACATCCATGTAGTCGTCCGCTGTCGAGGGCGCAACGATCGCGAGGTGCGCGAAAACAGTGGAGTGGTGGTATCTACGGATGGGGTCAGAGGCAGGAATGTCGATCTATCAATGGGAGCAAGTGCTCTCAGCAACAAGACATATCACTTCGACAAGGTCTTTTCGCCCGCTGCAGATCAACTTATGATCTACGAAGACGTGGTCACTCCTATTCTGGATGAGGTACGCACTCAAATCACGCGAAAGTATGGTTCTCTGACCCAATGGACAGATGCTTCAAGGCTATAATTGCACGATTTTCGCATATGGTCAGACCGGAACTGGCAAAACATATACAATGTCAGGCGACATGTCGGATACTCTAGGGCTGCTCTCGGACGCCGCTGGTATCATTCCAAGGGTCCTTCATTCGCTGTTCGGAAAGCTTGAGGCTGACGAGGCTGAGAGCTCCGTTAAATGCTCGTTCATCGAATTGTACAACGAAGAGCTGCGCGATCTCTTGGCTGTAGACGAGAACACGAAATTGAAGATTTTCGAGGATGGCCAAAGAAAGAGCCATAGCGCTACGATTGTTCAGGGTATGGAGGAATCGCACATAAAGAACGCCAATGCTGGTATCAAGTTGTTGCAAGGAGGCAGCCACAAGCGGCAAGTTGCAGCGACGAAGTGCAATGACCTTAGTTCTCGAAGCCACACAGTTTTTACTATCACAGTATATATCAAGCGAACTGCCGAGAACGGTGAAGACTTCGTAAGTGCTGGAAAATTGAATTTGGTGGATCTCGCAGGGAGCGAGAACATCCAACGTAGCGGCGCCGAGAACAAGCGGGCTGCTGAAGCAGGCCTGATTAACAAAAGTTTGCTCACCCTCGGGCGGGTCATCAACGCGCTCGTCGAGAGAGGCTCGCATATCCCTTACAGGTGGGTCTTGTCACACTACATACACTGGACGAATGTAAATTTACAATATGCAGGGAGTCGAAGCTTACCAGATTATTACAAGACTCATTAGGCGGTCGGACTAAGACCTGCATTATTGCAACCGTATCGCCTGCCAAAAGCAATCTAGAAGAGACCATCTCTACTCTTGACTACGCATTTCGGGCAAAGAACATCAAGAACAAACCACAGGTGAACCAAACAATTTCCAAGAAAACTCTACTCAAAGAGTTCACGTCGGAGATCGAGAAGCTGAAAGGCGAACTCATAGCCGCTAGGCAGCGGAATGGAGTCTATCTGACAAGCGAAACCTATGAAGAGCTCACGTGTGAAAGCGAGTCTCGACGAATTTTGAGCGAAGAGCAACAGGCCAAGATTGAGACTATGGAGGCCAATCTTCGGAACAAGGTGCAGGAGTTATTCACCCTTACCAACAACTTTACAGGTCTCAAGAAAGATCAAGAAGCAACACGGCAATTGCTTGACGACACCAAAGGTATACTTGGGAAGACTGAATTCGTCCTAGCCGACACGAAGCGGGACCTCGCCGAAGAAACTGTACTCCGAAAGGCTCATCAGTCAACCGAAGAACAACTGCAGAGTGTGGGCAGCGAGCTTCTCTTAACGCTGGAGAAGACTGTAAGCGACGTAGGAGGCTTGCATGCAAAGATCAGCCGAAAGGCAGATCTGCAGAATCTCAACCGAGATGGTTGGCTCTATTCGCAAATGCAGGTTCAGGATGTTACGCATCTCGTCGAATCCAGATTGGCCGAATATCAGGCCAGACAAGACGACCTCATTTCGAGTATGGCTAGCCGTATGGAAAGTTTCGTGCAAGGGGAGCTGGAGAAGCTGCAGAGTACTCAAGAGCTGCTCAAGGAGAAGGTATGTTCCTTTGGGATGTCTGAGAAAGAAGTTGTTTCACAGACTTCTCGGGCTAAGAACGACATGAATGACGTTCTCGAAGAAATCAAGGTGCTCCGTGAAGAGGTCAAGCAGAAAGTTGGCGAGGGCCTCAATGGGTTGTCAGCAGCTGCAGGACGTATATCAGCTGAAGTGATCAACGAGCTTGGTGGCTTTCATACACAAGTAAGTCTGCGGTGGTATAGCCTTCCCGTTATATTAGCTTTGCTAATGACCGAGCAGCTGCACACCTCCTACAGCTCGCTTGGAAGAGATTTCAAGAACATCTTCGAAGAGCTTGTAAAGCACCTTAAAAGTCAAAGAAGCGAGGCTGAGGAATTGAAGACGAAGGTTTCATCTGCGGCCAAAGCAGCCCTGCGGGCAGACGCAGAGGCATCGAGCCGTCTAGAGTCCTGCCTTGCTGAAGAGCGTAATCAAGCAGCTAGAGATCGCCAAGAGCTGCTTTCTCAGATGACAATGCTGATCAATAAGTCTGGAGAAGCCCAAGATGCCAGGTGGGTGTCGAAGATCAACGCAGTACGAGCAGACATGGCCACTTCAAGATCGACCCTCCAACAAGCCGACAAGGATTACAATGATAACATGGACGTGTGGTTTAACAAAGAAGCTTCGGTCGTTGAAGACGTTCTTAAATCGAGGGATACTCTCAAGGGCAAGATGAAGAATGACTGGACGGTACGTGCACCTACATTGCTCGAAGCACTTGCATGAGCTAATCGACTCGCCTCTAGGCTATCAATGAGCGCAACACCTCTATCCAGAATACTACCAAGTCCGTCCATGAGGAGACGATCCGCATTGTCGACGAACAAATGAAGGACATGGCCACGCAAATGCAAGCCTTGGACGACTTCGTATCTCGAGCTCGTTCCCAGAATGAGCAACATCATGCATCGCACATTCAATCTCTCCGAGGCCTAGCCTCAACCGTCAACCACTCCTACACCAGCATAGGCGACCACTTCGTATCGACCTACGACCGAGTCCGCGACGTAGGCACCGACATCTCATCCCGAACCTCGTCTATCCAAGCGTCCCTCCCCCCTCTCACCACCACAATCCAACAGCCTCTCTCCGAGCTTCGCTCCAGCATCACCAACGCTCCCCTCAAAGAATACATCCCAACAGGCGAAACCCCCCAGAAGACACAATACCAATTCCCCACCGCCCTCCCCCACACCGACCCCCACGAAAAACTCCTCATCAAACACTCCCTCCGCCAACCCTCCACCATCACAACCTCCACCTCCCCCAGCAAATCCCTTATCTACACCGACACCCCACCCAGCACCACCTCCGCCCCTTCCTCCCCCACCAAAGGACCCCCCGGCCTCCGCGAACTCGACATGAACGTCGCGCTCGGCTCTTCTTCCGTGGGTCGACACAGCGACCCTGCGCTCGTAAGCGCGAAGCCAGCAAGCGACGGGGAGGCAGTCGATCTCTCGAAGAGTGTGAGCGGAGGCATGGGACCGCCGCCGTTGAAGAGACACAATACCGCGAGTGGGGAGAGTAGGTTGCCGACGAAGTTTGGGGGTGGGAAGGGGGTGTTGAGGGGTGGTGGGGTGGGGGAGAAGGAGAACCGGGGGGGGTTGGGGGCGGCGAGGAGGTTGAGGAGTAGTCAGGCGGGGTGAGATGGTGGATGGATAAAATGGACAATGACTGTTGTGTTCTTTGTGCTGGGCTGGGGTGGTGGGTGCCTTTTTAGTGGTTGGAGATAGCGTAGGATTTGAAAGCGGCCGGGGAGGGTCAGGTTCAATGTTTTGTTTGAGGCGGCTCTCCCTTGGAAGGGGCTTGATAGTAGGAGGTCGGTCAGAGAGCAGTAATATTTTCCATTCCAATATCGCCAGTCCTCGCCATGCATGAACGATGCATCATAGGTATGGGTTTACCGTTCAAATCCTTCGCGCCCTTATCGCTATGCAACCGAGGAGCTACATTTCGAAGAGCGGCTCCTTCTTCGCCTTTCCCCCATTTCCAATCGTATCTTCCATTTTCGACTCTTCGTGCACGCCGGCGGCGAAGCAGCCTGCTTCTGGTTTCGTGGTCCGTGCCTTGCCATTCTTCATTCCTTATGCCGTTGTGGCCGTTCTCTTGATTTTCGACCGGTGGTGAATAAGGATTGGTTGGCTCCTCGGTCGTCCGGATTCCAGGCAGTGATGCGTAGTTCGTCTCCGTCCCTTTTGCGCATGCGTAGTGTCACTACCATAATCCATTGTGCGGTCTACCGTCCGAAGAATAACTTCTTTTTCGCCTCACCTCCATCTTCTATCGTACCTTTCCGCTTCCCATTCCTCGTATCCTTGTTACCGTTGATGGAGCTTTCTACCGATGTCGAAGAAGCCTTTGCAGCCTCCTTAATGGTCTGCTTTGAGAGGCAGTAGTCAATATGATCATTGAACGCCCGGTCCTGTGCCGGTTGTGGCAGCCCACAAATTGGACATGCCCAGGCCTCGGGCTTCATCTCCGGCGACTTTTGGAGCCGGTCGTTCGTCTTTGGGTTAGGTCTTATCTCCCGTCCATGCTTGAGCCGTCGGTTTCGCTCTTCCATCTCCTCTTGCTTGAGATCGTCCAGAGAGACATGTTCGTCATTTTGCTGCTCCTGGCTGAGGCGCTCTGCCTCTTCCATCTCTTCTAGCCGTTCTTGTCGCGCCGCTTGCTCGAATTCCTCTTCCGGCCAGATCTGCCATCCTTCTTCGTCGGTGTTTGCTCGTTTAACAGGACTTTTCCCTTCTGCCGACACTAGTTTGCGCACGCCGAAGAAATCAACATCGCCCTTCTTGGTGCTGACCAAATGCGTGCATCGCAGCCCCATAAGCCGAAGCCTCATGCCTGGGATCTCCCGCTCAAGTTTCGAGAACATCGGTAGCGCGTACGTGTAAAGATCGTCAGCACTATTGATGGCTTTGGGTGGCGCCACCTGGCGAGTCAAGACTTCGTACGTATGTAGCTTGATCTTGAGAACGAGCGTCCGTCCCTTGAACTGCGTTCGATCGAGGTCCTTCTCCAGTTCCTCGGCGATCCGGCGCAGTTTAGCTCGAAGTTCGGCTTTGCCGCTCATTTCGCGGAAAGTACTTTCAGTGCCGACGCTCTTGCGCTCATGCTCTTCGGCGGGTTGAACATTGGTCCGTCCGAGGCCAAGGTAGCTTTGCATCAGGAATTGGAATGCTTTGTCGCCGAAGAGCTTGGCGAGATAGGCTCTGTGAGCGTAGATGTCCCCACAAGTCTTGACGCCGATGGCATCTAGCTCTCGCTCGAAGACTCGACCAACGCCATTGACTTTGCGAGTAGGTAGATCCCGCATGAAAGCTAGTATCGTGGCTCGGTCGTTGGCTACACGGAATTGACCATTTGGCTTGTTTTTGTTGGAAGCTATCTTTGCGATCTTGGCATTAGCGGCGATGCCAGCAGATATGGTGATCTTCGTCTTATCGTCGACCTCTCTACGTAGCTGCGTAACGGCATCTTCAGGGTCCATCTGCTTTTCTTGGCAATACTCTGTGATATTCAGATAGGCCTCGTCGATACTTGCGCTCTCGAATCGAGGATCATAGCCTGCTAGGATCGCCCTGACTTCTTGAGCCTTCGCTGTGTACTTTTCGAAGTTCAACGGTACGCAGATGAGCTGTGGGCAAAGCTTCATAGCCACAAAGCCTGCCATAGCACTTCGGCAGCCGTACTTCCTAGCGTGGTAATTGCAAGTAGTGAGAACTCCTTGCCCTACAGCCATTGGCACATGCTTGAGCTCTGGCCTGTCTAGCTCCTCAACCGCCGCGTAGAAGGCATCACAATCAATGTGCACAATGGTTTGGGACAGGTCACGAGAAAGTTCTAACTCGGCGATGTACTCATCTGCGCGGCGGAGATCGGAAGCTAAATCAACCTTTTCGAGTTGCTTCTTGCGAGACAGAACTTTCTCGATCTTTTGGGTGAGGTTCTTGTCCTTGTGTTCCTCGTTGTTAAAGAATTTTGAGCCTTTGGAGGCATTGTAAATTATCTCCGATACCTAGAGTAAGGTTTAGTCGAACCCACCTGAACACTCTTGATGGTCACGATACCTTATGCTGATCAACAGAGTCCTGACCGGCTTTGGTCAAGGAGGGTCCCAGAAGATGATATTTGAGCGTGTCATGTTCAGCAGACTCAGCGTTCTCAATTGCATTCGCAATCGCAGCATCTTCCGTGAGAGACGACTGCTTCTCATCAGAGCTCATCTCGTCGGTAATGCAATATGGATCTTTGCTTTCGACATCGAAATCCTAAGCCCAAGCAAGCGTGAAATCTCAAACCCGATGGATCGCTCATGGTTCAGGTGACAGATGATTCGCATTCCGAAGGGTCGTCTCCGTCATTTAAGTGCCGCGATACAGGAACATTTATTCAGGATCAAAGTTTGACGCGGATATTCCGTGTGTTCACAAAGTCGTGACATTGCGCTAACCTATTATGGGCTAGGCAGAAATGTATCTTGATGAAAGCGTAACAAGATAGCTGCGACCAGAGAGCTTAGATACAAGCTGCTAAAGTGGAAGAATGAGCAAATAGTGCCAACTACGCGACCAATGATCACAATTGCTTGAATTGTCCGAGGTCCATAATGCAGGGCATCAAAGACACCAATGCCTTAGTCTGTCCCTGACAAGTAGCTCGAAAACATCCTCGAGTACCGCCAACAGCCTTGGATCAAGCCCCCAGACTCCCGAACCAACTGCCGCTTAACCGTCGAATGGGTGAACATAAGATTGTTACCTGATTCACGTGAAATTCATACAAACGTTTCGGTGGCCACAGTCTCTTTGCTGTTGAAGTAAAGGAGTTTGTGGCGCTTGGCCGCGCCTCACATATGCTAGTGGACACTAGGGCCGCGTGATGATCTAATTATCAACATACCCAATCCCTAGCTTCCCTTGCTGCTTGAGCAGCCATCATCGAGAGTAAAGCGCAACAGCCAAAGTCTTTGGGAAAGCACTGTGGAATTCCGCCTGATGAGTGAGCAAATCATGGATGGAGGACCTACTCTCGAGGACCAAAGGAGAAAGACGATGTAGGGATGGCTCTCGATAAACAAACAATCTCAAATGGAAGACCAGCCGCAAGATCGAGTACGACCCAACTTGTCGGTCGAGGCGCATCAACTCCAAGAGCTTCCGGATCACCTGCGTCCGACGCGTCTCCCAGCTTACGGAAAACCGTCGGAATTGGACCTAACAAATCGAACGATTTTTCGAAGGAAGTGGTGTCAACCCCTGTCAAAGCGTTCTTGAGCTCGAACATCACCCCCAGGTCTGGCTCAAGAAGGTCAAGATTCGAAAGCACGTCACCAGCATCGCCAATATCGAACGTAGCGCCAGATGGAGCACCGGCAAGAGCGCGACCGGTGTCGATGATAGAAAGCTGGGACGATGGACTGACTGGGAGGACAGTGGGCGCTTCTGCGCTTGGGGTCCATGGCATCGACGTCGGACGAAATCAGCGAGCGCAAAGCGTTGTTAGTGATGGCCCTGGCCGAAGATCCTACTCGCGGCCGTTGTCAGCTCAATCTAGCCTCGCTGACGAACGGTCGAGTGTGGCAAGCCCCGAAGGGTCACCGATGTTCTTCCGCGCCGATGATGTGAAGCCTCGAGTGCCATCGAAGTCTGAGCAACAGCGACCTATCTTGCGTACGGTTTTCTCAGGGTATACACAGGACGGTCGGGAAGAGGACGAAGTGAGCAGATCGTCGTTTAGCACAAGCCCGCCGCCTGAAAACGGTCGGCCGAAGTTCCTTCGAGCGAACAGTTCGAATGACGCGATATCTCCTTCCTTAAAACTTGCAGTGGGGCTGCCAACACGCCGGTCGCCGCATCAAGCGATCTTTCAGGGACAGGCCGCCAACGGCCAGCAACGAGCGGCCTCGCCCCTAAAAGACGAGATTACTTCTAGGAACTCTTCTCTGAATGACACACCCAAGGGTGGCACTGTCTCGCGCAAGCCTTCATCAAGTGTTCCTTCGAAGGGTGGCATACCATCGCGAAAGACCTCCTTGAGCTCCCCAAGACGGCATACCCGTCTAGTCTCGAACAGTTCAAACACAATCGAGGCACCAGAAGTCCTTACGACGAGCATTGCTAGACGAGCAAGTCTCAACACTCCGTCGCCGCGCAGGTCAAACCACGCAAAGACTACCAGCGTTGGCGCTTTAGATTCTCCTCCGAAGCGAAGGAACAGCCTCGCCTTCTCAGACATTTCCCCACCGGCCAGATCCAAAGTCTCTGCTACAACTGCCCCCAGACCTTCATCAGTAGCACAGGCCACCTTCGCTCCCATCGCAGATCCGCCTCGACCTTCACCAGGAGCGCAAACCGCCTCCTCGCCCTCCACCAATCCACCGTTCCACCTACCGAATCCCCCACCCACAACGGCGCCCGCTCCAGCTGCCACCCCGCCCCTCAGTCCCACCCGCCCCGCCGCCCAAAGCAAGCTCGAACACCTCAACGAGCTCGCCGCCAACGCCCGCCGCGAGCGCAAAGTTCTCGACCTCGAAATCAGCAACTCCTCTCTCCTAGCCATAAACCGCACGCTCGAGCGCGAAATGCGCAAGCAAAAGGACGAACTCCGCCGACTGCGGCGCGCTTCTCGACGTACCGCAGACAGCAGGGTCGTCTCCGGCGCTACAAACTTGACAGGAAGATCCTCCATGCTTTTGGGAACCGCAACCACAGACGACGGTGGAGAAATCTACAGCGACGAGCTCAGCTCCCTCGAAGGCTTCGACGACGAAGACGACGCCCACTCCCCAACAACCAGCACCTCCTCCCCACCACCAACCCGCAGCTCCTTCGCCCGCGACACCAAGCGCCTCCAACTCGATCTCTCGCGCCACCGCGCGCTTCTAGTCGACAGCCAGAAGCTCAACCAAGCCATGAAACGCTGTCTCGACACCACCGAGTCCCTCATCAGCGAAGGCAAAAAGGCGCTAGAGTACCGCGTCCAGATCTCCACGGAAGACGGTCCCGAACAGCCCATCCGCAGGGGCCGGGTGCTAGAGCACGAAGACAACGACGAAGAACTCAGGCAAGGGTTACTCAGCCCGGGGATATCGCATTCCAGTCTTTCAAACCCATGGGATTGTTCGCTAGCGGGGCTCCACAATCCTACTACAAGCGCCGATGAACACCATCTCGAAGAGCGGTGGGACGACGAAGGCATAGGCGACCCCGACTCCATAGGCGACCCCGACTCCACCATCACCGCCCCCCCGGATACGCCCTCTACTCCAGAACCCACCCCTCCAACGACCTCGCCCCCACCCCCCAAACACATCCCCCTCGCTCTCCCCTCCTCCTCACCAACTAGCCCCTCAAAAACAGGCTGGGACGCCATCAAAGCAGACGTCAAAACCCCGGATGGGCTGCGCGGCGTGGCGGGGTTGGGGCTTGGTGGGTATCTGCAGAGCTTAGGGGGCGGCTTTGGGGGCTTGATGGCTGGAGGGAGTGGGAGTGGCAGATCATGATGTGGGCTTGCGATTTGGGTTTTGGTGGAGGGGGGATGGGAGTTGGGTATGCGCTGGAGGTAATATTGCATAGGTTTGGGGTGTTATCGCGAGACAGGGCTACTAGGAGGGGCAGTGGTTGGGGAGTTCTTGGAGCTTGAAATTAGATACCCCCGGATAGCAGCCCCTTTTTTTGTCAAGGCTGGCAATTGGACTTCACTCATCACTCACGAATACTTTGTGGCGGTTTGAATTGTGACTTTTGATGATAGAAGACGAATTCGCATGCATACAAGTTTTGACAGTCTGGCATCCCCTTGAGTAATCTCCACGAAAAAACTTTGCGCGCAAGACAAGAAAGAAAATGTTTTGACAATCTGATATCCCCCCATCATCCACCACCCAGTACCAGCGCAACAAAAGCAGGCTATGACAATCTAGTAGCCTCCCTTAAAACGCTTGTGCATGCCTCCCGTCCTTTCGAGTCCATGTCCTTTGATAACACCGCTCACTGTGCTGCTTCAAAGTGCGTAAAACTCCCCATTCGCTAGAGAAAAGACAGTCATGGCACTTCTGCCACTGTTCTTCCGCAAATCATGGTATATCACCCACTGATGTTGATCTGGCCGTCCTTTATTCAAACCCCTGCTCTGAGATGATAGTTCGATCGAGATACGTCCACACGTCGTAAGAGTTCTTACGTTAGCAACATTCGACTAGGGAACGAAGAGTTTGCCTCGGCCTCGTCCCCGTGGAGCTCCACGTGTAGAGCCGGACTTTAGGACGTAGTCAACATCTGGTCTTGCGGTGTCAGGCTGGGGCCCGAGTGACGGACTGCCATTGGCAACTAGACGAGGTACTCCGTTAATGCCGTTCGTACCTCCGTTGATGCCATTCGTAGTATTCCCATTCGTGGTATTGCCGTTCTCAGCGTTTGCAATGTACACATTCGGCTTCTTCTGCCCGTTGACCATGCTTGCGACATAGCCATTGTGCCCATTTGGCGCAGTTTGGTTGTTCATTGGGATGTGACCATTTTGATATCGCCCGCCTCGTGCATATCCGCGAGGAGGACCATGCTGGGAGACAGGCCGTTGCATCGGTGAACCGTTTGGAGGCGGGCCATGCTGAAATATCGGACGTGGTTGAACGGGGCCATGCTGGGAGCTTGAACGGGGATGAGATCGGGAGTGAGCTATTGGATGATTGGGGCGAGGATTGCTCGCAAAGTCTCGCCCGAACGCATCAGGATCAATCACGACAGGTGCTCGTGGCTTCGGCTGTTGACGGTTTCGCGGGGGGCCAGCTCGATTCGGAGACGGCTGCTTGAGTCTCTCCTGCTGAATCACCTTAGAGTCCTCTGTGGGTAGCTGGACGAGCTTAGGCTGCTCTTCGAGGATCAAAGCTTTGCCTGGGTACACATCTTTAGGCGCCTGCTGTGCCGAAATGCGTTTTGCTCTTGGTTCGAATACAACAACCTCTTCATCACTATCTTCAGGTTCGTTGGTGAGAGAGTCCTTACGAGAAGATGCTTTAGCCGAGGCTTCCTTCACCGTTACTTCCTTGTCTAATGGCATTTCGTCATGGTGGCCTTTAGACGACGGAGACTTCGCAGACGGTGGAGTGTTTGATGATTCAGCTTTGGCAGCCATTGAGTGAGCGGAGGAAAGCGAAACACTTGGAGTGTGATTGCTCTCGCCGTTCTTACGGCGCTCAGAAGGAGGTTTCGATGATTCTGCTTTGGCAGCCATTGAGTGCGCGGAGGACATCGAAACACTTGGTGTGTGATTGCTCTCCCCGTTCTTACGGTGCTCGACAAAAAGTGTTGGGATGGGAGAAGGGATTCTCTCAGTGACGTTTTGTAGACCATTGGGATTTCGCTGCATGAGAATCGGTCGGAAGGGCTTCGGCGGCTCTTCAGTTGGGGGAGTAAGCTCCTTGGCTTTACGAGCCTTTGGTTTCCTGTGCGGACTTGGAGGGCTACGTTGAGATTCAGGTTCGCTACCCGCCGCCTTGACCTTTTGTACCCAATCTGCGATGGTGCTCGCTTTCTCCTGCGATGCTCCATCCATGAGAGCGTCTTTGGGTTTGTCCACACTGACGTCTGTGGGCAAGGACAAATTTTGACTCTTGGGAGCTGGTACCCCCTTCGCCGGGACGGGACGTGTCCGATTGGAAACAACGTCAGCCCATACTCTTGGTGTGACTGGAACATTCTCCTTTGTCGCGGTCCCGCTTGGTATGCTGTTGTTAGGCTCCAATGCACCGTCTTGCGTGGTCTCCAGAACCCTCTTTTCTTGCTGCTTCTCTTCAACTTGCGGATTGTCAAACTCTTCGTCCTTTTCAACCGCCTCTACAGTTCCTCGCTTCTCCATATCGGATACTGCAGCAGTATGATTGTCCAACTTGACCTCTGTAATTTGTGGGATGGTCAAAACGTCATGGGCTATCCCATTCCTAGAGGCTGGTGCACTCTTCGAGCCTCTCCCAAACTCGCGCTCCAACTCTCCCCAAATGCTCACGTCTGTCTCTGGTTTTTTCTGCACTAGCATCTCCGAGCTCAATGCCTGAAAGGTTTTCACGGCGATGCCAAGCTTCTGAGCGATTGACCTAGTCTCTTTGTCATCGCTCACCAAAATTGAAGAATCCTTGACGAAGCTGTAGGTCTCTCGTTCGTGCAGTCGCCAGAGTAAGTAGCTCAGAACAGCTCTCAAGTTAGACGGAACCCCATCAGCCGCGATGGTTGGGGCAGCTCGTTTCCAAGCCGAGCTGGTGGCTCCAGGACCCCGAGCAACGAGCTTGGGTTTTACTGGGCCTGGGCGCAATACGTGAGCTGAGTGCGGCGTTGAAGCAGAGATACTGACCCTTTGGTACTTGTGCAGGAGCTTCGGCAATGTTTAATTTCGCTAAGAGAGCTGCTGCAAAAGTTGCTGGTTTGCCTTCAGCATTCTTCTGCTTCTCCTGCTCTTCCTGGATCTCCAAGTTCTTCCACGTCGTATACTGTTCCTCTTCCTTTTGGAAGTCCACAAGAAGCTTGCTCTCTTCCTGTTTCGACCTCTCCAGGAATTCCTTCGCCACGCAGGGGCTGATGTCGAAGGTCGGGTATATCTTAGCCGGTTTCCCGCCGGACTTGGGGCGGGCAGCCTTTTCAGGCTCCGATTTTGGTTCGGTGGATTTTCGGTAGATCTGGTCGACACGGTCAACAGCTAGATTGATGTCAGTGAGGTTCGAGCGCGACCGATCGGACATCGGACGTACTGCTCACTGGCACAGCCAGGCGGATGTGACCATCGTAGACCAGAGTCTTGATCTGGTGGATGTGGTCAATGAGTGTGCTAGCGTCGATGACGCATGTTTGAGTGTCCATGTTCATGGCGAAAGCAACGAGTAGAGCGTTCTCTACTTCATGGGGACGGTATGTCAATCTGGGTGGACCCAAGGAATGGGCCTTTTAAAGATACGTCAGTAATTGTCAAAGAATGGTGGGAGAAAGACGGTAAACGATAAATTGTGATGAATAAAGCACACTGCCGGCGGAGTGTCGTAGTAGAAGAAATTAGACAGAGGGCGCGTGGGACGAACCGGAGTCAAGTCTTCCTTGGGAAGGCGCGTCTCGGTACATTTTCATCGAAGGATGATGTGAGAAATTCGGAAGAGCTCCGGTAGCGAGCTACCGGAAACATGAGAGAGAGGAGGAGCGCTCGAGAACCGAGGAAAGAGAGTGCGAGGTGAGTAACGAATTCATGAGATGGTTGAGTGAGATGGAGATGAACAAGCATTGAAGTGTGTGGTCACAGCCATTATAAGACCAGTGGCGGGAGCCGGCCTGTGCCGGTTGTGGCTTAGCTTGGCTTGGCCCATTTTTCTCAACACACATCTACAGGTCTAAGATAAAGTACTTCGTTGACCCAATGAGAGCATCTCTTCGATGGGATGAGATCATCGATGTGTGACTCTTGCAAGTCTCTTTACTCAATACACATATGCTACTTTTCTGCGTGCCAGGGAAAATCTCTTGCGAAGAGGAGGTACTCCCAGTAAATCCATCTAGATTTTCAAAGTATCGGCATGACCAGCAAGCATCTTACAGAGACAATCGACAAAAATAGGATTTGAGTGTCCTGACGACGTAGGGACGTCCGAACTATAGCTCCTTTCGTATGAGTCGTCCACGATCCGAAACTCGTTGCGCCCATTCGGTCCAACTTCCATCGTAAAGCCGTCTGTCATCTTCTCTGCCATACTTGGCTTCTCCCAGAGCAGCATCAATAACTGCTGCTGTGACGCCAGTGCCACAGCTACTGATGATAGGTTTATCCTCCTTGACGCCCTTGCTTTGGAACACCCTTCTTAGCTCTTCTCCGGACAATAACGCACCAGTCTTTGGGTCCAGCAGCTCGGAATGCGGTATGCTGATACTTCCTGGCATATGTCCGCTCGAAAGTCCCGGTCTTGGTTCAGGATCAGTGCCTGCCCAGCGGCCCCTGCTCCTCGCATCCAGTACTTGCACTTCCTCCGCTCCCTCTTTATTGTGATCTCCTGCAATCTCCTTCATCTCTGCAAATTCAACCACTTTCGACGGATCAATGGTTGGTACAGGGTATTTGCTATTTTCTTCAACCACTGCTGCGATCTCTCCGCTCTCCGTTGGATACCCTTCCTCAACCCATAGGCGGAAATTGTTCAGGAGATGAACGCCTGGATGACCGGAAACCTGAAATGTCCATCCGACCCGCGGCGCACTGAAGATACCAAGCTCCTTTGTATCGTAAACCACAACCTCGTCATCTCGCCTTATTCCCAACTTCCGCATGGCTTCGGCAAACCCCTCTGCAGTGGGCAGCATATGCGGATAAGGTGAGTCATGATCCTTGACAGCATCCAAATCGAAGAAGCGGGCGGATGGTATGCGCTGCTCTTTGAAGACTTGATGACCGGTTCGGCCTTGGGGGTCATTAGGTAGGAACCACGCTGCGCAGACAGGAATAACGCGCGGCGCTGTAGAGATCTTGGTATGAACATTCTTTGTCAAGGCGTCAGAGAGCTCCTTGGGCGTGACAATGTAGGATTTGAGAGAGACATTGCGTGCGTGTGACATAGGAAGTCGTTTGCCAACGGGAAAAGGACAAACTCTGGCGAGTAGGATTGGATTGGTGGATACTTTTAGTAAACGTTGCGCTAGTGCCATAGTCGTTCTGTGTAAAGAGCTCTATCTCGCTAAAGCTTTGAGTGACATCGTTCAGAGATGAAGGCGATATCTAGTTCTAGGCCCCTCATAGTAGTTTTCGGCACCAAGGATAGCGGGATCGAGATCCTGTTGACCCTTCATTGAAGTGTGACTTGGCTTCATGTAAAGCTCTTATCGATAAGATCTGATCGGCGCCGGCGACAAATAGATCAACAAGCCGTTTGTCTTCCCCACATACTTGTTTCACCTACTTTATCCAAACTTCCGAAAAGCGAGCGAATCTGCCCGCGAGCTTGCACTATAGCTTGCGTCAGCGATTGATCGCCTGCACCCCGCATCTTCCATGCAGTCAATAAAGTACGACCTAGCAGCTCCCCTTGGTGCAACTCAGGATGAAGGTCACCATCGAAGAATGGAACGCCGTCGCTTCATGGCGATGGGACATGCCAGAGGATGATGTCTGTGGGATATGCAGAGTACAATTCGATGGCACTTGTCCAACATGCAAATACCCAGGCGATGATTGCACGCTGTGTATGTCTTCATCCACACATCTATTGGTGCAAGCCTAAAACTAATGAATCAGTAATCGGCAAATGCGGGCACTCATTCCATATGGTAAGGCACCGCTCTCGCTATCCTGAGGTTTGAGTGACTGATTGATGCTAGCATTGTCTTCTTACCTGGATTCAGCAAGACGCTTCGAAAGGCTTGTGCCCGATGTGCAGACAGAGTAGGTTCCTAAGCCTAATATCTGTATCTAAGATGTTGATTGAACCCCAGAGTTCGAATGGAAGCAGAGCGGAGAATGACGAGGCACTTCATCTTCACCTTTGCTAGTGCAGTGGGCCCTATTCCTGCGGTTTATGACTCTGTGACGAGGGCGTTACATGGCGTTCGTCGCATACGATACCCCTTTGAAGTTCGTCTCTCCTGTACACGGTGGTGAAAGCATGGTCTGGTGTGTAAAGGAGGGAACAGGCTGAAGCCAGTGGCAAGAGCTGCAACCTTTGACTCATTCGGACTTTTCCTATGCACTTCTCCAGGTCCAAAGGACAGTCTTCGGATACTTCACCTCAAGGAAGAATAAGAAGCTGTTGAAAAGGTACTTTCAAACCTAAATCCAGCCCTAGACATGTCCCTATTCATCACTCCGGACCCCTTCACTCTTACGAACACCCCCCTCCCCACAACATCTCCTACAACCACCTCACCCCCGACAAACAAACTTCCCCAACTCTCCACCCCTCACAATGTGAACCACCCCCAACCCACGACCCCTACCACAATGCCCACCCCGCCTTCCACCCCCCATGACCTCCCGTCCACCTCCTCCCCCCCACCCTTCCAACCCCTCTTCACCCTCCTCACCACCGCCTCCCAAACCCACCACCCCACAGTCCACTACCTCTTCACCAACGACCCCACCGACGCCCTCACCACCGCTGCCCTCGACACCCTCACCACACCCCCCTCCGCCACAGCCTCTACTCCCAAAGAACGCTACCTAATCATCGACCTCGACGCCACCGGCAGGCAGGTCGTCACGGCGCGGAGCTTGAGTCCCGAATGGGCTGTTACGAGCGCGGAGGTGGGGAAGGCGCCGACGTGGGGGGAGGAGGGTGCGGGGAAGGGGGAAGGGGAGGGGAGGATGATGTTGAGGATTGAGGGGGTGGAGGCTGTGAGGGGGGTCGAGGTGGGGAAGGGGAAGGAGATGGAGGGGGAGTTGGAAGAGTTGGTGGAGAGGTATATGAGGGGTTTGGAGGGGTTGAGGAGGGTTGTTGAGGGGGTGAGGGGGAAGGGGGATGTGGGAGGGGAGGGGGGTTAAGCTGTTGATGCTGGGATGTTGGAGGTTTGTTGTTAGGAGTCATCAAGGGCGTTGAGGAGGGAATATCACAGGTGAACTCATGGGCAACGGCTGAAGGGCGTTTCAACCACCGATGCAACGTTGTGCAGGATACGAAGGTGTGGTGACTTCAAACCAGAATCGTGTGCGACCAGGGTACAATAAGCTCGGGATTCGCGAACTTGAAGGGACGGGGAGAAAACGTTTTGCCACAGACTGCTTGGTGAGGAGGCATGGCTCCAGTCAATTCGACAAACTATCTACCGGATCTAGCACAATGAGGATGGCTAAGGAGAAGTGAGGAGAGGTCGTTATCCTGGGTCTAGGGCGCCCCCGGGGGCGAACTTGGTGTCGGGAAGACGTTATTGTGTTGCTTGAGTGGCATCTGCCTTATGTCCACGGCCGTGGAAGCCGTGATGGTGGTGCGTTGTGTCGGTGGAGGATGATTCGTCTTTCTTGGCCTTCTTAGAGTCCTTCTTGTCATCTTTGCCCTTCTTCATGGCGGCTTCAGCCATAAGCTGCTCGAACGCCATATAATCGCCTTCCTCCTCGGGATTGCGCTGAGCCTGAGATAGTTAGCAGGATTCGACTGAAAAATCGAAAAAGAAGACTCACATTTTGATATACCGTGCCGCAAAGCACAAGGGCATGTGCGCGCTCAACCCGCTTGTCTAGCTTGACATTCTTGTCATTCAGGAGTCTGTCGCAGACCTCGCGCAGAACGCTCTGGATCTCGAATCGGCTTCCCTTCCACGCCGCGGCCAGTATTTTGCCAGTCACTCTCCGCTCGTACTCCGCCTTCTTTTCATCCGTCCAGTCATCCCCACCTTTCTCCTCCAATTTTGCCATCTCCTCCATGGTAAGCTGGGCGTCGATGGCTGTAGATATGGTAGACCAGGTATCTTTCACGAAGGTGCCCTTGTCTTTTAATCGCGAGAAGAAGCCTGATACTCCAAGGAATTTCTGTGATTTGAGGAAACCCGTCGCCTTTTGTAGATAGGTCGTGCCGACAGTATGTAAGATCTCGAGGCCAAACGACTCCATCTTCAGACTCTCTACCTCTAATCTTGTCTTCTCCTGGAAGGCTTTCGTGACATCATTACCCTTGTCGGTCTCAGTCCATACAGATATACGATCCAGTAGCTTTTTAGCCAGGGTCTCCACTCGCTCATCCCTTATCCGTTTTCTTTCTGCCTCGTATTTGGCTAGCTCCTCCCGTTGTTCCTTGGACAAGCCCTTCTTCTTCTCCTTCTTCCGCAGCTCCTTTTCTTCTTGGGTAAGACCTGCCGCATCCATACGAGCGTCCTCTTCCGACCTATCCATGATAGCTTGCTGACCATACTGCCGCCGTGGCGTCGAGGTGCCAGAAGTCGAAGAGGCTCTATCTGATGAAGGAGCTCGCAAATCAGGTGTTGGTCTTCCAGGTGCGGTTTGTTCTGGTGAAAGCGAAGACATTCCGCCATCCCCATTCTGCGTTGACTTCTCCGGAAATTTCGCCTGCATTTTCTCTTCAGCCACCTTCGCGGTGTCCTCTTCCTCCATCTGCTTTGAGGAAAGCTCCATAGTGTGTGTTAGATCCTTCATTAGTGACAGCTCGCCGATAAGGTCCACAAAGGCCTCCCCTCCAAAGATCATTCCGAAGAACTCGGCCGGATCTTCGAAACCACCTCCTGGGACCGCCTCCTCTTTCCCGAACTTATCGTATCGTTTCCGTAGCTCATCGTTGCTGAGGACTTGGTAGGCTTCCCCGATCGCCTGGAAACGAGTATGTGCTGTCTCGTCCCCAGGGTTCTTGTCAGGATGTGTGGTAATGGCGAGCTTTCTGTAGGCTTTCTTGATTTCGAGCTCTGTTGCTGTAGGCCTGACGCCCAGCGCATCGTAGTAGGTAGTGTCGACGACCATCTTTGCTCTCTGCGGGGCTATCCCCCGGAATTCCCCTGCACCAAGTCCTTTACTTCGGCTTTGTACCCTGTCGTCAGTAAATGAATGGTGTGGAGATGGTGGTAGGTAAGTATATGAATGATCTGCGCATTTCGGCAGTCTGTTCGCTGTCTCATGACGATAAAGTCGGCGAAATGTGGCTGACTCAGCCCGCTCCACCCCAAGATCGTCGTTTCGCGACCTGAAATTCGCGAAAGCCTGGGCGAAGGTAATTGGCGGACCGCTCCGTACTCTGCACAAGCTATGCCTTAGCATTGGGGTTCTCATAGTTTGTCTGGATAGGGCTCCCATTTCAGAGAGGTATCGCGACTCGACAGTCTACTTTTATGTGATCCGGCGCGGTCTCAAGGCCGATTCCAACACCTACAGTTCCACCTCGTTTCCCCCAGAGCTCTACCACTGGCCCACTGCAAGATGGGTGTCGGCAGCGTCATTTACTACATCATACATTTCCAGGAGCTGAGAGCCATCATTCAATGGTACATTGGTGCTAAGTGACAGCAGCAATGGCTGCGCTGACATGATTTCAGGAAAACATGGCATGACGCTCCGCACCGGCGAGATCCAGAGAAAGAAGCCCCTTCATTGCGCATATGCTTCGACTTACTCGACAAGACTAGCCGTAGCTTCAGCTCCGTTATCCAGGAACTCCATCCAGAACTTCTTGTTCCCGTAGTGCTCTTCTATCTGTCATTACGAGGCCTGGACACTATAGAAGATGACATGACAATACCCCTGGAACAGAAAGATTCGCTTCTTCGAGACTTTCATAACGTAGTAGACAGGGAGGGCTGGACGTACGATGGCAACGGTCCCGACGAGAAAGACCGGGTATTACTTGTCCAATTCAACAATGTCACTGAGGAATTCCGCAAAATCAAGCCCACATACCGAGAAATCATCAAAGATATCACGCAGAAGATGGGAAATGGCATGGCCGACTTTTGCAGGAACGCCGAATTCAACGCCAATGGCGTCGACACAGTTAAGGACTATGACCTCTACTGCCATTACGTCGCTGGGTTAGTAGGCAACGGCCTGACTAGCCTCTTCGTAGAAAGCGGCCTTGCGAATCCAGCGCTCAAAGACCGACCACATCTACAGGAATCCATGGGCCTATTCCTACAGAAAACCAACATCATCCGAGATATCAAGGAAGACTTCGACGACAAGCGGCGCTTCTGGCCTAAGGAAATCTGGTCCAAGCACGTCACAAACTTCGAGGATCTCTTCAAGCCGGAGAACAAAACAGCGGCGTTGAATTGTAGCTCGGAAATGGTACTCAATTCTCTCAGCCACGCCGACGAATGCCTTTTCTACCTTGCTGGATTGAAGGAGCAATCGGTCTTTAACTTCGCCGCTATTCCCCAGTCCATGGCCATTGCCACCTTGGAGCTCCTCTTCCGGAACCCGAAGATCTTTGAGAAGAACGTCAAGATTACAAAAGGCGACGCATGTCAGATCTTGACCGAGTCAACGCAAAATCTGAAGGGTGTCTGCGAGGTATTCCGGAAGTATGTGCGGAGGATACATAAAAAGAACATTCCGCAAGACCCCAATTTCCTGAAGATTAGCATTGCATGTGGCAAAGTCGAGCAATTCATCGAAACCCTCTTCCCGAGCCAGGACCCGAAGGCTATGAGGACAGCACAGGAGCAAAACAGGCCGGTCGCGGTGCAGCCGAGTGACGATCGGAATGCTGCGATGAGCGAGGAGGCAAAGTGGGATACAAGTACTCCATCCACTGCCCTCCTCATCTCCCGACTGCATAGCTAACCTCTCACACAGTATACCTCCTAGCAACAGTAATGGGCTTCCTCCTCCTCCTATCCGTACTCATGGTAAATCCCTTCACCAACACCTCTTCCCATGATCCGCAACTAACCTCCCAAAAGATCGGCGTGGCATGGCTCCTAGGCGCCCGCTTCGACGTCGCCGTCAACGAGCTTGCATCCGGAAATTTCGCCCGCCCCTCCGACCCCTCAGCCGCCCAATCCATCATCTCGAAATACGACCACGGGGAACTCTAGTCCGCCCCCCCAAACCGTCATTCCGCTTGTACAATAGCGCCAAGTACATACTGTAGCTTGCGAGTCCATCCTTAGCAATAACTGCTGATGCTCTAAGCTTGTATATTAGCATAATGTGGACCAACCTAAAAGCTAATCGCATCTCTCTTCACCCAACCTCCCATCTCCTTCCCATCCACCACATGCTCCCCTCCCTTTTCTCACCTTCCGCTACCTCCCCTCCCTCCACCCCCTTCTCAATACCCCACCCCAAAACCCCCCTTCATCCAATCCCGCCCAAACCCAACAAAAGCCGAACAAAGAACCTAGCACACATGTCAAATTGCAACTCAGACCCCACCTCTATGGTCACTGTTGTGCCGAAGCTGTGCATACATCGACCTCGACGCCACAAGTAGGCCAGTGATGGCCTCGCCGTAAATGTTAAAGCTTCCATGGCGCTAAAGGCTCGTTGGCGGCGGTTACGGTTTGTGCGTTATATGCTATGGGGGAATA